>Ga0247812_10001170_pt1 | contig 14928 bp, 15 predicted proteins | sample UWRJL149409B1_FD_178011 | JGI IMG/M metagenome (GOLD analysis project Ga0247812, IMG submission 178011) | Plant litter microbial communities from Arlington Agricultural Research Station in Wisconsin, United States - UWRJ-L149-409B-1 | ecosystem: Environmental > Terrestrial > Plant litter >...
CCTGGTTCGCGACCTGAAGGCTCGCGGTCTGTGGGACTCGGTCATGATCAACGACCTGAAGTACTACGATGGTTCGGTGCAGCAGATCGAGCGTATCCCGCAAGAACTCAAAGAGCTCTATGCAACGGCGTTCGAAGTGGACACCAAGTGGATCGTTGACGCGGCAAGCCGTCGTCAGAAGTGGATCGACCAGGCTCAGTCGCTGAACCTGTACATCGCTGGCGCTTCGGGCAAGAAGCTCGACGTCACCTACCGCATGGCTTGGTACCGTGGTCTGAAAACCACTTACTACCTCCGTGCCCTGGCAGCGACCAGCACCGAGAAGTCGACCATCAACACGGGCAAGCTGAACGCTGTTTCGAGCGGCGGCAACCACGGTGAAGATTCGGTTCTGGCAGCTCCAGCCGGTCCAGCTCCAGTGCCGAAGGCTTGCGCCATCGACGAGCCGGATTGCGAAGCTTGCCAATAAGCTGAGCCGGTAAAACGAAACCCCCGACAGGCCTCAGGCGTGTCGGGGGTTTTCTTTTTCAGGTCTTTAAACATCAGAAGATCTTGATATACGTACAGGTATAAAAAACCCCTCTTCCGAGGGGTTTTTTATTTAGCGCTACCACCCAACCAACTTCAGGTCATCTGAATGATGGTCTGCATGATGGTGCTCTGGGTGGAGATGGTCTTCGCGTTCGCCTGGTAGTTACTCTGCGCCTTGATCAGGTCGACCAGTTCATTGGTCACGTTGACGTTGGACTCTTCCAGGGAATTGGAGCGGATCGTACCCAGGCTACCGGTTTCCGGCGAGTCGTAGCCCGGAATACCCGATGAGTAGGTTTCTTTCCAGGCAGTGCCACCGACCGCTTGCAGGCCTTGTTCATTGGTAAAGCTGGCCAACGATATCTGGCCGATCGGCTTGGTTTGGTAATTACTGAAATTCGCCAGCAGTACGCCGCTGCCATCAATGGTCAGGTTGGTGATCTGGCCAGTGGCGTAGCCGTTCTGTACCGGAATCGAACGTGCGGTGTCGGCGTTGTATTGGGTGGTGTTGCCCATGGCGATGGTCACGCCATCCGGGTTGGAACTGGCGCCGTTGGCCTTCCACACGCCGTCGGTCACAGTACCTGGAACCCAGTTGGTCACCTTCAGCTCATTGCTGATGGTCGAAGTCGGCGGAGTCGTCGGCGGAGTCACTGGCGTACTGATTTGGGTTAGTTTGCCAGCCGAGTCAAATGTCATGGTCGAAGGAACCGGGTTGGTCGGCAGGCTGCCGTCCATGTTGCGTCCATCGATCAGCGTGTAGGTATCCCACGTGTTAGCACTGGTTTTCACCATGTACTGATTCATCTCGTGCTGATTGCCCTGGCTGTCGTAGATCGGCGTATTGAATTGCTTGCTATAGGTCTCAGACTTGGTTGGATCGAATTTGTTGGTGGCAACGGTCTGGTCAATGACCTTATCCGTGGAGTTCAGGTTAATCGTCGACGACACCGCGCTACTCGACTTCGGAGCCAGGTTGGAGGTGTCGATACGCAGGTCGGTCAACATACCGTTCTGGATCTTGCCGCTGGCATCCACACCGTAGCCCTGCAGGCGGGAAGTGCCGTCGGTGTTGGTGACATAACCGTCCTTGTCGACCTTGAACGTACCGGCGCGGGTGTAGGACAGCGAACCGCTGTTATTGAGCACGAAGAAACCGGAGCCGTTGATGCCCATGTCCAGTACGTTACCGGTGCTGCTGATATCGCCCTGGGTGAATTGCTGGGAAACGTTGGCCAGGCGCACACCGCTGCCGACGACCTTGCTTCCGGTACCCAGCTTGGTGGCCGAGTAGACGTCTTCGAATTCCGCACGGGACGATTTGAAACCGGTGGTCGCGACGTTGGCGATGTTGTTGCCGGTCACGTCCAGTTGTTTGTTGGCTGCAAAGAGACCGCTAAGGCCGATATTGAAAGACATGTTTCACTCCTTTATGCCGGGTTAGTCGGCTTTACATACCAATGGTTTGTACTTTGGACAGGGCGATGCTGCCCAGCCCGGCGAGGTTGAGCATCAACTCACCGCCCGTCTGGCTGATGGTCACGCTGTTGACCGTCGCTGGCAGGTTGGTGACCAGCGATACAGCCTGGCTGTCGATGGTGGCCGTCGCCGCGAAGGTGTAAGTACCCGACTCGACCGTATTACCCGCGCTGTCTTTTCCGTCCCAGATAAAGCTGGCATTGCCGGCAGTCTGGCTGCCCATGTCGATGGTGCGGACGACCTTGCCGTCCTTGTCGGAAATCTTCAGCGCGACCGCAGGGACAGAGCCCGGAATGGCCACGGTACCGGTCATGCTCTTGGAGGTATCGACAACCGCTTTATCGCTAGGCGCGATCACGGAACGCCCCACAAGCGACGAGGCCTGCAAAGCCTGCGACGAGTTGTAGTTACCGGCAATGCCACTCACCGTATCGTTGAGTGTGGTGATGCCTTCCAGACTGCTGAACTGCGCCAATTGGGCGACGAACTCGCCGTTGTCCTGCGGTTCGAGCGGATTCTGGTTTTTCAGCTGGGTCACCAGCAACTGCAGGAACGCGTCTTTGCCCAGGGCTTTTTTGCCGGCAGCGCTATTGGTTGCCGACGCCAGGCCATCACTGGTGGTGGAGGTGTTCTTGATCGAGGAGTTGGCCAGGATGTCGTTGAGGCTCAAACCGCTTGTCGTATCGGTAACACTCATCTGAGTCGCCCCTTATCACTGACCGAGAGTCAGGACCTTCTGCATCATGGTTTTGGCCGTGTTCATCATTTCGGCGTTGGTCTGAAAGGACCGGCTCGCGGAAATCATGTCGGCCATTTCCTCCACGACGTTGACGTTCGGGTAGTAGACATAGCCCTTGGCATCAGCAGCCGGATGGTTCGGCTCGTAGCGAGCCTCCAGGTTGCTCTGGTCTTCGACCACACCCAGCACTTGCACACCCTGACCCGCCGCGTCCTGATTCTGGAACAGCGAATCGCTGCCGCCGCTCTGGCCACCCTGGAACATGGTGGCGAACACCGGATGACGCGCGCGGTAGGTTTGATCGATGCTCGACGAGACGGTCTCGGCGTTGGCGATGTTACTGGCGACGGTGTTCAGGCGAGTGGTCTGGGCACTCATGCCGCTACCGGCAATGTTGAAAACACTGGACAGGGACATGAATTACTCTCCGCGCAGGGCTGAAATCAGCCCTTTGAATTTACTGTTGAGCAAGGTGAAGCTGGCCTGGAAGTTGACGGAGTTTTCCGCGTAGTTCGACTGTTCCAGCTGGGCGTCCACGGTGTTCTGATCAATCGACGGTTGCATCGGCGTGCGATACAGCAATGACTCGTCACCGCTGTCCAAGCCTTGGGCCTCGATATGACGGCTGTTGGTCATGTTCAGCGCGAAACCGCCGCCGCTCTTGGTTTTCTCGCTCTGTTCGGCAAGCACCTTCGAGAAGTCCAGATCCCGAGCCTTGTAGTTCGGGGTGTCCGCGTTGGCGATGTTGTTGGCCAGGACTTCGGCACGCTGTGCGCGGAAGTTGAGAGCCTGTTGGTGAATACCGAGCGCTTTATCGAAGCTGATGCTCATGTCGGGAAACCTTCGGGTGACCTGATTTTTCGTACGGTGAACTTAGCAAGCCGCGTGCCAATTGGAGAAACCCCGCAAACAGTGGGTTTGCGGGCAGTGGCAAGTGTGGCAATGACAGAAAAGCGGCAATCGACTTCCGCCGCCTGCCGCTTTTCTGCCGCTTTCCAAGGACAACACCTATCCGTGTAGGAGCTGCAATTGCGGCAGACAAAAAAAGGGAGCCCCTGAGGACTCCCTTTTTTATGTCTGCCGCAATTGCATCACTTCGCCTGGTAAATGATCCCCGGGCTGCACTGGACCATCTGGTAATGATCCGGCAATCCATTCAGCGCTTCGGAAGCGCCGAGGAACAGATAGCCCCCCGGTTTCAACGTGCTATGGATGCGCAACAGGATGTCTTTCTTCACCTCGGCGGAGAAGTAGATCAACACGTTGCGACAGAACACGATGTCGAACTTGCCAAGCGCTGCGTAACTGTCCAGCAGATTGAACGAGCGAAACTCCACCCGACTCTTGATCGGCGCCTTGATGGCCCAGCGTCCCGGTCCCTTGGGATCGAAATAACGCTGCAGACGCTCGGGCGAAAGACCACGACCGATTGCCAGGCTGTCGTACTCGCCAGTCTTGCAGTTGGTCAGCATGGTGCCGGAAAGATCAGTGGCAACGATCTGCACACCCATCTTCAATTGCCCCAGGTTGACCCGCTCGAACTCATCGATCGACATCGACAGCGAATACGGTTCCTGACCCGACGAGCACGCGGCCGACCAGATTCGCAGGCGCTGGCCGGGCGCCGCCTTGATCGCTTCCGGCAGTACCTTGTTCTTCAAGACTTCAAACGGATAGGTGTCACGAAACCACAGGGTTTCGTTGGTCGTCATGGCATCCACCACCATCTCGCGCAAACCACTGCGCGGCTGGGTCTGGATGCGCTGGACCAGCTCACCCAGGGACTTGATGCCTTGCTGCTCCATCAGTTTGTTGAGACGGCTCGATACCAGGTACTGCTTGTTTTCACCAAGCAAAATGCCACAGGCTTTTTCCAGGAATACCCGGAACTGTTCGAAATCCAAATTACCCGTAGACAATGATGCCGCCTCTTAACTCGTGTTGACCGCCAGGGACAAAAGGCCCCTAGCTGATATCTGCTGCTTTGATCCGGTCGACTACCCGGGATGCCAGGTCATCAGGGCGGAATTTGGCAAGGAAGTCATCGGCACCGACTTTCTTGACCATCGCCTGATTGAACACCCCCGACAACGAAGTATGCAGGATGATATGAAGCTTTTGCATGCGAGGGTCACTGCGGATCTCGGCGGTGAGGGTGTACCCGTCCATTTCCGGCATCTCGATGTCGGAAATCATCATCAGGAACTCTTCTTCCGGCTTTTTACCTTCATCGACCAACTTGCGCAGGTAATCCAGCGCTTGCCGACCGTCGTTCAGCGCCACCACTTCGACGCCGACCGTTTGTAGACAACGCGAGACCTGCTTGCGTGCCACCGACGAGTCGTCGACCGTCAGCACGCGCAGGGACAACGCCTTGTGCTGGGTTTCGACATCCACGACGCCCACGGAAATCGCTTCCGGTGTCGGCGCCACTTCCGCCAGGACTTTCTCGACGTCGATGATTTCGACTAGCTGATTGTCAACGCGGGTCACTGCCGTGAGGTAGTGATCGCGTCCAGTGCCCTTGGGCGGCGGATGGATCTCCTCCCAGTTCATGTTGACGATGCGTTCCACCGAGCGCACCAGGAAACCCTGGGTCTTGGTGTTGTACTCCGTGATGATCACGAACGGATTGCTCTGATCCAGCAATCGACCTGAACCGGTCGCCATTGCCAGATCCATAATCGGAATGGTCGCCCCCCGAATACTCGCCACACCGCACACGACAGGATTGGACTTGGGCATCACGGTCAGCTTGGGGCATTGCAGCACCTCGCGAACCTTGAATACGTTGATCCCATAGAGCTGCGGACCGTCAAGACGGAACAACAACAGCTCCAGGCGATTCTGCCCTACCAGTTGCGTGCGCTGGTTTACTGAATCCATTACACCAGCCATGCCCAGACTCCTACTACCAACGCTTCAGTGTGTTGCGACGCACATTCATTGCTAAACGGCACGGCGCTTGCTTTTTAACTCGTATGAACACAGAACCGACATTTTTCCGACGCCTGACCTCAAACTTTCGCAAATCGCTTTGCGCGATGTCGGCCGTTTGCCTGTTCAACGCTGGCAGCCCTGCCCTTGCTGATGCGGTTACCTTGCCTGACATGCTTATCGGCGTCACCCAGGGCTTTCTTGAATTCACCGTAGAAGACTATTTGGCGACCAGTCAAACTGAAGGTCGTTATGAGATCCAGGTCAGCCAGCTCGATCCGCGTCTGCGCATGCCAATGTGCGACAAGGAATTGACAGCGAGCCTGGAGAGTCCGGCCAAGCCACTGGGGCGCGTTACGGTCAAGGTTCGCTGCGAGGGCGCCGCTCCCTGGACCGTGTTCGTACCCGCTCAAGTCCGGCTGTTCCGCGACGTCGTCACCACCACCCGACCGCTACGTCGCCTCGGTGTTGTCGAACCCGACGATGTGATCCTGCGAGAGCGTGATATCAGCTTGATCAGCCAGGGCTACCTCACTTCGCTGGATCAGGCGATCGGGCAAAAACTGACCCGACCAATGGTCGCCGATCAGCTGATCACTCTGGTGAACATCGAGCAGGCGGAAGTCATCACCAAGGGCGATCAGGTGGTGATTACCGCCCGTAGCGGCACACTCAGCGTGCGCATGCCGGGAGAAGCGCTGTCCAACGGTGGTTTGCGAGACCAGATACGCGTAAAAAACCTGAATTCCCAGCGGGTCATCAAGGCGCAAGTTATCGCGCCCGGCCAGGTGGAAGTCGCCATGTAGTACCTCGGGTATTGGTGTTTAGATGGCGCACCGCTCGACTGTTCCCTAAACTGTGACTCATCCAGGGCAAGTGCTGACGCGCGCAAGCTCATTGATAAATGAGTCTAAAGTTTTCCAGGGTTTGGCCGAAAACATGGCAAGCGTCCAAATACCCAGAGGTTTTTTGATCATGGTCATCGATTTCAGCCGTCTTAACAGCTCCTCGTCACTTACGGGCAGTACACGTACCAGCGCCAGCAAGGACACGGCCGAAGCCGCCAAGTCCGCGCCGCTGAATACCCCGGCCGCAGAGGCCACTACCGTCAAAAGCGGGGAATCGGTACACCTCAGCAATGAGGCTCAGCAGTTGCAAAAGGTCACTGACAAGCTGCGCGATCAGCCCGCTGTCGATAATGCCCGCGTGGCAGAGTTGAAAGCAGCGATTGCCGATGGCAGCTATAAAGTCGACAGCAACCGTGTAGCCAGCAAACTGCTCAACTTCGAAGCCCAGCGCTAGGCTCCGGTCTGCGCGAGGCTTTTGGACGCTTAAAACCCAAGGCCAGCCATGCACGATACTAATTTACTGCAACTGATCATCGACGACTTTGCTCCAGCGCAACAATTGCTCGAGTTATTGCAAACCGAGGCCATCGCTTTGCATGGTCGCGACATGCGACTGCTCGAAGACATTCTGGCGCAGAAGCAGGCATTGATCATTTTGCTTGAACAGCATGGCCGCAAGCGCAGTGCGATCCTCGCCAGCCTCAACCTGCCGATCAATCGCCAGGGTCTGGAGCAATTGGCCGCCCAATCGAGCATTGGCGATCAGTTGCTGGCTCAGAGTGATGTTCTCACCGATCTACTGGCCCAGTGCCAGAGCACCAACGTCAGCAATGGCCAGTCCATCATGATGCAACAGGCTGCCACGGCGACCCAGCTGAAAATCCTCCACGGCGGCGACACACCAGCGCTTTATGACGCCCGCGGATCGACCTCTGTACTCGCGAAGCGGGGGCCTCTCAGTCAGGCTTGAACCCGCCGATGAGCCCGCACTATCAAGACGAGAAACATGCTGGCAAAATGCTGGCTAGCCGCAGTCAAATTTTGTCTGGAGATTGATGAACCGTGTTCAATGCCTCAAGCGCGGAAGATGCTCCGCAGCCACCCAAGGTGCTCGCAACGCCCCTTGAGATCTCCGGCACCCTACGTCAGCTGCAAGACAGCCACGACCCTCTGATCATTACGTTCCATGAGCGCAGCCAGCGCTTCCAGAGCTATCTGGTGGGTATTGACCGTGACAGCGGCACGATCTCGCTTGACGAAATGATTCCACGGGACGGTGAACGCTTCCTGCTCGCCGGCGAACCGTTCAAGGTCGAAGGCTTCCACGATGGTGTTCGCATCGCCTGGGAAAGCAATGGCGCGCTGAGCATCGACGAAACGGGTGGCACTCGCTGCTATCACGGTCCGATGCCCGACGAAGTGGTTTATCACCAGCGCCGTAACGCATTCCGCGCCGCTCTTAAACTGGCACAGCTGGTTAGCGTCGATCTGGACGGTGAAAAGCTCAAGGCACCGATCAGCGGAAAGCTGCTGGACATCTCTGCTACTGGCTGCAAATTGCGCTTCGACGGCGATATCAGCTCGAGCCTGCAACTGGGGCAGGTCTACGACCGATTTGCTGCCGCCCTGCCCTTCGGCAAAATGACGGCCCCCGTCGAACTGCGTTACCTGCATTTCGAAGAAAAGATTTCCACCACCTTCGCCGGTGTTCGCTTTCATAACATGAGCGGGCTGGTGCAGCGTCAGGTCGAAAGATTCGTCTATCAGCTTCAGCGCGAAGCACGGCGTTTCGACAAAGACGACCTCTGAGTTAATGCTTCAATAAAAAACGGGCAGTCCTTTTGGGGACTGCCCGTTTTTTTTGTGCGTGAATCTCAGGGCCTGGCTTCGGTGAAGCTCTGCTCGCGGCCTTCGTCAGGGTCTGGCGGCGACGGGTCGGTCTCAGGTTTTTCTTGCGGCTCTGATTCTGGTTCCGGTTCCGGCTCTGGTGTGATCGGGTTCTGCATCTGATCCTGCACCACCTGCTCATCAACTCGAGGGTCAAGGGCCGCTACCAATGGCGAACTCGACATGCTGTCCGGCATGGCCACGTGATGCAGCGGCGCATCGTCCACCTGATGCAGGTTGGTGACGGCTTTCGGACGAATCCGCCAGACCAGTACCAACGCGAAGAAGCTGAAGAACGCGTAGAGCATCTGACTGCCGAACAGCTTCATCAGAACCCCGGCAACCAACGGCCCGATACTGGCACCCACGCCGTAGGTCACCAGTAGCATCGCTGTCAGAGACACCCGGCGATCGCCTTCGACGTGGTCGTTGGAAAAAGCCACTGCCAAGGGATACAGGCAAAATTGCACCAGGGAGCAGAAGAAACCGGTGATAAACAGCACTTCCAGCGGCACCTGCTTCATGATCGCCAGCGGCAATGCAGCCACCGCCAGGCTGAACGCGAAGCAACGGATCAACAGCGCCCGATCATAACGGTCGGACAACCATCCCAACGGCCACTGCACCAGCAGGCCAGCAAAAATGCAGCTACCCATGAACAAGCCCACTTGCTCGGTAGACAGTCCTTGCTGGGAGGCATACAGCGGCGCCAGACCATAGAACGAACCCACAATCAGCCCCGCCCCCAGCACCGTACTTAACGACTGCGGTACGCGCTTGATAAAGAACCGTGGTTCCATCGGCGCAGGGTGCAAGGGTGCAGGGTGAATCCGTCGGGTCAAGGCCACCGGCACCAGGCACAGCGCAAAACACAAGGCGACCAGCATCAGCAGCTCGAGGCCGAGCGCCGGGTGCATGACCAGAATCAACTGACCCAATACCAGGCCAAGGTACGAGGCGATCATGTAGCCGCTGAACACCAGGCCGCGCTGCTTGGCTTCGGCCTGTTCGTTAAGCCAGCTTTCGATGACCATGTACTGGCACATCATGCCCAAACCGACGATGACCCGCAGGAACAGCCAGGCGGGCAGCCAGTCGACCAATCCGTGTCCCAACACGGCCGCGCCGACGATACCGGCACACGCTGCGTAAGCCCGAATATGCCCGACACGTGCAATCAATCGGTGACCTATCTTCCCACCCAGCACCAGGCCGAAGTAGTTGGCCGCCATCAAGGCACCGACCCACAAACTGTCGACGTTGTCGGCTGCCAGGCGCAAGGCCAGGTAGGTACTCAACAAGCCCGAGCCGATCAACATCATCAGCGAAGCGAAATACAACGCTCGAAAGGATTTCCAGATTTGGCGCATCGGCGTTCCGAGCGGCTCCTTGCAGTAAGTGTCGGACTATCCGAAAAGATAGCCCGATGACGATGATTCGTCAGGCCTGGGCTGCCAGAACACGTCGCTCCCAGGGAGTAATTTCATCATAGAAGCTGGTCAACTCCATGGACTTCGAAGCGATGTAGCCTTCGATGAACTCCTTGCCAAACAGTTCCTTCGCCAATTGGCTACGTTTCAGACGCTCAAGAGCGGCATGCAAGGTACACGGCAATGAAAGATTGTCCGGCACCTCGAATTCACCCTGTATTGGCTCACTGGGCTCCAATGTGTTTTCAATGCCATATAACCCGGCTGCCAGGCTGGCCGCAATCGCCAGATAGGGATTGGCGTCAGCCCCTGGCAAACGGTTTTCAACCCGACGAGCGACCGGCGAACTGGCCGGGATGCGCAACCCGGCGGCTCGGTTGTCGTGGGACCAGCAAGCATTGTTCGGCGATGCGAAGGGATGGCACAAGCGCTGGTAGGAGTTCACATTTGGCGCGAACAGCGCGGTGAAATCGGCCATGCCGGCCTGCTGACCGGCGATGAAATGACGAAAGATCGGGGTCGGTTCGCCAGCCTTGTCGCTGAACACGTTATTTCCCGTGTCGATCTCGACGATGCTCTGGTGAATATGCATCGAACTACCCGGCGTGTGCGCCAACGGCTTGGCCATGCAGACTGCGGTCAGGCCATGTTTGAGGGCCACTTCTTTAAGCAGATGCTTGAACAGGAACGTCTGGTCGGCCAGCAGCAGCGGATCGCCATGCAGCAGGTTGATCTCGAACTGGCTGACGCCCATTTCGTGCATGAACGTATCGCGCGGCAGGCCAAGCGCTGCCATGCATTCATAGACCTCATTGAAGAAGGGCCGCAAGCCGTTGTTGGAACTGACACTGAACGCCGACTGCCCGTCTTCACGTCGACCGTCCAGGCCGATTGGTGGCTGGAAGGGTTGAGTGGGGTCGGTGTTGGGCGCAAATATGAAAAATTCCAGCTCGGTCGCCACGACGGGCGCCAGACCGAGGGCGGTGTAGCGGGCAATGACCGCTTTAAGCTGGCCGCGGGTCGATAGATTCGAACTTTCGCCGGTGAGTTCGTCCGCATCGCAAATGGCGAAGGCTCGTGGTTGCTTGCTCCACGGCAAGCGATAGACCTGCGAAGAATCAGGCACCAGCGCGAGATCGCCATCATCACTGCCATAAAAGCGTGCCGGCGGGTATCCGCCCATGATGCACTGCAGCAGCACACCGCGCGCCAGTTGCAAACGGCGGCCTTCGAGAAAACCCTCGGCGGTCATCACCTTGCCACGGGGTACGCCATTCAAATCCGGTGTGACACACTCAATCTCATCAATGCCCGTCAATCGCTGTGCGAGTGAGCCCTGGCCCTGGGTTGTCATGACGCTATCCTTGTTATTGTGCGAGCCGCGAACGGCGACCCGTACAAAATAGGCTCCGCGTGTTCGGAATATCAAGCAGCGCTCAAAAAAATGTAGCCTTCAATAGCGCCTGCCGGGCCGTACTTCTCACGGGAGATAAAGACTGAACACCGCGCCGCCCAGTGGGCCGCCATTGCTGATTTCGGTACGACCACCCACACCATTGCGCTGGTGCAACGCAGCAATACGCCCGGCGAAGTACAAGCCCAACCCCGTACTGCCCGTGGTGTGGTTGATGCCCTGCACGTAATCCGCCTGACGCTCGAGCATTTCAGCGGAATAACCTTCGCCATCGTCATTGACGGTGATGACTAACTGCCCGGCGACATCGCTGGCGCTGATCAACACAGCATGCCGCGCGTAACGGATCGCATTGTTGATGCAGTTGCCAAGCACTGTGGCGATCAGCTCTCGGTCAAAGAAACCCAGCGGGCTCAACGGGTCGACTTCATAGGTCGCCATGATCGAGCGACTGACGAATACGTCCTGGTGACACGCCAGTTGCGCCTCGATGAAATCGTCCAGTTCATGGTAAGCCGGCTGCAACGGCATCTGGTTGACACCGAGTTTGTACAGCCCCAGCAACTGCACCAGCACTGCGTTGAGGTGCGCAAACTCGAACTCGATCACCCCCTGCTCCGGCGACTGCCGAACAGGGTCGGGAAAACGGGCCAACCATTGGTTGTGGGCCTGCATCACCAAGGCCAGTGAGTTCTTCATGTCGTGTACGGTTGAAGCAATCACCGTGGAAAAGTCCAGTGCCGGGTCGTCTTGGTTCATCCGCCGAACGCCTTTGATTTCAGTTTCTGATAACGCGCAGAACGCACGTCCGTGTCAGGCATCAAGCCAACCATCTTCAAGCAGGTCTGGCACTCGTCCAGCTCGGCGGACGGCACGCTGGCATCGGTGCCATGCAGCAATGACTGCGCCAAGTTCAGCGCGATGCTGATGTTCTTCGGCTGCAGTGCCAGGGCCTTGCGAAATACCGTGCGCGCTTCGACCAGGTTGCCGGTTTTGTAGATTCGCACGCCTATGCGATTAAGATCAGCGGCGACGTTGCCGGCATTGAGGATGTTCGGGTCATCGGTCAACCTGGCGATGCCCTTCATTACCGTCGGGTCGTCACCGTAAATTTCCGCGCAGTTTTTCAACATGGATGCGCCGGCCTCGGGCTGCCCGAGCATTTGCAGTTGCTTTGCCACTAACAGCGCGGCTTCGGCGCTCATGAAGTTTTCCATGCCGTCGAGCCGCTGTATGGCTTGTTCGGTGAGCTTCTCGGCGGTTTCCGCGTCGTTGATCAACATGCTGGTGGCTTTCATCAATCGCGCACGGATCTGCAGACCGGGATCAGAGGGGTTTTCCTTGGCGACGGCGCTCAATGTTGTGTTGATCTCCAGACGGGTCCGCGTATCAAGCCCCTTCTCACTGCCTTTGCTGATCAAGGCGTGGGCCAGGCCGAGATTGCTTTCTGCGTCCTTGAAGCGCGATTGGGCACCTTGTGCCACGGCCTGGCGATAAGCCTTGGACGCGGTATCGAAATCCTCGTTGGTCATCGCCAGCTTGCCCAGCTGCGCCTGCCTACGCACCGCCAGGGGCGAAATGCGAACGGCCTCTTCCAGCACCCGCTGGGCCGCCTTGGTGTCACCTTCAGAAACCAGAACATCGGCCATGCCGTCGTAGAGCGCCGGCATCATCGGAAACACTTTCAGGGCTTTTTCATAAACGCCCTTGGCTTGTAAGACTTGCCCGCGCTTGAACAATAATTTGCCCAACCCGGCAAACGCCCAGGGCAGCGGCCGATCAGCGATGATGCCGTCGTACAAACGCTCCAGCGCTTCGTTTTGATTGAGGTCACGCAGGGCGTCGGCGCGATAGCGCAAGCACAACGGCGAGTAACGGATGTCCTGCTTGCACAAGGCGATGCAAGCGTTTAACACTTCTATCGGTTTCCCACGATCGAGCGCTTGCAGGATCGGTTTGAGCAAAGTCTTGCGCTGCACCAGCCGTTCCAGCCGCTGGGCCAGTCCGGCACGATTGAATGGTTTGGTCAGATAGGCGTCAGGCTCGTGTTCCAGAGCGCTCAACACCATGGCCTGGCTGGTTTCCGCAGTGACCATGACGAACACGCTTTCGTGGCTGATCAGCTTATCGACCATGAGGTCTTCGAGGACCTGTTGACCGTTCTTCTTGCCGTCGCCCAGATGGAAATCCTGCAGGATAAAATCGTAGGCCTTCTGCGAACACATGCGCAGCGCTTGCTCACCGGTGTCCGCAGTATCGACATCCTTGACGCCCAGTTCCCGCAGCATTGACCTGACGGAGCTGCGGAAATCCGAGAAATCATCAACGATCAGGAAACGCTTTTGGTGATACGACAGCATCGAAGATTTCCAGGCAATTGAAGGATATTTCTGGGACCGTCAGTGTTATCGGCCTGAGGTGGCATTCCCTTGAGACGGTAGTCATTGAATTACGGGTTAAATATATGAAGGTGCAACGATCAAACAGAATAATCCTGCGTTTCTGCCACGCGTCCATTGACCTGTTCTTCCGCGATTTGGCCGAAGTACACCGAGAGCGCGCGCTCTGCATCGTTTTGTCGGGCACGGGCACTGATGGCGCCGTCGATTTGTCGCGTATCAAGGAACACGGGGGTTACGCTCGCTCAAGCACCGGAAGACGCTGAATTCGATGGAGTGCCTCGCGCCGCCGTTGAAACCCGGATGGTCGATCTAGTGCTGCCGGTGGTAGAGATGCCGTAAAAACTACTGGAACTGTGTTGCATCTCTTGCGAAATTCGCCTGCCGACGGCGAACGACCCGGAACTTCACGCTATTGCCACTGTGTTCGAGCGTGATGCGGCGCTGGCCGAGCAGCTGCTTCACAACATCCTGATCCAACTGCGCACCGGCACCGGTCATGACTTCAAACATTACAAGCGTGCCGCGGTGTTACGCCGGATCGAACGACGGATGCAGGTCACCGGCCAGCCGGACCTGAGTGGCTACCGCTACCTTCAAGACAATCCAGAGGAAACCAAGTCGCTGCTGGAGGATATGCTTATTGGCGTGACCAACTTCTACCGTGATCGCGAAGCGTTTGAGGCGTTGGAGCGCAACGAGGCACGGTTGAGGTCAGTTCAGCAGGGTTGGGCACTGGTTGTACCTTTACTGTTTGTTTGCCACTGACGCGAACTGGGTATGACGCTGAGGCGCCGGAGCAGGTTGAAGAGGTCTCTGGAAGACTGAGCGGATTAACGATTCTGTTGGTCGATGACTCTGCGGATATGCTGGAAACCTTGAAGATGCTCCTGGAGATGGACGATGCACAGGTGACTGCGTTCGATCGTCCGGTGACGGCGCTGGACGCGGCCAAGAGTAGCCGCTTCGACTTCATCATTTCAGACTTGGGTATGCCGGTTATGAACGGTCACGAATTGATGAGCGCTTTGCGTCAGCTGCCACATCATTTTCGCTCCATGAATGGTCTATGGAGTAAGGCACAGAGGTTACTGACTTTCGAATGTAGGTCGTCGGCGCAAATGATTGTGGTATTGGCACTTTCCTGCGGACAAAACAAAACCCCTGTTCGCGTTAGCAAACAGGGGTTTCGGAATTTAATCTTGACGATGACCTACTCTCACATGGGGAAACCCCACACTACCATCGGCGATGCATCGTTTCA
>Ga0247812_10001172_pt1 | contig 14909 bp, 15 predicted proteins | sample UWRJL149409B1_FD_178011 | JGI IMG/M metagenome (GOLD analysis project Ga0247812, IMG submission 178011) | Plant litter microbial communities from Arlington Agricultural Research Station in Wisconsin, United States - UWRJ-L149-409B-1 | ecosystem: Environmental > Terrestrial > Plant litter >...
TTTTATGTCCGCCGCGGCGGACACAAAAGGATATCGCTACTATCGGGGCTAGGGGACTTGGTTTCAAAAGAAATTATTTTGGCATAATTTATGTCGTTCTGATGAGGCAAATTACTGGTTAAAAACTTATTCTAACATCAATATGAATTTTAAAAAAATTGTCCTGCTTCTTTTAATAACAGTTTCATACAACACTTTTGCTCAAAAAGACGGTTATTGGGACAAAGAACGCGCAACAACAAAAGAAGTGATTCTTTCCGCCCGCGACCGAATCACTTTAAAAACAGAAGATCTTCCTGTTGGAACCACAGAAATCGTTTACAGAATTACGCTTTTAGACGAAAACCAACAAATGGCAAATAGTTTGGTTTCGGTATTAAAATCAATTCCAGACCCAACCGGAATCAGCCAAGGCTCTGCGGGAGCAGTATTTTTGATGTCAAAAATTTCAGGAGATGACACCTGTACATATGCGTTGTTCACTTCAAATGAAGATGCTAAAAAATATGTCCAGGACGGCAAAACAGACAAATCTTGTTACGCTCAGCTGGAAGAAATCAGTAAAGATGCTAAAAGATTATCATTAGATAAATCCTCTTGTTTAGGACAAAATATAAGTAACATTTATTTTGGTTTTCATAGCGAAAATTTACTTTTAAGTCAAAAAATTGTTTTGGAAGTTGTGCCTTGGGTTGATACCAAATTAAACCGTGGCTGGAATCAGGATAACAAAAACGAAATTATCAGCTTGTGCAAAACATCGACAATGGCACAAAAAATGGCCAATTCTGATGATTTTTGTGTTTGTATTTTAGATAAGATTATAAAGCAATATCGTTATACAGAGTTTCAAAAGTTATTACCTATTGAAAAAAACAAAGTTTATAAAGATTTTGGAAATGTTTGTTATAAAGATGCGGATATCTCTAAAAACGTTTATGACGATCTAAGAGTTCAGGCTGCGACTTTAATAAAACTTCAAAAGCACAACGAAGCAATTCAAAAATTAACCACTATCATTAATGACGGTAAAGCAACAGCAATTGATTATGGTTCTATTGGTTACTGCTATATTTTGACCAAACAATATGCAAAAGCCATTAAGTTTCTAAAAGAAGGCGAAAAATTAGACGATACCGAGTTATTAGTAAAACTAAATTTAGCCCATGTTTATTTGGTTAATAATGATTACAGTGAAGCAAAAGTAATCTATAAAAAATATCAAACTCAAAACGTAACAGACAGTTTAAGCTGGAAAGACAAAACAAAAAAAGACTTTGAAATTTTTCAAAAAGCGGGATTACCATCAAAAGACTTCGAAAAGGTATTAAAGCTTTATAATTAAAAGGTTCTCACAATGTAAGTGATATAAGTTCATTTTATAGTACTTTAAACACTCAGCTTATATTTTTTCTTTTAATTTAATCTATAAGGCCAATCTTAAATTTTTTCTTTCACTTATATGGTTAAAACGACAATATGAAAGCGACTTATCATAAATACATGCTCGAGTTTAAACGCCCTTCCGGAACTTCCAGAGGTGTTATGACCGAAAAAGAAACCTGGTTTATTGTTCTTGAAGAAAATGGTAAAAAAGGCATAGGCGAGTGTGGCATTTTGCGAGGGCTAAGTACTGATGATCGCGATGATTATGAAGAAAAACTCAATTGGGTTTGCCAGAATATACATTTGGGAGAAACTGCACTTTGGGAAGCTTTGTTAGAATTTCCTTCTATACAATTTGGTATTGAAATGGCTTTTTTATCCCTTAAAAGTAAAAATCCATATCTTTTATTTCCTTCTGATTTTACCAATAATTCTAAACCAATTGTTATAAACGGCTTGGTTTGGATGGGAGAAGCTTCTTTTATGAAAGAGCAAATCGAAGAAAAATTAGAACAAGGTTTTGATTGCATAAAACTAAAAATTGGCGCTATAGATTTCCAGAAAGAACTGGAATTATTACAATTTATAAGAAGCCATTTTTATGCAGAACAAATCGAAATAAGGGTTGATGCCAACGGTGCTTTTTCTTTAAATGAAGCTTTAGATAAACTAAATCAATTAAAAGTATTTCAATTACATAGCATAGAACAACCAATTAAGAAAGGTAATGTTTCGGCTATGGCTGATTTGTGTAAAAATACACCTTTTCCGATTGCATTGGATGAAGAATTAATAGGTGTATTTTCATTAGAAGAAAAAGAAGCATTATTACAAAAAATCCAACCGCAATTTATTATTTTGAAGCCAAGTTTTGTTGGCGGATTTAGAGGAACACAAGAATGGATTGATTTAGCAGATAAATATAATATTGGCTGGTGGATTACTTCTGCCTTAGAAAGTAATATTGGACTTAATGCCATCGCACAATGGACTTATACCTTAAACCCAAAAATGCCACAAGGTTTGGGTACAGGAGCGCTTTATACCAACAATTTTGATTGTCCACTCGAAGTTTCAAAAGGACAATTGCGGTACAACACAACTAAAAACTGGAATTCTGATCTTTTAGAAAAAGTATAAAAATATCAAAGCGGGCTAAGCATAAATTAAGAGCAAAAACCTCTGTCCCTTTGCAACTTTGAATCTTTGAACCTGTTTTCTCATTCTTTCCCGCCACGCAATCCAGCTTGCCAATCTTTAAGTTCCTGCCATTTAGCTTCATAAGCGAATGAAGCCTGTTTTGCCCATGTACTTGGGTTATGAATAGCATAATTTTCCCCGCCAGCATCTAAAATAGCTTGCAGTTTTTCGGTCGATGCTTCAGACAAATCATGCCAGGTTGTTATTCCGGCTGCGTTAAACAAAGCTTCTATTTTTGGTCCGATTCCCTCGACAATTTTTAAATCATTTTCTTTTACTTTCTTACCTAAAACCTTTTTTGCAAGACCGCTGTCAAATAAAAAAGTTGGTGTTGTTTGGACTGTAACGGCTTTCTTTTTGCTTGGTTTTGCTTTCTTTTCGGCGATATCAGCTTCTAACGATGAAATTCGGTTCGTTAAACTTTTTGTATGTTTTTTACAGGCATCTAAATCTGATTGTAAAGATGTAGCGAGAGAATGCTCCGATTTCGATGATGCTTTCTTTCCTAAAAAATAACCTATAATTCCAAAAATTAGGCCAGCCAATACAGGTATTAAGATACAAGATATATCCATGATAGTAAGTTTTTGATTGAATACTACAATTATTGTTCAGGGATAAGGCGAAGTTAAACCTCTATCAAATTTAACAAATAAATAAACACAGAACATAGTATGGGTCAGTTAATTATTTGTTATTATTCTGATTTTTAAATAGTTATATTTATAATGATTTATCAACACGTAAAGTGATTTCCATTTTAGGACTGAATTAAATTGAGTAACTTGCATTAAATTAATTACTGTAATAAAATGATAGAAATTGAAAGAAAGTTTCTTGTAAAATCTAATGATTTTAAAGAACAGGCTTTTGCTCAAAATCAAATTGCACAAGGTTATTTAAGCTCTCTTCCGGAGCGAACTGTGCGCGTTAGAATTAAAGAAAAAAAAGGCTTTCTTACTATTAAGGGAATTGGTCATCAGGGTGGTATGTCCCGATTTGAATGGGAAAATGAAATTCCGCTTGATGAAGCACAGGAATTACTAAAATTATGCGAAAAGGGAAAAATTGAGAAAACACGTTTTGAAATAAAAGCAGGAAAACATGTTTTTGAAGTAGATGAGTTTTATGGGGAGAATGAAGGTCTCGTAATGGCTGAAATTGAATTGGAATCAGAAACTGAATCTTTTGAGAAACCGGACTGGCTTGGAGAAGAAGTGACAAATGACGAACGTTATTACAACGCCTATTTGAGTAAAAATCCTTTTAAAACCTGGGAAAAATAATAATTTATGACAGAATATGATTTGATAATTGTTGGAGGCGGCCCAATTGGACTGGCTTGTACAATTGAAGCTCAAAAGAAAAATTTACGCTATTTAATTATAGAAAAAGGTGCGATTGTAAATAGCATTTTCAATTATCCGTTATACATGACTTTTTTCTCAACAGCTGAAAGATTAGAAATTGGCGATATTCCTTTTAATTGTTTAGCACCAAAACCGGGGCGCCAGGAAGCTTTGGAATACTACCGAAATATTCACCGCTATTTTAATTTTTCGATTCATTTGTTCGAAAGAGTGATTAGTGTTCAAAAACAAGAAAACTCAATTTTTAAGATTGTTTCTGATAAGAATTCATATGAAGCTAAAAACGTAGTAATTGCAACAGGCTTTTATGATATTCCGATTGAAATGAACATAAAAGGCGAGGAGCTACAGAAAGTGCGTCATTATTACAAAGAAGCGCATGAGTACGCTTTTAGGAATGTTTTGATTGTTGGTGCCAATAACTCTTCTGTGGATGCCGCACTGGAATGCTGGAGAAAAGGAGCTAACGTAACTATGGTTATTCGTAAAAATGAAATCAACAACAGAGTTAAATATTGGGTAAAACCGGACATTGAAAACCGAATCGCTGAAGGAAGTATCACAGCTTATTTTGAATCTAATATTACTGAAATTAGGGAAAATGAAGTCGAAATTGAAACGCCGAGCGGAAAAGTAACCATTGAAAATGATTTTGTTTTAGCTTTGACAGGATACAAACCAGATTTGACTTTTCTCGAAAAAATGGGGATTCAACTTTCTGAAGATGAATTAAAAATACCAACATACAATCCGGAAACAATGGAAACAAATGTGGAAGGCTTATTTTTGGCCGGAGTAGTTTGCGGCGGAATGCAGACACATAAATGGTTTATAGAAAACTCTCGTGTTCATGCCAATATGATTGTGGATTACATTACTACGAAATAAAAAAGTTTGCCACAGATTAAAAGATTTCAATGATTAATCCATTAAATCCTTTAATCTGTGGCAAAAAAACTTTTTAAGAACTACAAGAAAGCATAGAGCAACCTACTTTTGAGCGTGCCCAGTCAGGTCGTTTTGCAAACCATTTTTCTGATTGAGGTTGTTCATCATAAGGTTTTTGTAGTAATAAATACAGCTCCTTTATAAGAGAATAATCACCTTTGTCGGCGTCATCAATAGCCAATTGTGCCATATAATTTCGCAATACATATTTCGGATTAATTTGATTCATTTTTTCAGTACGATCGTCATCTGAAAGTTCTTCCTGATTTAATCTTTGAAGATATACGGTAAACCATTTCTTCCATGAATCCAAAATATTACCAATAATTTCTTGCGGCAAATAGAAAGAATCCTGAATCTTTTCAATCGCATTTTCAGCCGAATCAGTTTTGGCAACCTTGCTTAAATTTCTAAAAAAGATAGTCATATCCGTCTCAGATAATTGCAGTACAGCTTCTAAACCTTCAATTAATTTACTATCAGCTCCAGCTGAAGTAAACACTCCTAACTTACTTAAAAACATTACTTTGTAGTCAGATTCAAAATCATTTATAAAGGATCCTAATATCTTTTCTAAAGGCTCTGCTTCATTAATTAACGGATAAAGTGCATTGGCTAACTGATACAAATTCCATTGTGCAACCTGAGGCTGATTGCCAAATCGATAACGTCTATTTTGGCTATCGGTTGTGTTTGGAGTCCAATTAGGATCATAGTTTTCCAACCAGCCGTAAGGACCGTAATCAATCGTTAATCCATGAATCGACATATTATCAGTATTCATAACACCATGAACAAAACCAACACGTTGCCAGTCGACAATCATTTTACGTGTCGTGTCTGCAACAGTTTTAAAAAACTGCAAATATTGCTCTTTTGATTCGCCTTTAATTTCAGGAAAATAATGTTTGATCGTATACTCAACAAACTCTTTTAGATTTTTGAGTTCGTTTCGTGCCGTAAGCATTTCAAAGCTTCCAAAACGGATAAATGAGGGAGATACGCGGCAAACAATAGCTCCTTTTTCGTAAGCTGGGTTTCCGTTGTATAAAACATCTCTCAACACCTGATCTCCGGACAATATTAAGGAAAGTGATCGGGTAGTGGGAACACCTAAATAATGCATGGCTTCAGCACATAAATATTCTCTTATTGAAGAGCGCAAAACCGCCAAACCATCTGCAGTTCTGGAGTAAGGAGTTTTTCCTGCACCCTTTACTTGCAGGGTAAAAAACTTATTATTGTGTTCAACTTCAGTTAAGTTAATAGCACGACCGTCTCCAAGTTGTCCAGCCCAATTTCCAAATTGGTGACCTGCATAACACATAGCATATGGACGTGTTTCAGGAAGTATTTCTTTTCCTGAAAAAGCATTCAAAAATTCCTCTGACTGAATTTCATCTTTTGTTATTCCAACCATTGCGGCTACTTCTTCAGAAGCATGAATTAAAGTTGGATTTGAAGGTCTTGTAGGATTTACATAAGAAAATAGTGTGTTTTTAACCTGACGAATTTCATTGGTTTCATCTGGATCAGCAGGTAGTTCAGCTGTAAATCGATTATTTATTTTTAAATTTTTCATTGAGATTATTATTTTTTCTACCACAAATTAAAAGGACTAAAAAGTTTTATTTTGAAGATTTAACGACTCCCAGAATAAAAAAAAACTCTTTAATCTGTACAATCTGTGGCAAAAACTTTTAAATTAGTTTACCAATCTATCAGCGTACATTTTTTTCAATTTCTGTACTTTCGGATCGATTACGATCTGGCAATAACGTGCATCCTGATTATTGTTGTAATAGTTTTGATGATCTTCTTCGGCGTCATAAAATACTTCAAAAGCTGTTAATTCTGTTACAAGCGGATCATCATAAAAAGACTTAACTTCTTCAAAAACCTTTTCTGAAATTGCTTTTTGTTCCGTATCGTGATATAAAATGATTGATCGATATTGTGTTCCTGCATCAGCTCCCTGGCGATTTAATGTTGTTGGATCGTGACTTGTCATGAATATAAATATCAAGTCATGATATGAAATTATGTCAGGATTGAAAGTAACTTGTATGACTTCCGCATGACCGGTTCTGCCAGTACAAACTTCACGATAGGGCGGATTTTTAATAAAACCTCCTGAATAACCTGATTTTAAAGATTCTACTCCGTTTAAACGCTGAATTACAGCTTCAATACACCAAAAACAGCCACCACCAAAAGTAGCTACTGATAAATTTCCCATAGAATTGTATTGTTAAGTTTTACATGCCCTATTAATCCGATAGAATATTATGATAATTTGTTAAAAAAATCACATTTTAGTTAAATATACTAATCAGTAATTTAATGTTTGAAGTTTACAATTAGTAAATTCGCAATTTTGCAAAAAAGCCATTATATTTGCATCAAACTCAGGCACACTAATGAATAGCAAAAATAGTACCATCACTTTAGAAACTTATTTTCAGGATTTTCGTAAAAATATCGTGGGAATAAATCAGGAATTTACATCTCCGTACGGTAAAAAACAGATTATTTATACGGATTGGACTGCCAGTGGAAGGTTATATAGACCCATTGAAGAGAAACTTCTTAATGATTTCGGCCCTTTTGTAGCGAATACACATACCGAAACTACTGTGTCAGGTACTGCCATGACAAAAGCGTATCATCATGCCAGAAATATTATTAAACGTCATGCAAATGCAAATCAGAATGATGTTTTAATTACAGATGGAACAGGAATGACTGGCGTTATTAATAAATTTCAACGTATTTTAGGATTAAAAATTCCTGAAAACCTGAAAGATTTTATCAGTGTTCCGGCAGAAAAAAAGCCTGTAGTTTTCATATCACATATGGAGCATCACTCGAATCAAACCTCTTGGTTAGAGACTATTGCCGATGTTGAAATCATTCCATCATGTGAAAAAGGACTTTTTAGTATTGAAAATTTAGCTGAATTATTAGAGAAATATAGTACCAGAACAATAAAAATTGCCTCCATTACTTCCTGTTCAAATGTTACAGGTTTAAAAACGCCTTTTCATGAAGCTGCTAAATTAATGCACCAGCATAACGGCGTTTGTTTTGTAGATTTTGCCTGCTCAGGACCTTATGTAGAAATTGATATGCATCCTGCAGATCCGGAAGCGTATCTGGATGCCATTTTCTTTTCACCTCATAAATTCTTAGGTGGCCCAGGAACTTCTGGTGTTTTGATTTTTAATAAAAAATTATACAATAATATGATACCGGATTGCCCTGGAGGAGGAACAGTTAGCTGGACAAATCCTTGGGGGGAACATAAATATATTGACAATATTGAGGATCGTGAAGATGGAGGAACTCCTGGATTTTTGCAGGTTATTAAAACGGCATTAGCAATTGAGTTGAAGGAAGAAATGGGAATTGAGAATATTCTACAACGTGAACACGAAATCGTTGATTATGTTTTTGAAGCGTTGGATCCAGTTGAGAATATTAAAATTCTGGCGGGACAACATAAAAATCGTTTAGGTGTGGTTTCTTTCTTTATTGAAAATTTGCATTTTAATTTAGGAGTGAAATTATTAAATGATAAATTTGGAATTCAAACTCGTGGCGGATGCAGTTGTGCGGGAACTTACGGCCACTTTTTATTACATGTTGATCAGGAAACTTCTAATAAACTGGTTAATGAAATCACGATTGGCGATTTAATCAAAAAACCGGGATGGATTAGAATGTCAATTCATCCAACTACAACGGACGAAGAAATCGCTTATGTTTGTGATAGTATTAAAGACCTGGCTAAAAATCACGAAACATGGGCTTTAGATTATGCTTATAATAATAAAACCAATGAATTTGTGCATAAGAATGCTACTTCATTTGAAGATGAATTAGTTGCTGGTTGGTTTAAATCTTAGAAATTTAACCGCAAAGTGCGCTAAGGTTTTTTATATTGTAAATGTTTATAAACGTAGAGTTCGCAAAGCTTTGGGTGAAAACTTTGAAAATAAACTTTGCTACTTGGTGTCTTTGCGAGATTAAATCAAAACATTGCGAACCTTGCGCTTAATTACACTCTTATGAAAAACTAAATTTCTAATCTAGCCCCGATAGAACTGAAAATCCTTTTGTGCCGGGGTTCGGCGCAAAAGATTGAAAGGGATAGCGGGACTGGTGGTCTTGAAAAAACAGAAACATCTGCTCCTGAAAAATCAGATCCTACATGATTAAACGGACACCGCCCAGGTCAGCAACGCGATAAGAAAATTTATTTCCGGGTGAACCAATGAACATGAAGTTTTTTGGAATTTTCCATTTCTCAGAAAGTTCATCTATAATATCAGGTCCAAAAACACCCTGAATTTCTAGAAATTCGATATCAATATCATCGTAGGCACGATCTAAAACTTCCAGATCTTTTTTCAAAGCTTCGTTGTTTGCACTATCACTTTTGATGTGAACTATTTTTAGTTTTTTGGTCGTCTCATTGTTTTCAACATATTGTAAGACTTTGTTGAGAATGGCAATGTCATCGCCTTTGGTAAAAAACACAAATTCCTGTGCGTTTATTTGCGTACTTAATTTCTGTAAATACCGATTACTGAGTATAACCATTCGTCGAAGTGGCTGATAAAAATATTCTAAAACCTCGACCAGAAGTTTGATTAACATGACGCGATTCAGCATAATGGCAACAAAAACAAAAGCTGGAATCATGTATTTTAAAAACGTATAAAATGCATTAATATTCAATTTCATGTTTCCAATAAAAGCTGCAATAATAAATAAAACAGCTGTAACAACAGCGATTCCGCGTGCACGCTCAGGTCTTGGTAATTTACGACGCTTGAATTTAAGCAATAAATTTCCAATTCCGAATAAGGCCATTACCGCTAAAAATGAAAAAGTATAAACACCTGCAAGAGATTCCAAATGGCCGCTTGTGGCAAATAAAACTGATATACAGAGTACTAAAAAGCTAACAACAATTCGATAATGAGAACCCCTTTTATTTTGTTTAAGAAAGAAATTTGGAAGAATACGATCTAATGTCATTCGATTTAACAGTCCGGAAACACCTACAAATGAAGTTAATACAGCTCCACATAAAACTAAAACTGCATCTATGGAGATTAACCAGGCAAGCCAGGATCCACCGGTAGTTTGTCCGAGGTGAGCGAGAAGTGATTCTTTGTTTTCACCAACTTCGGCAAGTGGAATAATACTAATTAGTAAAATGGCAATTACAGGATTGAAAAAACTAACAATTGCCCACATATTGCGTAAGGTTTTAGGAAAGACACCCTGTTCTTGTTCTTCAACAAAATTGGCTGAACTCTCAAAGCCCGAGATTCCGAGCATGGCTGCAGAAAATCCGAGAAAAAGTGCTGTTTTTATATTGGCATAAGCAATGGGCATTTCCCAATTGATGTGAAAAGTTTCTAAACCATTGTTCAAAATAAACCAAAGTGACGCCAGAACAAGTAAAGTTAACGTCGCAAGATGTGTGATGAAAATAATGACAGCAACAAAAGCCGATTCGCCAATTCCTAAAATGGCCAGTCCTGTAAATAGAATTAAAACAACGATTGTGGCAATAGTAACATTTAGTCCCTCAAAAATACCGTGTAAATAATGCATTCCTTCTGAAGCAGAAATAACAGCGGTTGCCATATAAGATAAAACCGTTAATGTGGCCGCCATAGAAGCGAGCCGCTTGGTTGAAGTGTTTAAGAGAACATTATAAGCCCCACCGTTTAAAGGAATAGCCCCAACAACTTCGCCGTAAATACGTCTGAATAAAAATAATACCGCAGCTACAATTAATAATGAAATCCAGGCGTATTGACCAGCATACAAAATAGTTAGCGCCGAAACATATAAACAGGAAGAACTAATGTCGTTTCCGCAAATTGCTGTTGCCTGTAATTGATTTAATTTTTTATGTACAGTTTCTTTCATGAGTATTGAAAATTAAAAACGATTAATTCAATAATAAAAGCAAGTAAAATAAATCTTAAATAAGGCAAATATTTTATAAAGGCGGAAATATATTTAACTAATCGGAAATTCCAACACTCAAGTTATGAAAATTATTTTGAATCCTGAAACTTTTTAAGCGACAATAAGGCCTGATCCTGGATTTTGCTTTGAAAAAAACCTGTCCAGCCCAGTAAATATCCTGTAACACCAAAGGCTTGTTTGGACCATTTCCATACATCAAAATTATCAGTATGTTTAATAATTAAGCCATCCTGAAAAATAAACTCAGCTGAAATTTTATTGATTACTTTTCGATTTGTTTTACTGAAGTTATAGGTAGCAACCCATTTTGCAGAACCTGTAAATTCGTCTGCCTTAATATCTGAAAACTCAATTTTTATATTGCCTTTGCTTTTCAGAATCAACATTTTCCACATGTTAGAAACCTGCTCTTCTTTTAGTAACCCAAAAGCAGGATCTATAAAATGCACCTTTGGATGATAACATTCACTCATTGTTTTAGCATCAGCATTTGCAAAAGCAGTATAAAATTTTGCAATTAAATTTTCGTTCGCATTCATTAAAATATAATTAGACTATAAATATAGGATTAATTATACTAAATATTTTATTTATAATGTACTAATTGCAGCAGCTGTATCAAATGTTTTTTTTGATTTATCGTACTCGGTAGAAAAGTAGGATATTTTATTAACTGCAGTAAAATACCCGGTTTGATTACCAAAAGATTTTGAAGTTCCTGTTATAATAAATCTAACATCTTGTATATCAGATTTTTTAAGTTTTATCATTTCGGCTGGAGTAAAATAGTAATACGATGTTGTACTGCCTTCATCGCTTTCTTTTACGTTTTTATCAGTACATGCAATGACGTCACCATTTGCCAAATCGACATACACGCCACCAGAAATTCGGGCTTTATCATTTGCCGTGGCTATTGATATTTTTAAAATTCCACCTTTTTCTGTTTTGGCAATCTGTACATTTGTCTCTCCTGTAAAAGCATATTTTTCGCAGATGAAAGTAAAATTTTGCGTTGCCTTATAAGGTTTTGAACCTTTTACAGTTATAATTTCCTGAGCATTCGCAAGTGTTGAGATTAACAGTAAAAATAATAGCGGTATTTTATTCATATTTAATTTTATTGTTCTGTTATTTTTGAGTCAAATTTTTCATCCCAATCCATTGATTTTATGGCAGAAACTAAATTATCTTCATTTACAAAAACTCTCAATTCTTTGTTAGCCACCTTTTTTGTGTACAAAGCATGATAGCGGTAAATGACTTCTTGTTTTGTTCTGTAAACACCGTCTAATTTCAAATCAATAAAACTACCGTAATATTGTCTAAACCTTTGGCAGGTTTTTGTCAATCGCTCTTCAGTTGTGTTTTCCATAACCGACTTTGTAACCTCGGTTTCATTAAAAGGCTTAAATTTAGATGTGTTACAGGTTTCTAAAACACGCTTGCCTAAATCGTACGCTTTTTTCTGCTGATTTGCATTCACTTCTGCACTCGGGATTTGTTTAATTTTTAAATCTTCTGTTTCCCGGGTTACCGTTTTAGATTTACATCCAATTAACAACAACAAACATATAATCAATACTTCTTTCTTCATAACTATTTATGTTATTTTTAATAATAAGTTAGGGTCGGGGCAATTTTCTATGTAAAAATTCAAATCACTACTGTTACAAACTCCCGGATAATCGCCCCAATAATCTTCGATATTTTTTATAATCTGAAAATGAACATGTGGTGCATAATCTCCGTTAACAGTTGCATTTCCTAATGTTGCAATTTTTTCCCCTTTTTTAAATTGCTTACCAATGCTCAAGTCTTCTAAACTTTCTAACGATAAATGTCCGTATAAAGTATAAAATATTTCATTTTCAGCTTCATGCTCCAAAATGATGGTTGGTCCATAATCGCCTAAACCAATATTGTTTTTAAAACTGTGTACTTTACCATCAAGTGCTGCGAGAACAGGAGTATTAACTTTGGTCCATAAATCCAGACCAATGTGAATATTACGTTCCGGAATAGATTCGTTTTTAAAAATTGTACTTCTTTTATATAGTGTCCGTCCTTCAATATAACCGCCAAAAGCTACTTCTGCATTATTGGTTTTTAAATAATTAGAAATAAAATCTTCAAATTCGACAGCATTTTCTGGTTTGCTTTCCACTAATTCTTTATTAGTTACAGATAAATCTAAAGGGATGTATTTTGAAAAATCAATACTGGCATCGATAATTTTTGTAGGTGGAATGGCTTTTAAAATAGAAACTAGGGTTTTCATAAAAGGTAAAATTTAGGCAACTTTTTCGATTATTATTAATTCATTATGGTCTTCTATACGGGGCAACATTTTTGATAAAAATAATTGCGAATTTATTTCTGCAATATACTTCCGATTTCTGATATTATGGGCTTCATCTAGAATCATTGTGTTAAAAAGCACAAATCCCTGATCTTTTAAAAGTGCACAAACCCGATCACTAAAAAAACGTTCAAACAAAAAATTAGGCATATTTGTATCTTCAAAAATATCAATAATAATAAGGTCGTATTTATGTTTGGTTTTTAAAACAAATTCAAAAGCATCATCAATAATAATCTCAAGTTGCTTTATTTTATTTAGGTTGAAATAGTCATTAGCAATCTGAATTATTTCAGAGTCAATTTCAACACCGGTAATTTTACCTTTATACTCAATTTCTTCTACTAGAGTTTTTACTACACTTCCTCCGGCAACTCCCAAAAGTAAAATATGATCCATTTCCAGAATTGCCTTATAGCCAATGTTTCGTAACCCGTATCTTAATATACGTTGCAAACTTCCATACGAATAATTTGTGTTTTCAGAATCTAAAACCAATTCGCCATTTGTCCAGGTTACTTCGATCGTTTTACTTCTGGCGGATTTTTTCTTGAAAATTTTGATTGGAACAAGATAACTAAAAATTTTTTGAATCATTTTGTAAAGCATTTACTCAAAAATACCATTTTAAATCTTTTATTTTGCACGAAATAATAAATTTTAATGAAGAAAAAATTATACAAATTCATCTTTTTTCGGCTAATGGGCTGGAAAATAGTAGGAATTGAAAATGCGGAAGTGAAAAAATGTGTGATGATGGTGATGCCACATACAAGTAATCATGATTTTTATTTAGGAATTTTTACCCGTGGAATTTCAGGATTAGAAATGAATTGGGTAGGTAAAAAAGAATTATTCAAATTTCCTTTTGGTTATTATTTCAGAAGCGTAGGAGGTGAGCCTTTAGATCGTTCGGGAGGATTAAATAAAGTAGATTCTATTGCTGCTATTTTTGAGCGCAAAGAAGTTTTTCGTTTAGCAGTTGCTCCTGAAGGAACACGTAAAAAAGTTACTGAAATAAAAAGCGGATTTTATTACATCGCACTTAAAGCAAATGTGCCCATTATTCCAGTTGCGTTTAATTGGGGTAAAAAAGAAGTTAATTTAGGAAAGGCATTTTATCCGACTGGAGATTTTGCAGCCGACTTACAAATTTTGAAAAAACACTATGAAGGAGTTGTGGGTAAAATTCCTCAAGATGCTTTCCAATTATAAATTTTCAATATTTTTTCAATTGCGTGAGAATCGCTTAAATGAAAAATATTTTTAGAATTTTCAAAATACGCAAAAAATTCAAATCACGGGATGTACACCTTAAATGTCCCGTTTTTATAAAAAAACACAATTCTTTCAATTTCGCCTTCTTCTGAAATTAAGTTTGAGTTTTTTACCTGAACTAAATTTTTCGTTTCTGATGTTTCATTTCCCTTAGAACTGATTTCAGAAAACAGATCTTCACCCATAAAATTTTCATTTGATGAAATAGGAGCAGGAGATTTTATAATTTCCGAAAATATTTCTTCTTTCGAATTTAAAGCTTGGCTGTCAGTTTTCGGAAAACTTCCTGTTCCGTTTAAGATCCAATAAAGATCGACATCAGGAAAAACTTCCATAATTTTCATGACAAA
>Ga0247812_10001173_pt1 | contig 14901 bp, 13 predicted proteins | sample UWRJL149409B1_FD_178011 | JGI IMG/M metagenome (GOLD analysis project Ga0247812, IMG submission 178011) | Plant litter microbial communities from Arlington Agricultural Research Station in Wisconsin, United States - UWRJ-L149-409B-1 | ecosystem: Environmental > Terrestrial > Plant litter >...
AAAGTGGTGTTTTTAGGTTCTAATCCTTTAGAATGATGCCAATTTCGGAAAAACTCGACAGGGACTTTTTAAATTTCGGTCCTTGCTAATATGGGCACGACGTATATTTGCGGTATTTACATAAGAAACGGCCTGTATCGAGCAAAATTTACAGTCCTGTCGGGGGAAAAAATTTTAACCTAAAAAATTGTTCGGCGTGGGGCCTTTTTTTTTTCAGTTTTTAACATTAAAAATTTTCTCGGAGTTCTAATCATAAAGGTAGGTTACAAAAACCCCCGAATTGTGGTTCCGGAAACGTCAAAAGACCCTTTTTCATGCTTCGGATATTTAATACTAGACTTGTGGCCAGTAAACTAATATGGGTTATCTTTACTGGGATGCTGGCGCCCACCCTATACATAGTGCACTGTAATTCCACCTTACTTCTAGAGTGAAATCTTTTCTCTATTTCCTCTACCCCCATAATAATAACTATTATCCTAGACCCCCTGGGACTGATATTTTCTTGCACCGTAGTAATAATTTCAGCCAATATTCTAAAATTCTCAACTATCTATATGAAGGAAGATAAATTTATCAACCGTTTTACAGTCCTAGTGCTGCTCTTTGTCTTATCTATAAACATACTAATCTTCTTTCCCCACTTAATTATCCTACTACTTGGTTGAGACGGCTTGGGAATTGTATCCTTTATCCTAGTCATTTACTACCAAAATCCAAAATCTTTGGCAGCTGGTATAATCACAGCTCTCACTAATCGTATTGGGGATGTTATACTCCTCTTGGCTATCGCGTGAACTCTAAACCAGGGTCACTGAAATATTTTACATATGTGGGCCGTCGACGAAAACATATATCAGGCATTAGTTATCATTATCGCAGCTATAACTAAAAGAGCCCAGATGCCGTTTTCCAGGTGGCTCCCAGCAGCTATAGCTGCACCTACCCCAGTCTCAGCCTTAGTGCACTCATCAACCTTAGTTACCGCCGGAGTATTCTTATTAATCCGATTTTATAACTTTCTATCTTCTGTGTGATGATTCACTACCTTTCTACTTTTTGTAGCTGTTAGTACTACTTTAATAGCCGGGTTGAGAGCCTCTTCTGAATGCGACATAAAAAAAATTATTGCTTTGTCAACCCTTAGACAACTTGGAATAATGATAGCTGCTATAGGCTTAGGGATGGCCCATATAGCCTTTTTCCATATAGTAACCCACGCTATATTTAAGGCTCTTCTCTTTGTGTGCGCCGGAAGATTTATTCACAGACATATGCACAGTCAAGATCTTCGTTGAATAGGTAATCTCACTAAACAAATACCTACTACCACCTCATGCTTAATTATAGCAAATCTAGCTCTTTGTGGGTTCCCCTTTATGTCAGGTTTTTACTCTAAGGATATAATTGTGGAAGCTTCGCTCTACTACCCCCATAACTCACTTATAATTAATCTAATCTTATTTGCAGTCGGTTTAACTGCATTCTACTCAACTCGATTTACCATGTGCGTAGTCCTTTCTCCCAATAACTGTGGTCCTTATATACATTTGGAGGAGAGCAACTCCCTCACATCTCCTATACTGCTTCTAGCTTCAATATCAGTTATTTCCGGGTCAGCTCTTACATGAATTCTGCCGTTAAAACAAGAAATAATGATAATCCCCCTTGACCAAAAGCTTAAAACCTTAATATTAGTCACTTTGGGTGCACTTATATCCTGGTTCTTTCTAACAACGACAAATATAACTAAAACATGCCTATACATTCGTCACCCAATTATTAACTACTTCTCATGCACTATGTGGTTTCTAGTCCCCCTTTCATCTCAATTTATAATAAAACTCCCAATATATGTATCACACAACTACTTAAAACTGACCGATCAGTCATGGTTGGAGTTACTCGGGGGGCAAGGTATTAATAACGTATCAAGTAAAGCCTCCAATATCTATCTGGCATCCTTAAAATCTACACCTATGAACTACCTAATAATGTCGTCGATACTACTACTAGTCGCCACCTTAGTCGCAATTTAGTCTAGATAGCTTAAAATAAAGCATGTTATTGAAGATAGCAATATGGGAGTTCCTCCGGACAGTGTATGTGGTGTAAGTCAACACATTAGCTTTTCATGCTAATAATATACATCCGTATTATACACAGATAGTAGTTTAAGTAAAACTCTGACCTTGGGTGTCAAAAATCACTTCGGTGTTATCTGAGAATTGAAAGCTAATTAACAGCATCGATCTTGTAAATCGAAGATAGAGACTACCTCTCAATTCTATGTACAGTTCTATTATAAGTTTAGTCTTTCTCCTTCCAATCGTCGCTGTTGTAAATCTAATCTCAAATCAATCACACTTTTTAATAACTCTTCTATCACTTGAAGGTATCACACTGAGACTGGTTCTATTTGTTCCAATCTCTCTCTCTATTATAAGTGCCTCTAATGTTAGAATTAGGGTCATTTTATTGACTTTCGGGGCATGTGAGGCCAGCTTAGGACTAAGCCTCATGGTATTAATATCCCGATCCTACGGAACTGATATATTAAACTCACTTACAGCAAATAAATGTTAAAGCTCCAAATAGTATTAATATCTCTGCTCCTACTCCCACTCATTGTAAATCTGTACCCCTGAATTATCGCTCTGACTCTTAGAGCTTTATTACTACCCACCTGTTTCAATTTGGTAAACAGAGCATCCTACTCAATATTTACAGAATACATATCCTCTGATATAATGTCATTTACACTCTCCGCTCTAACAATCTGAGTCACTGTAATAATAATCCTCGCAAGAACTAAAATTATGCATTTAAATATGTACCCCAAAATATTTATGACAAACTTAGTTATTTTGCTAATTATTCTAATTAATTGCTTCTTATCCCCCAATCTAATTATATTTTATATTTGATTTGAAGCATCCTTAATTCCAACTATAGTGCTAATCATGACTTGGGGCTATCAGCCAGAACGATCTCAAGCAAGAATATATTTAATAATCTATACAGTCGCTGCCTCCCTCCCAATGCTTATAGTGCTATGTAAAATTTTTATCGTGTCCAAAACAGCTATGATACCCATATTCATAAACATGGAGTTCCCTATAGACTACCCATCTATGGCCCTAGCCTGAGTATTAACACTGGGGGGCTTTCTAGTAAAACTCCCTATATTTACAGTGCACCTCTGACTTCCTAAAGCACACGTAGAAGCCCCAATCGCAGGGTCTATAATTTTAGCTGCAATTCTTCTAAAACTTGGGGGTTACGGCATTCTTCGCATACTAAGATTATTTCACTATATAGCTAAATCAACCTCAAGACTTCTTTCTAGGGTAGCTTTAGTCGGGGCAGTCTCAACAAGATTAATCTGCTTCCGCCAATCAGACCTAAAATCCCTAATTGCTTACTCATCTGTTGGACATATGGGTCTAATAGTCGCGGGCGCTTTAATAAGCTCTAATTGGGGGTTCCAAGCAGCTCTAGCTATAATAATTGCCCATGGGCTGAGCTCATCCGCCCTATTTGTAATAGCAAATATAAACTATGAATTAACCCATACTCGAAGCCTATTCTTAATAAAGGGCTTGTTAGTTTTAGCACCGACGCTCACTATATGGTGATTCCTGTTTACAGCTAGAAATATAGCAGCCCCCCCTTCCATTAACCTACTCAGAGAGATTATGTTAATTACATCTATTTTAAAAATATCTACTTCAGCTTTTATTCTTCTAGGTCTAACAAGATTCTTTACAGCTGCTTATTGTTTGTACATGTATACTTCTATACACCACGGACCCTTAATACTAACCTCTAACCCAATCCCTCAATTCAAAGTAAAAGACCTAACTCTTATAACTATACACTTAGTTCCTACAATTCTTATTATCTTTAAGCCTGAACTAATCACAAGATGGTCCTGATGGCATAGTTAAACAATAACATTAAATTGCAAATTTGATATTATACTAATAGTATTACCATCTAGTAAGATAAGCTATTCAAGCTAGTGGGTTCATACCCCGAAAAAGAGATACTCTCTCTTACTATCAGTTTGATTCTGGCTGACAATTTAGCTCTCTTAAACTAATATACATGTAAGTCTAAGCTACCCCGCACCACATATAAACCCTAAATGGAGAATAACTATATTAGACATATCTCATATGGTAAAGCGTCACAGTAAGAAAATCTACCTTATTTGCAAAAGCAAGAGCTGGTTATTAAGATCAGAGTTGGCAATATTCGTGCCAGCTGCCGCGGTTAGACGATAAACTCAAGCTAATTCATATAAGACTAATTGCAAGGCGATCTAAAAAATAACTCAAAGTCTAATTTATATAATCCGAGACCCGTAAACGCCTATTTACCGTAAAACCATAGACTAAAACACGGATTAGATACCCGTCTATTTATGGAGTAACTAAAGTCGAAAAATACGAACTACAGTTTAAAACTTAAAGATTTTGGCGGTGTCTTATCAACCCAGGGGAACCTGTCTCATAACTCGATAACCCACGACACTCTCACCCTCCCTAGACTAAACAGCTTGTGTACTGCCGTCGTAAGCACACCTCTAAAAGCCAAGGAAGTGTGCAATAATGATTGTCTCACCCACGTCAGGTCAAAGTGCAGCCCATGGGACGGAGATGATGGGTTACACCCTAAACAAAGATACGGAATACAGCATTAAGAGCTGTGTAAAGGAGGACTTGAGTGTAACAGTATTACAAAATTAAAGTGAATCTGAATCTAAGACATGCACACATCGCCCGTCACTCTCGCCTAAAGGCGAGATAAGTCGTAACAAAGTAGGTGTAACGGAAGTTGCCCCTGTCGAAGTATAGCATATATAATGCCTTTTACTTACACTAAAAATAAAACATTTGTTTACTTCGCTGCCTATGTTTATCTTATAAATAAAAACTAATAAAAACACTTAAACTGATAATTTCATAATAAATCTTTACAATAGTACTATAGAGGAAGTAGTCAACATAATAAAGTAGTGGTTTATACACGTACCTTGTGCATCATGGTTTTACAAGCCTCAAATTAATAATATTACCCGAATTCTAAGCGAGCTGTCCCTTCATAGCTAAGAGCCCACCACTAGTTGTAGCATCAACTTTGGAAAATGGGGGGATAGGGGCTACATACCAATCGCGCTAGAAAATCTCTGGTTTTCAGTAAAATTTACCAATAAAACATGTAGCGTCCACCTACACTGCAAGACTACAGAGGATAAGCCCTGTATTCAAAAACTAGATATGCCCTCCTTCCAGTATAGGCCTAAAAACAGCCACTAATAGTACCTCACCGTAAACACCATTAAATTAATTCTATACCCTGTTCAAATAAACTGAAATTTTTGACAAACCTTAAATCTTAAAATATTATGTAAAAATAAGTATTAATTTTATAACCTAAGTTACAGCTACCATGTATGTATTATATATTTACAACTTATAAAGGAACTTGGCAAATTCTTATTTCGACTGTTTAACAAAAACATTGCTCTCAGTAACCTTAATTAAGAGTAACTCCTGCCCAGTGAGTAATTCAACGGCCGCGGTATCCTAACCGTGCAAAGGTAGCATAATCACTTGCCCATTAATTGTGGGCTAGAATGAAAGGATAAACGAAATAAATACTGTCTCTATAAGCCGCTTAAAAATTACCCTCTAACCGAAGAGTGTTAGATAGCGTCGAAGGACAAGAAGACCCTATAGAGCTTAATTTAAATAAATATGAAAAAATTTACTAAAATTCGGTTGGGGCGACCAGGGAATTACCCATCATCCCTAAACAAAAGATAAATGTATCAAAACACTGACCCTTCTACAAGATCATTAAAACAAGCTACCTTAGGGATAACAGGCTAATCTCACTAGAGAGTCCTTATCAATAGTGAGGATTGGCACCTCGATGTTGGCTTAGGGAATCTCTATGACGCAAAAGTCATATAAAGATGGTTTGTTCAACCAATAACACCCTACATGAGCTGAGTTCAGACCGGCGTAAGCCAGGTTAGTTTCTATCCTCGATCACTTTATCTATTTATAGTACGAAAGGACCTAATTAGAGTAATATTTACACACAGGGAATAAATATAAACCATTCTAAGTAAAATAAATCATAAACTATGAGTAAGTTGGCAGAATAGTGCCACCGACTTAGGATCGGTTCATGGGTAAGCCCACCTACTATGCAACTTAGTTCATTTAGAATAACCAACCTGCACTTGGTAGGAGAGATATCTCAGTAGCGGTTTGATGTTTCGGAAATACTGGACCTTGAACGTCCACTTAAGGTGTTCGACTCACCTTCAAATCACCAAGATGGCAGAATAGTGCCATAGGTTTAAACCCTATTCATGAGTAGTCATACTCTCTTGTTACATGAATATCCCGTTTTTTACATCTGTGTTAATAAGATTGGTACTTGCGCTCCTAGCAATAGCCTTCTACACACTAATAGAGCGAAAATTCCTTGGGTACTTCCACCTACGAAAAGGGCCTAATAAGGTAGGGCTAATGGGGCTTCCGCAACCATTTGCTGACGCAATTAAACTTTTTGTAAAGGAGCAAGCTAAACCTAACCCCTCGAATCAAACCCCGTTTCTATTTGCCCCTACCATAGGATTAGTTTTAGCTCTCTTAATGTGAGTAATCTACCCCCATTCCCATCAATCATTTTTCATTCAATTTAGGGTCCTATATTTTTTATGTGTATCAAGAATAAACGTATATACGACCTTTCTCGCTGGCTGAAGATCCAACTCTAAATATGCTCTACTGGGAGCTTTACGGGGGGTTGCTCAAACTATTTCATACGAGGTTAGAATATCCTTAATTCTTCTCAGATCCTTAATTATTTTATCAACTATAGATTTCACTAAAATATTCTCGTATTCCTGAATCCTATTTATATTTATTCCCTTGGCAGTAGTATGGTTCATTACTAATCTAGCAGAGACTAATCGAACCCCGTTCGATTTTGCAGAGGGCGAGTCAGAACTGGTATCCGGGTTTAATGTTGAGTACAGGGCTGGCCTTTTTGCCTTAATCTTCATAGCAGAGTATGCAAATATCTTAATTATGAGCCTATTCACAAGTGTTATTTTTATAAGGACCTGCGCTAGGGGTATAGCCAGAGATCTAGTCCTAATTCTTCAAACTATTACCTTAGCCATGCTCTTTGTGTGGGTTCGAGCAACATACCCCCGAATACGTTACGACCATCTAATAAACCTCACATGAAAAAGATTTCTCCCCCTATCTCTAGCCCTATTAATGATATCTATTCCAATCGCAATAATGCTGTGGTACAGCGCCGGATGAACGGATAACTCTGATGACGTTAATTAAGGAACAAGCTTCCCTGTATCTAACTAGAGAGCTTGTAAATAGCACTTGACTTTTAATCAAGAGATAGTATAATTATTTCTAGTTAATGATCCTTACAGCCTTATCCTCAGCCATTGCACTATTAGTCCCTATTATTATTTTGGGGGCAGCATGAGTTCTAGCTTCACGATCTACAGAAGATCGAGAAAAGTCATCTCCATTCGAGTGTGGGTTTGACCCAAAAAGAACCGCACGGATCCCATTCTCAACCCGATTTTTCTTATTGGCCATTATCTTTATCGTATTTGATATCGAGATTGTTCTTTTGATACCCCTACCCACAATCTTACACACGAGAGATGTATTTACCACTGTAACTACGTCTGTCCTATTTCTAATAATTCTTTTAATTGGTTTAATCCATGAGTGAAAGGAAGGATCTCTAGACTGATCTTCCTAGATTAACAGGCGAAAATAAGAACTTCTAATTCTTACACGGGGGTTCAACTCCTCCTTAATCTTATGAAATACATCAAATCACCTACAATAGCTCTTGCTATATCCACGCTAATTATAAGGACGCTCATAGCCGTATCAAGAGCCAATTGAATATTCCTTTGAGGGGCTATAGAACTTAATCTCTTAAGATTTATTCCTATTATAATACAATCTAACAACAATCAAGAAACAGAGGGAGCTGTGAAATACTTTCTAGCTCAAGCACTGGGATCAGCCTTACTTCTAATGTCAAGAACATCTATATGAATAACATTCTCCATAATCTCAAACTTTATACCTTTAACTCTTATGGCCGCGATTATACTAAAATTGGGCAGAGTTCCCTGTCATTTCTGATACCCGTCAGTAATAGCTTCAATTTCATGAGTATCATGCCTAATCTTATCCTCCTGACAAAAGCTGGCCCCCTTATCTATTTTAGCCTTTTTACTCCCTCAAAAAAACATAAACTTTATACTATCAATAGCTGCAATAAATGCGCTGTTGGGGGGGGTGATCGGAATAAATCAAACTCAACTACGGACCATTATAGCATACTCCTCAATTGGGCATATCGGTTGAATGATAAGATTAGCTGCCGTATATAAGCCGAGTTCTTGCATTATATATTTTGTAGTCTACTGCATTTTAATTACCCCTCTATTTATAACCATGGGCTATCTAAACATATTCTCTACTAAACACATAAGAAAACTTTCCTCCTATAGAAGAACTGTCCACATAGCTTTATTGATAGTTCTTCTATCATTGGGAGGACTACCCCCTTTTACAGGATTCATGCCAAAACTTATAACCATTATATTGTTAATGCAATCCATAAAAATTATTCTACTTATCCTAATCGCGGGGTCTATTATAAACCTATTTTTCTATTTAAATATTATTATCTCTTCTATGCCCCTACCCCCACATCTAAAAAATGTCGACTCTACTGATATTAAATGTTCATTAAAATTTGTTATTCCAATCTGTACCCTGTCATTAGGGTTGAGACCTTTTATTATACTATATGCGATGATTCTACTCAACTAATCACAAAGATATTGGAACTTTATACTTCATTCTTGGGGTATGGGCTGGCATGGTGGGAGCCGGAATAAGACTTCTTATCCGTATTGAGCTAAGACAACCTGGTGCATTCCTAGGAAGTGACCAATTATACAATACAATCGTTACTGCGCACGCATTTGTTATAATTTTCTTCCTAGTGATACCAGTCTTCATTGGCGGGTTTGGGAACTGACTTCTTCCCCTAATACTGGGCGCTCCTGATATAGCATTCCCACGCCTTAATAACATAAGATTTTGACTTCTACCCCCCTCTCTTATTCTCCTAGTTTCCTCAGCTGCCGTAGAGAAGGGAGCCGGAACAGGCTGAACAGTGTACCCCCCTCTTGCCAGAAATCTCGCCCATGCTGGGCCATCTGTAGATTTAGCTATTTTTTCCCTTCATTTAGCAGGTGCGTCATCTATTCTAGGGGCTATTAATTTTATTACCACTGTAATCAACATACGCTGAAGTGGGTTACGACTAGAACGAATCCCTCTGTTTGTCTGAGCTGTATTAATTACAGTAGTTCTCCTCCTCCTATCCCTTCCTGTACTTGCCGGAGCAATCACAATACTCCTAACAGATCGAAATCTTAATACCTCATTTTTCGACCCCGCTGGTGGAGGGGATCCAATTTTATATCAACACCTTTTCTGATTCTTTGGTCACCCAGAAGTATATATTCTTATTCTTCCTGGGTTTGGGGCCATTTCCCACATTGTTAGACACTATACAGCTAAACTTGAGCCATTTGGAGCCTTAGGGATAATTTATGCAATACTAGGAATCGCAGTTTTAGGATTTATTGTCTGAGCACACCACATATTTACCGTTGGCTTAGATGTGGACACCCGGGCATATTTCACAGCAGTAACCATAATTATCGCAGTACCGACAGGTATTAAAGTATTTAGTTGATTAGCTACCATTCACGGGTCAAAGATCAAATATGAAACACCAGTGTTATGGGCCTTAGGATTTATCTTTTTATTTACAACGGGAGGTTTAACTGGAATTATTTTATCTAACTCCTCCCTAGATATTATTCTTCATGACACATACTATGTAGTAGCACACTTCCACTACGTGTTGAGAATGGGCGCCGTATTTGCAATCTTTGCTGCCTTTACTCATTGATTCCCCCTACTAACAGGGCTTACCCTACACCACCGATGAGCCAATGCACAATTCTTCCTCATATTCTTAGGGGTAAACACTACATTCTTTCCCCAACACTTCCTAGGATTGAGCGGTATACCTCGGCGATATTCTGACTACCCTGATGCTTTTATAAAATGAAACGTCGTGTCATCATTTGGGTCTCTCCTGTCCTTTGTAGCATTAATACTGTTTATTTTTATTTTATGGGAAGCCTTCGCCTCACAGCGAAGAGTAATCTCAAGGCCCCACATATCATCAGCTCTTGAATGGTCTGACCCTATTCTACCTCTAGATTTTCATAATTTAAGGGAGACCGGAATCATTACATACCCTAAATTAAGTGAATGCCAAAGGCACCTATTTGTTAATTAGGCCCGTGCTATTTATAGCTCACTTAGAATGCCAAACTGAGGTCAAGTAATATTTCAAGACGCCGCATCATCTGTCATGCTCCAACTAGTATCCTTTCACGACCATGCTTTATTAGTCCTAACTCTAGTCCTAACAGTGGTCGGCTATGCTCTCCTAGCACTCATATTAAACAAACAAGTAAACCGTTACATTATAGAAGCTCAAACAGTAGAAACAATCTGAACTATTTTACCAGCTCTTATTCTCCTAGTTCTAGCCCTACCATCTTTACGCATTCTTTATATTACAGACGAGGTGAGACAACCATCTATTACTGTGAAGACTATTGGGCATCAATGATATTGAAGATACGAATATACTGATTTCTTAAATGTAGAAATAGATTCATATATGCTACCAACCTCAGACCTACTACCGGGGGACTATCGACTCCTAGAAGTAGATAATCGTATGGTAGTACCTATACAATTAGAAATTCGAATACTAATCACTGCTGCAGATGTGATTCACTCATGAACAGTTCCAGCTCTCGGGGTAAAAGTGGATGCCGTGCCTGGACGTCTAAACCAAATTGGATTTACAACTACACAACCAGGGGTATTTTATGGTCAGTGCTCAGAAATCTGCGGTGCTAATCACTCATTTATGCCAATTGCAGTGGAAGCTATTAACACTAAATCCTTCATAAGATGAGTCTCCAATTTTAAACCTTAGAAATACTAGTTAATCTATAACAATGCCTTGTCAAGACATAATTACCTCTGGTGTATTTCTATGCCTCACCTATCTCCCATAAGATGAATTACTTCTATATTAATATTCTGAATTTCCGTATCAATTCTTTTTTCCACCCTATGATGATCCAACAATTATTTATTCAGTTCAAAAATAACTAATTGCGCCCCCAAATCCCTTACACCTTGAAATTGATTATTACGAGATGGTCGAGATTAAACATTAAACTGTAAATTTAATAACGGGCTACCACCCTCTTGTATGTTTTTAGTATATTTTGTACATTTACCTTCCAAGTAAAAAGATTGTTAGTAAAAAACATAAATGATTCGTCAACCCTTCCACCTCGTTGAGTACAGCCCATGGCCTCTAACCTCATCTATTGGAGCTTTTACCCTAGCTATCGGATTAGCTAGGTGGTTTCATAACCATGGATTCTTATGCCTAACCCTAGCCGCTTTTCTTATCATCGTTTCCATAATTCAGTGATGGCGAGATGTCGTGCGAGAGGGCACATACATGGGTCATCATACCAGCTTAGTAACTACCGGCTTACGTTGGGGTATAATTTTATTTATTACTTCAGAAGTGATATTTTTCCTCGCCTTCTTTTGAGCCTTTTTCCACAGAAGCTTATCCCCCACACCAGAAATTGGCTGTTCCTGACCTCCAACAGGAATCCACCCCTTAAACCCATTCAGAGTCCCCCTGCTAAACACTGCTGTTCTTCTAGCCTCAGGGGTTACAGTAACCTGAGCTCATCACAGACTAATAAGAGGTAAGCGTATTGATGCCACTCAAGCACTAATTCTAACTGTCTGCTTAGGTGCCTACTTCACTTTCCTCCAAGCTGGCGAATACATAGCCGCCCCATTTTCTATTGCTGATAGGGTGTATGGCACTACATTCTTTGTGGCAACTGGATTTCATGGGCTTCACGTTCTAATCGGGTCATCTTTCCTAGCTATTTGCTTAGCGCGTACATGGTCCCACCACTTCTCTGCTGGGCATCACTTTGGATTCGAAGCCGCTGCCTGATACTGACACTTTGTAGATGTGGTGTGAATCTGCCTATATCTATGTATTTACTGATGAGGCTCCTATATAACTTAGTGTATGGTGCACGAAGGTTTTTGAAACCTAAAGCCTAAGTTCAAATCTTACAGTTATAAATGATTTTAACCTCTTTCATATTAATGATAATCGCCACAACTTTTACCCTATATCTAGCTTCCACCCCTATTGTCTTAGGTGTAAATATTCTCATAATAGCCCTACTCTTAGCCTCCACATTTGCGTCCTTTATAAGCTCCTGATTTGCATTTTTAATTTTTCTAATCTACATCGGCGGCATGTTAGTCATATTTGCCTACTTTCTAGCTTTAACCCCCAACCAACAAATTTCAAACTTCAATATTATACCATATGCTCTAATCACATTATTAACATTTTCGGCACTAACATACACCACCAACATTAAAATCCCCACTTTTTCTGATATTAGTCAAGGAAACTCAATTTTGTATATATCCAGAACTGCACCATTCCTCATCCTTCTCGCCCTAATCCTCCTCCTTACCATAGTTATTGTAGTAAAATTAACCAGACGGTCAAGGGGCCCTCTCCGCCCATTCTCCCCATATGTTCAAACCTATCCGAACCACACACCCGGCAATTAAAATTATTAATAGTACCCTAATTGATCTTCCCGCGCCTAATAATATCTCCATTTGATGAAACTACGGATCACTTCTGGGCCTATGCCTTGTAATCCAAGTTTTAACAGGCCTATTTCTAAGAATACACTACGTACCCAACATTGAAATAGCTTTCTCATCAGTAGCCCTCATTTCTCGAGACGTGAACTACGGCTGACTTCTTCGGTCTATTCACGCTAATGGAGCATCTATATTTTTTCTATTTATCTATCTCCATGCGGGCCGAGGTCTATATTATGGCTCGTATAACCTCAGTGAAACTTGAAATATTGGGGTAATTTTATTTCTTCTCACCATAGCCACTGCATTCATAGGTTATGTTCTGCCCTGGGGACAAATGAGATTCTGGGGAGCGACAGTAATTACTAACTTATTCTCAGCAATTCCCTACATCGGGAAAACTTTGGTAGAGTGAATTTGAGGTGGGTTTGCAGTAGATAACGCTACCCTAAACCGATTTTTCGCATTCCATTTCATTCTCCCGTTTGCTATTATAGGGGCGACTATCCTACACATCATATTTCTTCACGAGTCAGGATCTAACAACCCCATTGGTCTAAATGCAGACTCCGACCGAATCCCGTTTCATCCCTATTATTCTATTAAAGACACCCTCGGTTATACGTTAGCAATTTCAGCTCTATCTTTAATAGTTTTATTCGAGCCTAACTTATTTACCGACCCTGAGAACTTTTTAATAGCAAACCCTCTTGTAACACCTATTCATATTAAACCTGAATGATATTTTCTATGAATATATGCCATTCTACGTTCAATTCCTAATAAGCTAGGGGGGGTGATAGCACTATTCGCAGCCATCGTTATTCTATTTATTCCACCGCTAACAAGTGTCATAAATAAGCGGAGCCTCTCATTTTACCCCCTAAATAAGACAATATTCTGAGGCCTTGTAGCATCCTGAGCTATTCTTACATGAATTGGGGGTCGACCTGTAGAAGACCCCTTTATCATCATCGGGCAAGTATTTACATCCTTGTACTTTATCTACTTTATTTCCAGTCCTACCATCTCTAAACTCTGGGACGATTCTATTATTATCTCCTTAGAAAACACGTACCAACTCAAAAAGATATACCTCCCCGAATATAAATTATAAGCCCTTAACAAAGACTTTAAGTTAAACAAACTAAAAACCTTCAAAGTTTTCATTGGGAGTATCCAAGTCTTGCCATGATACCAGATATTTTTTCCTCCTTTGACCCCTATATATTTAATACCCTGTTCCCACTCAACTCTCTATTCTTAGTAACAAACACAGCTATCATTCTGATAATTCAGTCGTCATTTTGAGTTTTAAACGCTCGAACCTCAGCATTTAAGTCTCCAGTCAATGATACAATTTTCACTCAACTATCCCGCACATCTACCACACACCTCAAAGGTCTATCAACCCCATTATCCACCATCTTCTTTATACTAGTAATAATCAATCTCATGGGATTAATTCCATACATGTTTAGAACATCTAGACACCTAGTATTCACCCTTTCCCTAGGGTTCCCCATCTGACTAAGTCTTATAATCTCTAGCTTCGCTCACAGCCCCAAAAAGAGAACAGCTCACTTTCTCCCTGACGGGGCCCCAGACTGATTAAACCCGTTCTTAGTTCTAATCGAAACAACTAGAGTTTTCGTCCGACCTCTAACACTATCTTTCCGTTTAGCCGCTAACATAAGAGCAGGGCACATCGTCTTAAGACTTATAGGAATCTACTGTGCCGCCGCATGATTTTCAAGTGTTTCAAGAACAGCACTCCTAATCTTAACTGCCATCGGATATATTCTATTTGAAGTAGCAATTTGTTTAATTCAAGCTTATATTTTCTGCCTACTCCTATCCCTATACTCAGATGATCACGCCCATTAAAACAATAAGCATTAAAAAAAAATGCGCGCCGATTTCGACTCGGCGAGAGCACAAAGCATTGTTTTTTTACTTAGTTTATACTATACTCTATATA
>Ga0247812_10001175_pt1 | contig 14851 bp, 12 predicted proteins | sample UWRJL149409B1_FD_178011 | JGI IMG/M metagenome (GOLD analysis project Ga0247812, IMG submission 178011) | Plant litter microbial communities from Arlington Agricultural Research Station in Wisconsin, United States - UWRJ-L149-409B-1 | ecosystem: Environmental > Terrestrial > Plant litter >...
TTTTTCAAAGATAGTATTTTATCATAAAAGCCGAAAAACAATATTTTTTTGCATCTTTACAATGGCAGTTCAGTTTGCAGCAAATCAATAATTAAATCCATAAATGACAATTCCGTTTGAACCTGTTCTGTTTGGTTATGAAATTAATGTCCATTTGATTTTAGAATACCTGGCTTTCTTTTTGGGATATCGCTACTATGTTTTTTTACGAAAAAGAACTTCCGATAATATTGTATCCATCAATAGGTTATCCATTATTTTGGGAGCGGCAATTGGAGCTTTACTGGGGTCGCGATTAGTGGGTTTTTTAGAAAATCCTGTTTTGCCATCGGATCTACCGGGACTATTGCATCTTTTCAACACCAAAACTATTATGGGCGGATTATTCGGAGGACTTCTGGGGGTTGAATTGGCTAAAAAAGGGATAGGAGAAAAGCAATCTTCCGGCGATTTGTTTACTTTCCCCATTATTTTAGGAATTTTTATCGGCAGAATTGGGTGCTTTTTATCGGGAACCAATGAATTTACGTATGGAAAAGAAACGTCCTTTTTTATGGGGATGAACCTTGGAGATACTATCATGCGTCATCCGATTTCTCTGTATGAATTGCTTTTTCTGATTTTTTTATTTTCTTTTTTATGGAAATTAAAGAACAAAAATTTACAAAACGGATTGATTTTCCAGTATTTTATGATTGCCTACTTTACTTTCCGCTTTTTTATGGAATTTATCAAACCCAATACTTTCTTTATAGCCGGATTGAGTTCCATACAGATTTTATGCTTAATTTGTATTTTATATTATCACAAAACAATTTTAAATTTAGTAAAAAATGCCGGTTAGAAAATATACCTATTATGATTTTACTTTAAGCCTTTGCCCGGAATGCCTAAAGCGAATCGATGCCAAAATTGTTTTTGAAAATGATAATGTCTACATGCTCAAAAGATGTCCGGAACACGGAAATTCTAAAGTGCTGATTGCAGATGATGTTCCGTATTATAAAAACATCCGAAACTACAATAAACCTTCCGAAACACCTTATACTTTCAACACTAAAACACATTATGGCTGTCCTTATGACTGCGGTTTATGCCCGGATCACGAACAGCATTCCTGCTTAACCGTAATTGAAGTTACCGACAGATGCAACCTGACTTGTCCAACCTGTTACGCAGGTTCCTCACCTTCTTATGGAAGACACAGGACTTTGGAAGAAGTAAAAAAAATGCTGGATACCATAGTTTTAAATGAAAAAGAACCGGATGTTGTGCAGATTAGCGGCGGGGAACCGACAATTCATCCTCAGTTTTTCGAGATTTTGGATTATGCCAAAATGCTTCCGATTCGACATCTGATGCTCAATACCAATGGAATCAAGATCGCCAAAGACAAGGAATTCGCCAGACAGCTGAAAGCCTATTCACCCGATTTTGAAATTTATCTTCAGTTTGATTCTTTTGAGAACAGTGTACTGCAGGAATTGCGCGGTGCCGATTTAAGTGAAATAAGAATGCAGGCTCTGGAAAATTTAAACGAATTAAATTTATCTACAACCTTAGTAATTACACTTCAAAAAGGACTGAATGATAATGAAATAGGAAAAATAATTGATTTTGCGCTAAAGCAGAAGTGTGTTAGGGGCGTTACCTTTCAGCCAACGCAAATTGCCGGAAGACTGGAAAATTTTAATCCTGAAACAGACAGAATGACCTTAACGGAAGTGCGAAGAAAAATTTTAGAACAGACTTCTATTTTTAATTCAGATGATTTGCTTCCTGTTCCCTGTAATCCCGATGCTTTGGTGATGGGTTACGCTTTGAAATTGGGCGATGAGGTTTTTCCGTTAACACGCTATATCAATCCAAACGATTTATTGGATAACAGTAAAAACACTATTATTTACGAACAGGACGAAGTGCTTCACGGAAAAATGATAGAATTATTCAGCACCGGAAATTCTGTAGAAGTAGCCCAGGAAAATTTAAAGTCGATTTTGTGCTGTCTTCCCAATATTGAAGCTCCGGAATTAGGTTATGATAATTTGTTCAGAATCATCATCATGCAGTTTATAGATGCTTATAATTTTGATGTAAGGGCCATTAAAAAATCCTGTGTTCATATTGTGAATAAAGACAATAAAATCATTCCGTTCGAAACGATGAATTTGTTTTACAGAGATGACAAAATAGAAAGATTAGAAGAATTAAGAAGCAAAATGGAAAGTATATGATCGCATTAGAAGTAGGAAATTTAGATGGTTTGGTAGCATTTTTCGTTTCGATTATGTTAGTGCCGCCAGCTTTTTTAACCATCATTGGATTTGCAGTAAAAAGAAACAACCCAAAAACAGCCAAGGTTTTGTTTATCTTGTCAGTGGTTTATTTAGTTATAGGATTGGGGATTTGTGGTGGTTTGATTGGGTGATAGAAATAAATAAATATCGAAACGAAAAATTTATTATTTATTTCTTTTCTTCCAGATTTCAGGACTTCTGGAAGTATGGAAAACAGCAAAGACATTTATTATTTTAAAATATTCATCAATTGTATAGTGAATTAAAAACGGGAACTTTTCAATCTTTCGACATCTAATTTCGTCATATTTTATAGAAAAAATATATGGATTTTTCTTTAATGAATTAATCTGCTTTTTGGTTTGATTTTTATAACGCAAACCCAGACCTTTTAATTGTATCTCATACCATTCAGAAGTATTTTGAATGTCATTGAAAGCATCAATGTCTATTTTTAAAGAGTAGTTCAAAAATTATAGATTTTTAGAAACTTCATCCCAGTCTAAAAGTCTTTCGGGATTTGCTTTGGCTTTTGTCATTCTGTCTAAAACTATTTCCTGATGCTCTATGGGAATTTCTATATTATCATTCCAGATAGCATCATTGATTTTCAACCTGTCTTTGGGAGATAATTGTTTTACAGCTTCTACCAATTGGTTTACACTTAGATTGATATTTAGTTTTATAGTTTCCATAATAACAAAGTTAATGAAAAAATGATTTAAGCTTTAAATTTTCTGAATGATTGAATCATTTCGTAAATACCAAATGCGATTACAATTTTTCCAAATATGAAGATTAGCCAACTGAAAGGATTTGTTAAGTAAACTCTATCTGTTTCTAGGGGATTATAAAAATCGGTTACTAATAAAAATCTAAAGAAACCGGAAAACAGTCTTCCCCAGTTATCACAATTTAATATATCAATTGAATAATCACGATTCTCAATAATGTATAGTATTAAATAAATTGAAAAACCTCCAACTATTGTAAATCGCAATGCTTTTCTCCAGCTATTTCCAAAATCAGTTGAAATTTTTGTTAAATATAAAATTGATTTGTCGATAAATCCTGAATTCCATTTCCAATCCAATTCCTTATAATGTGCAGCAAGTTCATATGCCCGAAAGCGATTAAAGTCAATCCTATTTTCGGCTTTTTGAAGTTCTTGTTTTATTATTCTTAATGTTTTTCTATCACAATTATTAAGTTGGTTAATTTGAATTTCATCGAACCATACTGTTTTTTCAAAAATACTTCTTTCTATTTTAATGATATCGAAAGTTGATCCTTGAAAAGATACTTTATCGATAAATGTTGTGTCTTCAAGTCTCAATTTATGTGCTATGTAATGGTTAAATTTTGTTAATTTTGAAAAGATACATGACTCAAAATTAAGAAATGATGAATCTGAATTTGAATAACTTATAAAATCAGTAAGGCCTAAAAAATTGCATTCAATAAATTGTGAATTATTATAAAGAGAATCATATCTAAATTCTTTAGAAAAATTACAATTGTAAAACATTATTTGGTCCAATGAAATAGAATCAAAGTAGCATCCATCATGAAAATTAACAGTACTTATATCGAAAGATACTTCTTTCATAAGTTGAACATTTTTTATCCAAAAAATAGAATCAAAATTGCATTCATATATTTTGAAATTTCCTTTTTTAAAAATGTTCGATGTAATGTGATAAGTATTAGATTCGTCATTCGAAAACTCTAAAACTCTGATGGTTGATTTACGTATATGGAATCTATCGCAATTAAAAGTGTTAGAGATAAATGCAATGTCTTCAAAATCACTTTCAATAAATATATTGGATTCAAATAAGCAATCTTCAAATCTAAATCGGTGTAAACATTCTTTTTTGTATTTGTAAAATTGTATTTGCTTCCCTGTGAACTTTATGTTTGAAAGAGTAATAAATAAATTTACTTTTTCTAAATCTATATTTAAAGGAGTCTTAATTTCTACGATAATGTCAGAAATTGTTTCTACATTATTTGAGTAAATTATTTCTTGAAATTCTTTACCACTAATTACTTCCATAAATTACTTTTTACCAAACTTAAACAAAAAACCCAACAACTTTACGTCATTGGGTTAGTCTATATTCTTGACTCTTTATTCTTTCTTCTAAAAAACTTAATCGTTCAATTTCAAAACAGCCATAAAAGCTTCTTGCGGAATCTCAACGTTTCCAACTTGTCTCATACGTTTTTTACCTTTTTTCTGTTTTTCAAGCAATTTACGTTTACGGGAAATATCTCCACCGTAACATTTTGCGGTAACGTCTTTACGAAGTGCTTTAATCGTTTCACGAGCAATAATTTTTGCTCCAATTGCCGCCTGAATCGGAATATCAAATTGCTGTCTTGGAATCAGTTCGCGTAATTTCTCGGTCATTTTTTTACCGATGTTATACGCATTGTCTTCGTGAATCAGGGCAGAAAGTGCATCAACTGTCTGAGCATTCAAAAGAACATCCAGTTTTACCAATTTCGAAGTTCTCATTCCGATTGGAGAATAATCAAAAGAAGCATATCCTTTAGAAACTGTTTTTAAACGGTCGTAAAAATCGAATACAATTTCTGCCAAAGGCATATCAAAATTTAATTCAACACGTTCTGTAGTCAAATACGTTTGATTGGTAATTTGACCACGTTTTTCGATACAAAGACTCATTACGTTTCCAACGAAATCAGCTTTTGTAATGATGGTTGCTTTAATATAAGGCTCTTCAACTCTGTCTAAACGGGAAGGTTCAGGTAAATCTGAAGGATTGTTAACCACAAAAGCAGTTTCTGGATCTTTTTTGGTGTAAGCCAAGTACGAAACGTTAGGAACTGTAGTAATTACAGTCATGTCGAATTCACGCTCTAAACGCTCCTGAATAATTTCCATGTGAAGCATTCCTAAGAATCCGCAACGGAAACCAAAACCTAACGCTGCAGAGCTTTCAGGTGTAAAAACTAACGAGGCATCATTCAGTTGCAGTTTCTCCATCGAAGAACGCAAATCTTCGTAATCTTCAGTATCTACAGGGTAAATTCCGGCGAAAACCATTGGTTTTACATCTTCGAAACCTGTAATCATATTGGTAGTTGGTGTTTTGGCATCTGTCAAAGTATCACCCACTTTTACTTCTTTAGCTTCTTTAATTCCCGAAATTAAATATCCAACATCTCCGGTAGAAATCACGTTTTTAGGAACCTGATTCAGTTTTAAAGTTCCAACTTCATCAGCAAAATATTCATTGCCCGTAGCCATGAATTTAATTTTTTGCCCTTTACGAATTTCTCCATTCATAACTCTGAAGATAACTTCAATTCCACGAAACGGATTGTAATGCGAATCAAAAATCAAGGCCTGTAACGGTTCATCCACATTTCCTTTTGGAGCAGGGATTTTTTCAATAATGGCAGCCAAAATATTTTCAACACCAAAACCTGTTTTTCCAGAGGCATGAATAATATCTTCTAATTTACATCCTAGTAAATCAATAATATCATCACTAACTTCTTCAGGATTGGCACTTGGTAAATCAACTTTATTCAATACCGGAATAATTTCCAGGTCATTTTCTAAAGCCAGATATAAGTTAGAAATGGTTTGTGCCTGAATACTTTGTGCCGCATCCACAATCAAAAGAGCACCTTCACAGGCAGCAATAGATCGTGAAACTTCGTATGAAAAGTCAACGTGACCAGGAGTGTCAATTAAATTTAAAATATATTCTTCCCCCTTATAAGTGTATTCCATTTGAATCGCATGACTCTTAATGGTGATTCCACGTTCACGTTCCAGATCCATGTTGTCAAGCAATTGTGCTTTTTCTTCACGGGCTGTAACGGTTTGTGTAGCGCCAAGTAATCTGTCAGCTAATGTACTTTTACCGTGGTCAATGTGTGCAATAATGCAAAAGTTACGTATCTTCTTCATTTTATGATGTCAATTCTCTGTACGAGTTTAAGTAATTTCAGGTATAGATTTGCTCAAGAGTTGTTGCTGTTGAGCACGTTATTAAGGCGCAAAGATAACGCAAAGTTTTGGATTCTGGAATGTAGTTGACCGATAGTTAGATGCTGTAAATTAAAATCACTTTTAAAATTCAAAATTGAATCCTTTTTCAGTAAGTTTCTTGTAGATTTCAGGATCGAATTTGTACAATTTTGCGGCTCTGTGCGAGACATCCTGCTGTTTTTCATCTAAAGCAACCAATAGTTTCATGTGCAGAATTTTTCTGCGGAAATTTGATTTGTCCAATTCAATTCCTAAAATCTCCTCGTACAAATGCATCAATTGCAGCAGCGTAAATTTTTCAGGCAAAAGATTAAAACCGATAGGTGCCTGGCGAACACGATTACGCAATTGCATCAGGCTGAAATTTAAAATTTCATTATGGTCAAAAATCAAATCCGGAATCTGGTTGATTTTATACCATTTTGCTTCCCTTAGGGTAAAGCCCGCCTTTATATTATAGTCTTCGCGGTTGACCAATGTGTAATAACCAATAGTTACCACTCTTCTGTCAGTTACACGATTAGGATCAGTAAAAGCTTTTAACTGCTCCAGATAAATGTTGTCCAGACTGGTAAGCTCAAATAAAATTCGTTGTGCCGCATCATCAGCACTTTCTTCTTTTTGCAGCCAGCCTCCTAAAAGCCCCCACTTTCCAACACTTTCTCCCTCGGCGTGTTGTACTAAAAGTACTTCGAGGCTTTCTTTGTTGAATCCAAAGATAACACAGTCAATTGTGATTCCTTCTATAGCCGGTTTTTCATCTTTTATAGAGACTTTGTCGCTTTTTGCAGAAGTATTTTTAGAGTATAGGAATGCCATTTTTTAGTTGTTTTTCCTGAATTTAAAATTCAAAATTGAATCCTTTTTCAGTGAGTTCAGTGTAAATTTCCGGATCAAATTTGTATAATTTGGCGGCTCTGTGTGATACATCCTGTTGTTTTTCGTCAAGTTCAGCCAGGAGTTTCATATGCAGAATTTTTCTGCGGAAATTGGATTTGTCCATTTCAATTCCCAAAATTTCTTCATACAAATGCATCAGCTGCAATAGTGTGAATTTTTCAGGTAAGAGGTTGAATCCAATAGGTGTCTGACGAACTCTGTTTCTAAGGTGTTTTAAACTGTATGCTAAAATTTCATTATGGTCGTAAATTAAATTTGGAATGCTGTTTATTTTGTACCACTTAGCATCAGATGCTGTAAAACCTGCTTTAATGTTATAATCTTCTCTTTTTATCAGAGCATAATAACCAATTGTGATAACACGTCTGAGCGGAAAACGATCCGGATCTCCAAAGGCTTTAAGCTGTTCCAGATAAATATGATCTAAGGCTGTTAACTCATTTAATATTCGGTGGGCTGCATCATCGGTACTTTCTTTTTTGTTGATCCATCCTCCCGGGAGTCCCCATTTCCCTTTACTGATTCCTTCTCCGTGCTGTACTAAAAGAACTTCCAGGCTTCCTTTATCAAAGCCAAATATGACACAATCAATCGTTATGGCATTCATTGCTGAATGTTCGTTTTTTACAACAGTATCATCTTCATCATTTATAACCATAAACTTAAAATTTCGACAAATTAAATAAATAAATTGTTTAGTTATGGTTAATTCAACTGTATATTTTTTCAGTTAATTGTTTGAATCATAATATTATTCATTTTTTTTCATAAGAAATTGAGGATTTTTAAAAACAATATTAAAAAATTTATTAATAAATCCTTAAAACATTATTTAATTGATGTTTTTTATTTGGATTAACTTGTTTTAATTATCAAATTAATAAAAATAAACCTTTAATAATCTCAATAGTAAATAAATATATTTAATATTTTGTTAATACGAAAAAAATATACTACACTTGTAGTCAAGTTAACCATAAGATAAATTCGATTTGACTATAAGTTTGAAGTCATTCATTTACCAGACGATGATTATGCTGTTAAAATGAAATTCTTCGAGGTCAGATTTTAAAAATAAATTCTTTAATAAATTTTCTAATCGAGATCATACATTCAAATTATTTAAAGATTAAAAATTACAAACAACAATTTAACCAAACTATTAATTATTATGAAAAGCAATTATTGTATTAAACCAACAATGCTCCAGTTCTATCTGGTGTTGTTGCTTAGTGTATTTACAATGCAGTCCGGTTTTGCGCAAGAGCAGTCCCGATCTGTAAGCGGTAATGTAAAATCAGCAGATGACGGAATGAGTGTTCCCGGTGCCAGTATTACAATTGAAGGGACAAGAACAGGAACATCAACAGATTTTGATGGAAATTTTAAATTAGATGCAAAATCAGGAGACGTGATCCTAATCAGTTTTATGGGATTTAAAACGGAACGTGTTGTTGTAGGAGCGCAAAAAGTAATCAGTGTAACCCTGCAAACGGAAGCCGCAAGTCTTAAAGAAGTTGTAGTTATTGGGTACGGTACACAAAAAAGAGCTACAGTAACCACTGCAGTTACTCAGGTAAGCGGTGAAAGTCTTGCAAAGACAAATACCGTAAATGCACTTCAGGGTCTTCAGGGTCAGGCAGCCGGAATCCAGATTACATCAACTTCAGGGCAACCTGGTGAAGGTTTGAATGTGGTAATTAGAGGTATAGGTTCAACAGGAGGAAGCAGTCCGCTTTATGTTGTTGACGGGATACTTACCGGTGATATTTCTTATTTAAGCAATTCAGATATTGAATCTATTTCTGTTTTAAAAGATGCCGCTTCTGCTGCAATCTATGGTTCTCAGGCTTCAAATGGAGTTGTTTTGGTAACAACCAAAAAAGGGAAAAGAGGTACTGCAGGACAGGTTACTTTTGATCAATATTATGGCGTACAATCTGTAGCCAGAAAAGTGGATATGTTAGATGCAACAGAATATGCCGTTATCTTAAATGAGGCAGCATTAAATTCTGGAAAAAATCCTTACTTCAGCAATAGTCAAATTGCGGGATTAGGAAAAGGAACCAACTGGATGGATAAAATGTTAGTGGATAATGCCGCTACCAAAAACTTCTCATTTGGTGTTTCTGGTGGTTCAGATACGTCGGTTTACTCTTCATCTTTGTCTTATCTTGGGCAAGAAGGTGTTGTGGGTGGTAAAGATTTATCAAACTATGAGCGTTATAATTTCAGATTTAATTCAGAACATAAATTATACAAAGATGTGCTTACTTTTGGTCAGAACTTAAGTTTTGCTTACATCAATAAAAATGGAATTGGAGTTGGAAATCAATATAGCAATTCTTTAAGAAGTGCTTTTCAGGTAAGTCCATTGATGCCAATGTACGATGCTAATGGCAATTATTATGATAGTTCACCAAACAGTGATCCATGGATCGCTGGTCAGGCAAATCCTTATGCATTAATGGTTTATAATAATCAGAATGACAGCAATAATCAAAAATTGCTGGGAAATGTTTATTTGCAGATAGAGCCAATTAAAAACCTAACACTTAAGACCACAGTAGGACTTGATTATTATGCAGGCGAAGGACATTCTTATACTCCTGTATATCAATTGTCCATATATGCAAACACTGCTTTCGACAGAGTAAATCAAAACATGAACAAAGGTAAGACACTTACCTGGGACAACTTATTGACTTACAAATTTGATGTTGCCAGTAATCATCGCTTTGAAGCAATGTTAGGAACATCTTCTATTAATTTTAGCGGGACTTCAGTAAATGTTACCAATGCGGATTCGTTCTTTAATGATTTGGAACATGCCTGGTTAGACAATACAACTAACAAAGACGGAGCTAAAATTGCTCTGGAAGGTATTAGAGAAGAAACAAAAAGAATGTCTTATTTCGGAAGGTTAAATTACAACTTTAAAGAAACCTATTTATTAAATGCAACTTTTAGAATGGATGGTTCTTCCATTTTTTCTAAAGACAATGCATGGGGTTACTTTCCATCAGTTTCCGGAGGTTGGATTGCATCAAATGAAGCATTTTTGAAAGATTCAAACGTTGTTAATTTCCTTAAATTAAGAGCAAGTTGGGGACAGGTTGGAAATCAGAACGCAAGAGCATTTCAATATTTGTCACCAATAAAAGTAAACAATACCAATTATAGTTTTGGAGATAAAGAAGGTGTTCTTACTCCCGGAGCTTATCCAAACAGATTGTCTAATTTGGATTTGAAATGGGAAACTTCAGAGCAGATTAATCTTGGTTTAGATGCCAGATTTTTAAACAATAACTTAAATGTTACTGTTGATGTTTACCAAAAAACAAACAAAGACTGGTTGATATTAGCTCCAGTTTTGGCAACTGCCGGAGCTGATGCACCATTTATTAACGGAGGAGATGTGGTGAACAAAGGGGTGGAGTTAAGCTTAAGCTACCAAAATAAAATTGGAGATTTCAATTACAATGTGAGTGCAAATGGTGCTTATAATAAAAACACAGTTGGTGAGATACCTACAACGGATGGAATTATTCACGGATTACCTAATGAACTATATGACAATGCGAGCGAATTTTACAGAGCTCAAAACGGACATCCGCTAGGTTATTTCTGGGGATATAAAACAGGTGGTGTTTTTCAAAATCAGGAACAGATTGACAACTACAAATCAGCAAATGGTGTAGTATTACAACCAACCGCAACTCCTGGAGATATTATTTATGCCAATACAAACGGGGATGATAAGATAGATGCTGCTGATAAAACCAGCATTGGAAATCCAAATCCTGACTTTACTTACGGTTTTTCATTATCTGCAAGTTACAAAGCATTTGATTTTTCTATGAATGCTAGTGGTGTTGCTGGAAATCAAATTGTACAGTCATACAGAAATCAGTCAGGTGCGTATGGTAATTATACTTCTGCAATATTAAATCGCTGGCATGGTGAAGGTTCTTCTAACACAGTGCCTAAAGTGACTGAAGATAATAGAAACTTTACACAATTTTCAGACTTATATGTTCAGGATGGTGATTTCCTGAGAATTAATACAGTAACATTAGGATTTGATTTGGCGAAAATGAAACAATCAAAACCATTTTTTGCCAGCCAGTTCCGACTTTACTTTTCAGTATTGAATCTGTACACTTTTACAAAATATAATGGTATGGATCCTGAAATTGGATTTGGTTCTTCAGATGATGACCAGAATTTTTCATCGGGTGTAGATGTGGGTTATTATCCTAGACCAAGAACATTCATGTTGGGATTAAATGTTAAACTTTAATAAATAAAAAAATGAAAAATACATATTTATATATTTTCTGTTTGAGTTTATTGTCTCTGGGTTCTTGTAGTTTAGAAACCGAGCCGATGACACCAATAGATACCAGTTTTTATAAAACAAAAGAAGATGCTTATGTGGCATTAGTAGGATGCTACGATGGATTACAGGTAGCAACGGGAGCAGGCGGACTTGGAATTCCGGTAATCAGTGAGGTAATGTCGGATGACTGTTTTGGAGGAACTGGTAATTCAGATGGTTACAATTATGCAGCTATAGACGAGTTTGATATTTCACGTTCGCCTTCGGATGTTGATTTGCTTAACTCGAACTGGATCGCTTACTACAAGGCAATTTATCGTTGTAATGTTTTATTGTCAAAGATGGATCAGATCGAATGGGATGGAGATACAGCTTTGAGAAATACGTATGAATCTGAAACTAAATTTATCAGAGCGTATCTTTATTTCGAAATGGCTCGTTTGTGGGGAAGTGTTCCTTTGCTGACAGTTCCTACTTCTGAGAATGTACCACAGGCAGCTCCTGAAGAAATTTATAAACTAATTGCTGAGGATTTAGTTTTTGCTTCAACCAATTTACCTGTAGGAGCTTATAATGCTGTACCAAATGGAAGAATAACTAAATGGGCTGCAAAATCTTTATTAGGACGTGTTTATCTGTATTATACAGGATATTACGGAAAGACAGATTTGGCTGGAATAGTTACTAAAACTCAGGCTTTAGGACATTTAGAAGATGTAATTGCAGGAAGCGGTCACGGTTTGGTTGATGATTTCTCTACACTATGGCCGGCAGCTTCAGTTGATCAATATGCCGGTGAAGCGAATAAAGAAATTGTTTTTTCTATAAAATATACGTACACAAGTGATTATAATGGTAACACAGATGGTAATCATTGGCTGGTAATGTTCGGAATGAGAGAGTTTTCATCTTATCCTTACGGACGCGGATGGGGAATTACCGTAAATTCAAAATTATGGAATGCTTATAATGCGAACGATACAAGACGTGTCGCTACAATCATTGGCATTGATGAAGAAGAAATAGCATTTACTAAAATAAACAACCAAAGGGAATACACAGGTTACTACAACAAAAAGTATTCTCCTATGGTCGATGAAGAGGGGAAAGATCTTCCATTAACAATGGGCAGCCAGTTTTGGGATATAAGTCAGTTTCAGGATTATGTTGTGTTGAGATATGCCGATGTTTTATTAATGGCTGCTGAATTAGGAAGCGGAAATGCTCAGAGCTATTTTGATGATGTTAGAAGAAGAGCGTATAAAGATAATTTTACTTCTTTACCGGTTAACCCGGATAATATTCTGAACGAAAGACACCTGGAGTTTGCTCTGGAAGGAATCAGATATTGGGACTTACTACGTCAGGGAATTGGAAAAGCTTCTTCAACTATTGCAGAAACAACAACTCTTCTTAATGGAGGTGTTCCTACAGCAAAAACGATTACAGCAGGTAAAATCATAGAAACAAAAGGATTGTTACAGATCCCTAATACTCAGATTACATTGTCAGGTAATGTTTTAAAACAAAATGCCGGTTGGTAATAATTAAAAAATAAAAGAAATGAAAAACATTAAATTATTAATTACATCATTTTTGATGCTGGCAATGCTGGTATCATCTTGTTCACCTGACACTTATTCTTTGGATGGTGTGACCGACAAATCGGATATCGATTTTGAAATTAATCAGGACTATGCAGTCGACCCTGGAGGAAATACCGTAATACTGAAAAATAAAACCAAAGGTGTTGTGCTTAATTGGGATTATGTGACAGGAAAATCCAATAAAGCAACAGAAAAAGTACAGTACGCTTTTGCAGGAAATTATACTATAAAAATTTCAGCCGTTACAGCTGGTGGTATTGTAGAGTTAGATCCTGTAACGATTACTGTAGATACAGATAATTTAAGCTATGTGAATGATCCGTTATGGACAGCCTTGTCGGGAGGAGTAGGCAATAAAAAATCATGGGTAGCTGATAATGGGAAATATGGTATGGCTCCTGGAGCCATGTCTTTTGCAGATCCTAATACAGTGGTAGAATGGGGTAACTTCACTCCAAACTGGGAGCCGGAAGGTAACGCTAATTCAAGTACAGATGCTGATATGCACTGGGGCAGATACATGACATTTAGTCTTACCGGCGGACCTTTTATGACGGTTCACGAAGCTAATGGAACGGAAATAGAGAGCGGAACATACTTTTTAGATATTAATGCCCATACTTTAACCACTACAGGAGCTACTATATTAAGACCGGACAATTACATTGCAAATGCAAGTAACTGGAATAATAATATTAAAATATTAAAACTTACAGAAAATCAACTTAGGATTGCCATATTGAGAACCAATAGCGAGGGACCATGGTGGTATATCTGGAATTTTGTTTCTAAAGAATATGCAGATAATTATGTTCCTCCGGTTACTGCTCCGGTTTATGACGAAGGGTTCAATCCTAAATTTGCTCCGGGAGAATTATTAACAATGCTTACTGGTGGTGCTGGTGCAGGAAGAGTTTGGAATCTGGATGGAAACGGAAATCCTGTAGACTGGATCGGAAAAGGAAAAGGATGGACTGCCGATGCTTCCAGTTCTTACAATTGGGGATGGAGTGATGAGTGGGCTGCTGTTGCAGGAAATTCATGGATTCGTTTTGACCAATGGGGAGGAAAATTAAACTATACCCGAAGCCAAAATGGTGTAATTACTACTGGAATCTTTACTATAAATGCAGAAACAAGTGAAATTAATTTAGGTACTAATACACTTATTCAAAATTCAGATAGCTGGATGAATCCAACTGTAAATGTTATTAAAGTAGTAAAAGCTTTCAATGCCGATTATCTTCAAAAAGGGATCTGGTTTGGAACTTCTTATGATGCTGGTAAGGACGAATGGTTTGTTTTTCATTACATAATTCCTTAAATTTTACAACTTTTTAATTTAATAATAACCTGGAAATAGGCATACTATCTCCGGGTTATTTTAAAATTTTATACTATGTTACAGAAAACTTTATACAAAAAAACAGGATTACTTTTTATATGCTTTCTTTTAATTACAGCATGTAAAAAGTCAAATGAAGAAAAATTTAGTGATCGAAAAGTTTCCTTTAATTCCGATTGGAGTTTTCATTTAAATGATAGCATAGTAGATAAAGATACCATTGGAACTTCAACCAAATGGAGAACTTTAGATGTACCCCACGATTGGAGTATCGAAGGAAAATTTGATGAAAAAAGTCCGGCCGGATATGGTGGCGGATCGCTTAAC
>Ga0247812_10001176_pt1 | contig 14848 bp, 15 predicted proteins | sample UWRJL149409B1_FD_178011 | JGI IMG/M metagenome (GOLD analysis project Ga0247812, IMG submission 178011) | Plant litter microbial communities from Arlington Agricultural Research Station in Wisconsin, United States - UWRJ-L149-409B-1 | ecosystem: Environmental > Terrestrial > Plant litter >...
GGTCACGCGCACTTCACCCTCGCCAAGAATGGCGAGGAGCGGCTCGTGACCGGCAAGAATACCGATTTCACCTTCGGTCGTGCGCGCAATGACCTGCTTCGCAAGGCCCGACCACACTTCGTGGTCTGCCGAGACGACGCTGACCTTGAGTTCGGCCATGGTTAGCCGTTCTCCTTCTGGATCTTCGCCCACTGCTCTTCGACGTCGGAGATACCACCGACGTTGAAGAATGCCTGCTCGGCGACGTGGTCGAACTCACCCTTGACGATCGCGTCGAACGACTCGATGGTCTCCTTGAGCGGAACCGTCGAACCCTCTACACCGGTGAACTTCTTCGCCATGTAGGTGTTCTGCGACAGGAACTGCTGGATGCGACGTGCGCGCGAAACGGTGATCTTGTCTTCTTCAGAGAGCTCGTCAACACCGAGGATCGCGATGATCTCCTGGAGTTCCTTGTTCTTCTGCAGGATCGCCTTGACGTTGGTCGCGACGCGGTAGTGGTCGTCACCCAGGTAACGGGGGTCGAGGATACGGCTGGTCGAGGTCAGCGGGTCGACGGCGGGGTACAGACCCTTCGATGCGATCTCGCGGCTGAGCTCGGTCGTCGCGTCAAGGTGCGCGAACGTCGTGGCCGGCGCGGGGTCGGTGTAGTCATCTGCGGGAACGTAGATGGCCTGCAGCGACGTGATCGAGTGACCACGGGTCGAGGTGATGCGCTCCTGAAGAACACCCATCTCGTCCGCGAGGTTCGGCTGGTATCCCACTGCCGAAGGCATACGACCGAGAAGGGTCGAAACCTCGGAGCCGGCCTGCGTGAAGCGGAAGATGTTGTCGATGAAGAGCAGAACGTCCTGGTTCTGCACGTCGCGGAAGTACTCGGCCATGGTGAGGGCCGAGAGGGCGACACGAAGACGCGTTCCCGGCGGCTCGTCCATCTGGCCGAAGACGAGGGCGGTCTTGTCGAAGACACCGGCCTCTTCCATCTCGGCGATGAGGTCGTTGCCCTCACGGGTACGCTCTCCAACACCGGCGAAGACGGAAACTCCACCGTGGTCCTGCGCAACGCGCTGGATCATTTCCTGGATCAGAACGGTCTTTCCCACACCGGCTCCACCGAAGAGTCCGATCTTTCCACCCAGTACGTACGGGGTGAGAAGGTCGATGACCTTGATACCGGTCTCGAAGAGCTCGGTCTTCGACTCGAGCTGGTCGAATGCCGGGGGCTTGCGGTGAATCGGCCAGCGCTCGGCGAATTCGAACTTCTCGCCGGGCTCGCCGTTGAGAACCTCACCGATGACGTTGAAGACCTTGCCCTTGGTGGCGTCGCCAACGGGAACCGTGATCGGGTCTCCGGAGTCGCGTACTTCCTGGCCGCGGACGAGTCCGTCGGTGGGCTTGAGTGCGATCGCGCGAACGAGGTCGTCACCGAGGTGCTGTGCAACCTCGAGCGTGATCTCGGTGGCTTCGCCCTCGATGGTGATCGTGGTTTTGAGAGCGTTGTAGATCTCGGGGATCGAGTCGTGCGGGAACTCGATGTCGACGACCGGTCCGGTGACGCGAGCGACGCGACCGACTCCGGCCACCTTCACTGCGTCAGCGTTGTCGGCCGCCGGCTTCTTGGCCGCGGGGGCAGTTGTAGTCATGGCTTCCCTGTTCTCCTGGTTACTTCGCCGAGCTGAGGGCGTCTGCGCCGCCCACGATCTCGGAAATCTGTTGCGTGATCTCGGACTGGCGAGCGTTGTTCGCCAGTCGGGTGTAGTCCTTGATGAGCTTGTCTGCGTTATCGCTCGCGGACTTCATGGCCTTCTGCGTTGCGGCGTGCTTGCTCGCGGCCGACTGCAGCATGGCGTTGAAGATGCGGCTCTCGATGTACACGGGCAGGAGGGCGTCAAGCACGTTGCCGACCTCAGGCTCGAACTCGTACAGCGGCAGGAGCTCATTCTCGCCGGGCTCTTCTTCACCCTCGACGACCTCGAGCGGAAGAAGACGAACGACTTCCGGCACCTGCGTGAGCATGCTCACGAAGCGGTTGTAGATGATGTGGATCTCGTCGACGCCACCCTCGCTCGCGGGCTGAAGGAACTTGGCGACTACTGCATCGCCGATCTCCTTCGCCGTCTCGAACTCCGGGCTGTCGGTGCCGCCGATCCAGTTCTGCAGCGATTCACGCCTGCGGAACGCGAAGTAGGCGACCGACTTGCGTCCGACGAGGTAGTAGACGACCTCTTTGCCCTGGCTGCGAAGCAGCGTGGACAGTTCCTCGGCCGCGCGGAGCACGTTCGAGTTGAACGCGCCCGCGAGTCCGCGGTCCGAGGAGAAAATGACGACCGCAGCGCGCTCGACCTTTTCCGGCTCGGTGGTGAGGATGTGATCGACATTCGAGAACGTCGCTACTGCCGAGACCGCGCGAGTGATCGCACGAGAATACGGCACGGATGCCGCGACCCTCGCCTGCGCTTTCTGAATGCGCGACGCGGAGATCAGCTCCATGGCCCGAGTGATCTTCTTGGTCGTCTGGGCAGATTTAATCTTCTGCCGGTAGACCCGAAGTTGCGCTCCCATGTTTCTCTTCCTGTGTCTCTAACTAGCGGATGTAGTGATCGTCAGGCAGCGCTTAGCGCTTGGCCTTGACGATCTTTTCCTGGTTGATGTCCTCGGGCTCAGCGGCCTCGAACTTCTCGCTTCCGACAGATGCGAGCGGCTTGCCCTCGCCCGTCTGGAACTCGAGCTTGAACGCGTCAACGGCGTCCGAGAGAGCAGCAGCCGTGTCATCCGACAGGACGTTCGTGTCGCGCAGCGTGGTGAGGATCTCACCGGTGCGAGCGAGGTAGTCGAGCAGCTCGCGCTCAAAGCGCAGGATGTCGGATACCGGAACCTCGTCGAGCTTGCCGTTCGTTCCGGCCCAGATCGAGACGACCTGGTCCTCGACGGGGAACGGCGAGTACTGCGGCTGCTTGAGCAGCTCAGTCAGGCGCGCACCGCGGGCGAGCTGGCGACGGCTTGCGGCGTCGAGGTCGGAGGCGAACATCGCGAAGGCCTCGAGCGAGCGGTACTGGGCGAGCTCAAGCTTGAGCGTTCCCGAAACCTTCTTGATCGACTTGACCTGGGCGTCTCCACCAACACGGGAGACGGAGATTCCGACGTCGACCGCTGGACGCTGGTTGGCGTTGAAGAGGTCGGACTGCAGGAAGATCTGGCCGTCGGTGATCGAGATCACGTTGGTCGGGATGTAGGCCGAGACGTCGTTGGCCTTGGTCTCGATGATCGGAAGACCGGTCATCGAGCCAGCGCCGAGCTCGTCGGAGAGCTTTGCGCAACGCTCGAGCAGACGGGAGTGCAGGTAGAACACGTCACCGGGGTATGCCTCACGTCCCGGCGGGCGACGCAGGAGCAGCGATACGGCGCGGTAGGCCTCTGCCTGCTTCGACAGGTCATCGAAGATGATCAGAACGTGCTTGCCGCCGTACATCCAGTGCTGGCCGATGGCCGAACCGGTGTAGGGGGCGAGGTACTTGAATCCGGCGGGGTCGGAAGCGGGGCTCGCGACGATCGTCGTGTACTCCAGTGCTCCGGCATCCTCGAGTGCGCCCTTGACGGCAGCAATCGTTGAGCCCTTCTGGCCGATGGCGACGTAGATGCAGCGAACCTGCTTGTTGGTGTCGCCCGACTCCCAGTTGGCCTTCTGGTTGATGATCGTGTCGATCGCGATGGCCGTCTTACCGGTCTGGCGGTCACCGATGATCAGCTGGCGCTGTCCACGGCCGATCGGGATCATGGCGTCGATTGCCTTGATACCGGTCTGCATGGGCTCGTGGACGCTCTTGCGAGCCATAACGCCGGGAGCCTGGAGCTCGAGGGCGCGGCGGCCTTCTGCAACGATCTCGCCGAGACCATCGATCGGGTTACCGAGCGGGTCGACGACGCGGCCGAGGTAGGCGTCTCCGACGGGAACCGAGAGGACCTCGCCCGTGCGGGTGACTTCCTGGCCGGCTTCAACGCCGCTGAACTCTCCGAGGACGACAACACCGATCTCGTTCTCGTCGAGGTTCTGTGCAAGACCAAGGGTGCCATCGGCAAAGCGGATGAGCTCGTTGGCCATGACGCCGGGGAGTCCCGAGACGTGGGCGATTCCATCGCCGGCGTCAACGACGTAGCCGACCTCGGTGGTCGTTGCCGAGCCGGGCTCGTACGCCTTGACGAAATCTTTCAGCGCGCTGCGGATCTCATCCGGGCTGATTGTTAGTTCTGCCATCTTCTTTTTCCTCTTCTGGTGGAAAGTCTGTGCAGCCGCCCCTAGGCGAGCTGAAGCCTAAGTTCGTTGAGTCGGGACGCGACGCTGCCGTCGATGACTTCGTCGCCCAACTGCACTCGTACGCCGCCGACGAGCGAAGCGTCGATCACGTGGTTGATGCGCAGTTCGCGACCGTAGTTCGCGGAGAGCGCTGCCGTCAGTCGCGTGAGCTGGGCCGGGGTGAGCGCCGTGGCGGTCGTAACGGTTGCTACCGCGAGACCTGCCTCGTCGGCCACGATTCCCGTGGCGACGCGAAGGAGCTCGCCGATGCGGCGACCGCGCGGCTGCTGCACGAGGTGCGACAGGATGGCGACGGTCTGCTTCGTGGCCTTTGAGCCGAGCAGTCGCTCGATGAGCGCCGCTTTCGACTCGTCAGAGCCGAGCTTGCTTCCAACGGCGAGTTCGAGCTGCGAGTCCGACGTGACGATGGCACCGAAGGCGAAGAGCTCTGCCTCGATGTGCGCATCGGGAGCGGATGCCGCGAGAACGCGGAACCCGATCTCTTCCACACCGGCGAGAAGATCGTCGGCGGAGGACCACACGTTGGTCACGATTACTCCGAGGATCTCGCGAGCCGAAGCGTCGATCGAGGCGAAAACCGCGTTCACGATCGACAGCTTCGCTTCGCGGTCACCGGAGGGGTCAGCGAGAGCAGCACGCAGCTGGAAGGACGAACCGATCACACGACCGGCTGCGAGCAGCTGTTCGCCCGTCGCCAGTTGTGCCTTACCACCGAGCCCGGCCAGGGCCGAACGCGAATTGGAGAGTGCTTCTCTCGTTGCCGAACCCACTACTTGCCTGCCTTAACCTTTTCGGATGCTTCGAGCTCAGCGAGGAATCGGTCGACGACGGCCGAAGCCTTCTTGTCGTCTGCCAGGCTTTCGCCGATGACACCCGATGCGAGGTCGATCGCGAGGGATCCGACCTCTGAACGCAGCGACAGGATTGCAGCCTGGCGCTCCGCCTCGATCTGAACGTGCGCGTTTGCGGTGATACGAGCGGCCTCGGCCGCTGCGTTCTCCTTGAACTCCGCGAGAATCGCGGCGCCGTCGACACGAGCCTGCTCACGGATGCGAGCAGCTTCTGCGCGACCCTCAGCGAGCTGAGCGTTGTACTGCTCTAGTGCTGCTGCTGCCTCGGCCTGAGCGGACTCGGCCTTGGCAATTCCGCCCTCGATGACGCTTGCGCGGTCGTCGAGGATGCTGCGGAAACGCGGGATGACGAAGAACACGAAGAACGCGACGATGATCGCGAACGGAATGATCGACCAAACGATGTCATAGATAGCGGGGATGAAGGGGTTGGTCGAAGACGCCCCTTCTTCCGCTGCTGTCGAGATGCTGATCATCTACTGAACCTGTCCTAGGCGCCGAAGATGAAGAAGGTTGCAACACCGATGAATGCGAGGAGCTCGGCGAATGCAATACCCAGGAACATGGTGGTCTGCAGGCGGCCGGCCATTTCGGGCTGGCGTGCCATAGCTTCGACCGTCTTGCCTGCGACGATACCGACACCGATGCCGGGGCCGATCGCTGCGAGACCGTAACCTACGGTCGCAATGTTGCCGGTCACCTCGGCGAGAATGATGGTGTCCACTTGTGTTTCCTTTCGGTAGGGCAGCGTTCGCCGGTTGGCGAAGCCGTCTTCTCTAGTGTTCTTCTGCTACAGACTGCTGAATGTAGACAGAGGTCAAAAGCGTGAAAATGTACGCCTGGAGTACGGCGACCGCGAGCTCGACGAGCGTGAAGATGAATCCACCGAGCAGCGTGCCGACACCGAAGAGGCTGAACCAGCCATCGGCAGTGAAGAAGAAGAAGTGTGTTGCCGAGAAGCAGAGCACAAGAAGAAGGTGCCCGACCATCATGTTGAGCAGGAGTCGCAGCGCGAGCGAGACCGGGCGCACGATGAAGATGTTGATGAACTCGACCGGCGTCAGGATCAGGTAGACGAGGACGGGTACACCGGAAGGCACGAGAGCGTTCTTGAAGAACGTCTTCGGACCGACCTCGCGGAAGCCCGCGTAGATGAAGGTGACATAGGCGACTACACCGAGAAGAAGCGGAAGGGCGATCGTCGCGGTTCCGGCGATGTTGAGGCCGGGGATGATGCCGGTGATGTTCGTGGCGATGACCACAAAGAAGATCGAGGCGAGAAGCGGCAGGTACTTGTGGCCGAGCTTCTCACCGAGAACCTGATCAACGATCTGCACCTTGACGAAGTCGATCGCCATTTCACCGATGCTCTGGCCGCGGCCGGGAACACGCTTGGCCTTGCGGAACGCCAGGAAGAACAGCAGCAGCATGATGGCGACGGCGATGAGCCTTACCAGGATGATGCGGTTGATCTCGAAGGGGGTTCCCGCGAAAAACAGGGCCGGAAGACCGAGGAACTCCTCGATACCGGGGGCATGGAAAGCGCCGTCGCTTTCGCCGGTTTCGGCGAATGGGAGCAGCAGGTTCACAGCGTTATACAACAGCGCTATCTCCTGTTTATGGGGCCACGTGCGTGAGCACAGGCAGAAGGACAGTAGTGACACGCAACCGGCGCGGTGAAGCGCTCGGATCGATCTCTAAAACAATACCAATAGATGACGACTCGCGATGACCCGAACGGGGAACATGCATGGCGTGCAACGTTTTTTCTCCGCTATTCCGCGCCCTCTCCGGGCTTCGTCGGCAGAATCGAATCGTTGACATACGGAACGCGGGAGCGCGTGACGACGATCGCATCGATGATCGCCGTTCCGATCAGTGCGACGACGAGCGTGATGAAGAAGACGATCGGGTCGATGAACGGCGCCTCGCGCAGCACGAGCAGCACGATGACAAATGCCACGAACTTCACCAGCCACGAGCCCATGACGATCGCGAAGAAGGCGTTGAGGCTGTAGCGGATTGCAGTGATCATGCTCACGACGGTGATCGCCGAGAAGATGACGGCTACGGCAGCGGCGCAGACCGCGCTCCAGAGGCCGTTGGTTCCGGCGACGAGGAAGCCGATCACTCCCCCGAGTACGAGCAGCGCTATGGCGAGAAGCCCCGTGTAGCGCAGCACGCGCGCGAAGGTCTGGTTGGCGCTGAGGCCCTTCGCGGCTTGCTGAGAATCTACGGGCTGGGGGTCTGCTGGCTGGGGTTCTGCTGGCTGGGAGTTCGTCATGGGGTCGGCCTTTCTCGGCGTAGTACTGCTTGTCACGAGGTGCTCGTCACGAGGTGGTGCTGTGCGAAGCGTCCGTAACACTTGGCGATGGCTCGGCGGCCACCTCGGCATCGAGCGGGGTGCGGCGCAGCAGCGGGATGGCGGTGAGCACGCCACAGACGATGAGTCCGACAACGAGGAACACCGTGTTCAGTTGCCACGGCACAAACATGTAGGCGATGCATCCGACGGCGATCACGGCTGTCCAGACGTAGAAGATCAGAACGGCCTGAAGGTGGGTGTGTCCGATATCGAGCAGCCGGTGGTGCAGGTGCAGACGGTCGGCCGAGAACGGCGACTTGCCAGCGCGCAGCCGGCGAAGCACCGCGAGGCAGAAGTCGAGCAGCGGGATGATGAGCACGGCGATCGGCAGCAGGATCGGGATGAATGCCGGAAGCAGCTGGCCACCGTAGGTCCAGCTCGCCGGGTCAACCTGGCCCGTGATCGAGAGGGCGGATGCCGCCATCAGCAGCCCGACGAGCAGTGCGCCGGCATCACCCATGAAGAGTTTCGCCGGGTGGAAGTTGAGCGGCAGGAAGCCGATACACGCGCCGATCAGCACGGCCGAAATCAGTGACGCGAACCCGAGGTACTCCGAGTTGCCCGCACCGAGCGCCAGAACATAGCTGTAGATGAAGAAGACACCGTTGGCGATGAGCGCGACCCCGGCGACCAGCCCGTCGAGCCCGTCGATGAAGTTGATCGCGTTCATCACGAGAACCACGGCGAAGACCGTGATCGCGAGTGAGATGGTCGGCGGCAGATACGCCGTGCCCCCGGGAATCGGAATCGTATAGATCTGGATTCCCGACCAGGCCAGTATTCCGCCGGCGATGATCTGACCGGCCAGCTTCGTCATCCAGTCGAGATCCCAGATGTCGTCGGCGACACCGATGAGCACGATGATGAGAGCCGAGCCCAGAACGCCGTAGACCTTCATCGGTTCGCTGAACGCGAGACTGAACACCTCGAGCTGGGAGGCGACGGCGAAGGCGACGATCACGCCGATGAACATCGCCACTCCACCGAGCCGCGGGGTCGGCCGGGTGTGCACGTCCCTCTCCCGAATCTTCGGGTAAAGGCGGTACTTCAGGCTGAGTTTGAGAATGAAGAAGCTCAGGGCGAAGGTGACGACGGCTGAGACGCCGACGGCGATGAGGTACCTCACGGTGCACCGCCGATGGTCGCGTAGATCTGCTCGTCGGAGATCACTCCGTGGCGGACGATGCGGATGCGGCCGTCGGGCTTCAGAAGGCCGGTCGCGTCGACGATGGTCGACCCGGGCTCCGCGGCACCCTCGTACGACGTGCCCGACGGGCCATCGTTGAGGTAGACCGCGACGGAGTCACCGAGCATGCGCTCGGCCTCGGAGGCGATTACCGCGGCGGGTTCACCGGTGAGGTTCGCGCTCGAAACCGCGAGCGGCCCGGTCTCGGAGAGCAATTCGAGGGCGACCCGGTTGGACGGCATGCGCAGCGCGACCGTTCCGCGAGTTTCGCCGAGGTCCCAGGCGAGCGAGGAGCGCGCGGGAAGGATGATGGTGAGTCCACCCGGCCAGAACGCGGCGACGAGAGCGCGTACCTCGTCTGGTACCTCTTCGGCGAGGGCGTCGAGCGTCGGGATGCCGGGAATGAGCACGGGAGGCGGCGACTGGCGGCCACGCCCCTTCGCCGCGAGAAGACGGTCGACCGCCTTGGGCTGGAACGCGTCCGCCGCGATGCCGTAAACGGTGTCGGTGGGGATGACGACGAGCTCGCCGCGCCCGATGGAGGTTCTGGCGAGCCGCATACCGGTGAGGAGCTCGGAGTCGTCCGAGCAGTCGTAGATGGGAGCCATGTCGCATCCATGTTACTTGGCCAGCAGATACTTGGCCCGCAGCCACGGGAGCGCGGCAGGATTCAGCAACGAACGATACCGTTGACCTATCGTGGACCTTTATCTTTTTGACTTCGACAAGACCCTGTACGACTACAACTTCATGAACCGCCTCCCCGCACTGGCTCGAGCGAGCGGGGTCAGCCAGTACCACCTCGCCAGCACCTGGTGGGCCGCGGGATACGAGACTCGTGCCGAGAGCGGCGAGTGGCCGACGGCCGACGAGTACCTCGCCGAGTTCAGCCGCGTCACCGGCGCGACGATCACCCTCGAGCAGTGGACGGCCGCGAGGAAGTCCGCAATGACCCGCATCGAGTCGAGTGTTGCCGCCCTTCGCCTCGCGTCGACCCGTGGCACGGTTTCGCTGCTCTCGAACAACCCGTCGATCTTTGCGGCAGCGCTCCCCCAGCTTGCTCCGGAGGTCTGCGCGATCGTCGGCGAGAACCGGCTCATCAGTTGCGAGCTCGGCATCCGCAAGCCAGCGCGGGAGGCTTACGAGCGCGCGCTCGCTCGGTACGGGGCTGCGGCATCCGACACCTTTTTTGCCGACGACAGCGCCTCGAACGTCGAGGGAGCACTCGCGGTGGGCATTCACGCTCACCACTACACAACGCCGGAAGGCCTCGACGCCGCAATGACGGCGTTCGCGGAGAGAGACCGATGACCCTGCTTTTCATTTTCGACATGGACGACGTGCTGTACGACTACAACTGGCGCGTTCGCATGGATGGCATGGCCGAGTTGACGGGGCTGAGCTTCACCGAGCTGCGCGCCCGCTGGTGGAACGAGAGCGGCGAGTGGGCCGCGGAGGCTGGCGTCTACGCGACGGCAGAGGAGTACCTCGACGCTCACCAGGAAGCACTCGGTGTCTCGATCGACGTCGACGAGTGGGTACGACTGCGTCGCCTCGGCATGACACCGTGGCCTGAGTCGATCGCCGCCGTCGAACGCGCTTCCGAGCTCGGTCAGGTGACACTATTGACCAACAATGGTGCTCTGGTGTCCCGGCACCTTCGCACGCTCGCGCCAGAACTCATCGGTGTCTTCGGCGACCACCTGCACACCTCGAGCGACTACTTCGCGAGAAAACCCAATCCCGTGGTCTTCGAGCGGGTGCTCGAGAAGTACGGTGTTGCGGCCTCCGATGCCTTCTTCGCTGACGATCGGCCGGAGAACGTCGAAGGCGCGGCGAGTGTCGGCATCGAGGCCCACCTGTTCGAGTCGTCGGCCGGGATGCTCGCTGCGATCGAGAAATTCGCGGCAGCGCGCGCCTGATCCCCAATGAGAAGAGCCCGCCTCCGGTAAACCGGGGCGGGCTCTTCTGACGTTGTGGTGAGTTACTTCTTGCGTCCGATGAGGAGCCAGAGAACCGAGCCGATGATCGACAGGAAGAATGCGACGGCGATCCAGCCGAGCTTCCCAAGGCCGCTGTGGTTGCTGCGCAGGATGTCGATGACGGTGACGATGAAAACGATGAGTCCGATGACTCCGAATGTTCCGGTAATGGGTTCCATGTGCCCCACCCTACTAGTTCATCTAACTAGTTTTAGGTCCACCAGTGAAAAAGCCCGGAATTCAGCGGATCGCGATCGTCGCTCGGTCGCGACCGAGTAGGTCACGGTGGGAGGCGACGGCGTGCCAGCCATCGGCGCGAAGGATGTCCTGGATGTCGGCGGCCTGCAGTTCGCCGTGCTCGATGACGAGCGTTCCGCCGTCGTGCAGGAGCCTGGCTGCGGTCGTCGAAACCGTGCGGACGATCTCGAGACCGTCGTCGCCGCCGTAGAGCGCGATCTCAGGGTCAAAGAGTCGAACCTCCGGGTCGCGCGGGATGGCGCCGAGCGGGATGTACGGCGGGTTCGAGATGACGACGTCGACGGTGCCGTTCAGCTCGGGCAGCGCCCAGGCGAGGTCGATGAAGACCGGCTTCGCGTTGTCCGGAGCAATATCGCGGAAGTTCTGGGTGGTCCAGACGTAGGCGTTCGGTGACACTTCGACGCCGTACACGAACGCGTGGGGAACCTCGGTGGCCATGGCGAGCGCGATAGCGCCGCTCCCGGTGCCGAGATCGACGCCGACCGGTCGCTCCCCCGGCACGGACTTGAGCGCGTCGATGGCGAACTGCACCACCGTCTCCGTCTCGGGGCGCGGCACGAAAACACCGGGACCGACCGCGAGTTCGATGGAGCGGAACGCCGCACGACCGGTGATGTGCTGCAGCGGTTCGCGTGCGGCGCGTCGCTCGATCGCTTCGTCGACCGCGAGGATGTCTTCCATCGACAACGAGCCGCCCGTGATCGCCTTCGCCTGAACGGCCCCGCGGCTCATGCCGAGAACGTGGCCGATCAGAAGCTCGGCGTCGACGTCGGGCGACGGTACGCCGGCGCGCGCGAGCAGCCCGATCGAGCGTTCGCGCACGCGCGCGATGCTCGTCGGGTTGCTACTCACGTTCACCTCGGGCGGTGTTGCGTTCATGATTGTCATTGGTGACTTGGCTGGATGGCCGGCTGGCGTGCCGAGCGCTACGAGTCTCCGCCGAGGTCGTTCAGCTGCGCTTCTTCGTCAGAAGCGATGCACGACTGGATGACGGGCTCGAGGGCACCGTTCATCACGGCGTCGAGGTTGTAGGCCTTGTAGCCCGTGCGGTGGTCCGCGATGCGGTTCTCGGGGAAGTTGTAGGTACGGATGCGCTCTGAACGGTCCATCGTACGAATCTGGCTCTTACGGAAAACGGAAGCCTCGGCATCCGCCTCTTCCTGGTAGCGCGCGAGGATGCGCGCACGCAGAACGCGCATGCCGGCCTCACGGTTCTGCAGCTGCGATTTCTCGTTCTGCATCGCCACGACGATTCCGGTCGGAAGGTGGGTGATTCGTACGGCGGAGTCGGTCGTGTTGACCGACTGGCCACCGGGGCCTGACGAGCGGTAGACGTCGATCTTCAGATCGTTCTGGTTGATCTCGACTTCTTCTGGCTCGTCGACCTCGGGGAACACGAGAACTCCGGCTGCCGACGTGTGGATGCGTCCCTGTGACTCGGTTGCGGGCACGCGCTGGACGCGGTGCACCCCACCCTCGTACTTCAGGTGCGCCCAGACGCCCTCTGCGGGGTCGGTCGAGTTGCCCTTGATGGCGATCTGCACGTCTTTGTAGCCGCCGAGGTCGCTCTGCGTCTGCTCGATGACCTCGGTTTTCCACTTCTTCGACTCTGCGTAGTGCAGGTACATCCGAAGAAGGTCGGCGGCGAACAGTGCGGACTCCGCACCACCCTCACCCATCTTGATTTCCATGATGATGTCACGGCCATCGTTGGGGTCACGCGGGATCAGCAGGCGACGAAGGGTCTCTTCGGCGACAGCGAGGTTCTCCGTGATGGCGGGAAGCTCGGCCGCGAACGACTCGTCTTCTTCCGCCATCTCGGTAGCCGCGTCGAAGTCGTCGGTCAGCTCACGCCAGTGGTGGAACGCGGCCACGATGCGGCTGAGTTCGGCGTACCGGCGGTTGACCTTCTTCGACTTGGCCGGGTTGGAGTGAAGTTCCGGGTCGGCCAGTTGCTCCTGCAGCTGGTCGTGCTCGGCCAGCAGATTCTGTACTGACTCGAACACGACTTAGTCTTCCTTGGTTCCTGTGGTGCTCGGCATCGACTTCTGGATCTGCATGAGGAACTCGACGTTCGACGACGTGTCCTTCAGCTTGTTCAGAACGATCTCGAGCGCCTGCTGCTGGTCGAGACCAGCGAGTGCGCGGCGGAGCTTCCAGGTGACCTTGACCTCGTCGGCGCCGAGCAGCATCTCTTCGCGGCGCGTGCCGGAAGCGTTGACGTCGACGGCCGGGAAGATGCGCTTGTCGGCGAGAGCGCGCGACAGGCGGAGTTCCATGTTGCCGGTGCCCTTGAACTCCTCGAAGATGACCTCGTCCATCTTCGAACCGGTCTCGACGAGAGCGGTAGCGATGATGGTGAGCGAGCCGCCCTCTTCGACGTTGCGAGCCGCACCGAAGAAACGCTTCGGCGGGTACAGCGCTGCGGAGTCGACGCCACCGGAGAGGATACGACCGGATGCCGGAGCCGCCAGGTTGTACGCGCGGCCGAGTCGGGTGATCGAGTCGAGCAGCACAACGACGTCGTGTCCGAGCTCTACCAATCGCTTCGCGCGCTCGATGGCGAGCTCGGCGACCGTGGTGTGGTCTTCAGCCGGACGGTCGAAGGTGGAGGCGATGACCTCACCCTTGACGGTGCGCTGCATGTCGGTGACTTCTTCTGGGCGCTCGTCGACGAGAACGACCATGAGGTGAACCTCGGGGTTGTTCTTGGCGATCGAGTTGGCGATTGCCTGAAGTACGAGCGTCTTACCGGCCTTGGGCGGCGAGACGATGAGGCCGCGCTGGCCCTTACCGATCGGCGACACGAGGTCGATGATGCGGGTGGACAGCTTGCCCGGCTCGGTCTCGAGGCGGAGGCGCTCGGTCGGGTAGAGCGGGGTCAGCTTGCCGAATTCGACGCGGTTCGCGGCTTCCTCGATGGGAAGGCCGTTGATCGAGTCGATGCGGACGATCGCGTTGTACTTCTGGCGACCCTGGCCGGCGTCACCCTCGCGGGGCTGGCGGATGGAGCCGACGACGGCGTCACCCTTGCGCAGGGCGTACTTCTTGACCTGGCCGAGCGAGACGTAGACGTCGTTGTTGCCCGGAAGGTAGCCGGAGGTACGCACGAAGGCGTAGTTGTCGAGAACGTCGAGGATTCCGGCAACGGGGATGAGAACGTCATCCTCGGTGATTTCGGGCTCGAAGTCGTCGCCGACCGGTCCACGGCCGCGCTTGCGGTCGCGGTAGCGGTTGCGTCCGCCGCGCTCGTCGTCCTGGGCCGGTCCGTTGTTGCGGTCGGCTGCGTCGTTGCGCTGGTCGGCGCGGGGGTCGTTTCCACGCTCGTTGCGGTCGGCGTTGCGGTCACCGTTACGGTCGTTGCCGCGGTCGGCGTTGCGCTCATTGCGCTCGGCGCGGGTGTTGCCCTGGCCGTTCTCAGCGTTCGCGTTGTTGTTGCGCTGGTTGCGTGAGTTGCGCTGGTTGCCCTCGCGCTGTCCGTTGCCGTCGCGCTGTCCGTTTTCGGCCGCTTCGCCGGTGGATGGGGCGTTGTCGGCAGCACCGTTCGCGGCACCGTTTGCCGCGGCGTTGGCCTGGCGTTCGGCGCGCTCGTTGCGGTTGCGATTGCGGTTGCGGTTACGACCGGAGCCACCCTCGGGGGCAGCCTCGGCGCCGTCGGTCGACGTCTCGCCCTCGGCAACAGCCGGGGACTCGGTGTCGGCGGCGGGTGCAGCCTCGGTCGGCGCAGCGGAAGCCGGCTCAGCGGCAGCCGAATCAGCGGAGATGGGCTCGACGCCCGACTCCGCCTTTGCGACGTGGCGCGTTGCCGACTTCGGCGCGAAGTCAGCTGCTGCGGCCTTCTCGGCGACAAGCTCGCCGACGGCCTCGGCGGCAGCTTCGGCCGCTGCGGCGCGA
>Ga0247812_10001178_pt1 | contig 14845 bp, 12 predicted proteins | sample UWRJL149409B1_FD_178011 | JGI IMG/M metagenome (GOLD analysis project Ga0247812, IMG submission 178011) | Plant litter microbial communities from Arlington Agricultural Research Station in Wisconsin, United States - UWRJ-L149-409B-1 | ecosystem: Environmental > Terrestrial > Plant litter >...
TTCTTTCTTCATCCACATTCCTGGTGCAGTCCCAACCTGATTGTGCAAAACTGTACATTTTGACGGCACTAAAGCCTGATCTTTATTCAATTGCGAAATTGGTCGTTTGTAAAAACCTTCGATCAATTGCGTTACATGTGCCAAAACTTCAGGATTAACAACGAGTTCATCATCAAAATATTCGCAGAAAGTTTTTTTTGTAACATCGTCTTTTGTCGGACCTAAACCTCCAGTAATAACCACAACATCGACTTTATTTTGAAGTTGCGCAAATGTATCTAAAATGTGCTTTTTATCATCGCTGATAGAGATCATTTCATGTATTTCGACTCCAATCCTATCTAGTGATTTAGCAATAAATCCAGAATTAGTATCAACAATTTGGCCAATTAGAATTTCATCTCCAATTGTAATTATAGTTGCTTTCATGTAAATGTATTTTTTTACTTACAGATTGTAAGTCATTATTAGAAAGTAGGTTATTGCAGGAACGATTTGAGGGAGGAATAAAAACGACATCCTTTTGTAATTAACAATAAGAAGTCGTTAAATAATTTTCCGGAACAAAAGATATAGTGTTCCGAAGTTTCAGGATAGCCCTATTTTTGACCTAATTTAAAAAGGACAAAAATAGGCATAACCCAAAATTATACATCAAAGTCTTTTTTGATTTCTTTAATCGCTTCTTTAACTTGTATTTTAATGCTTTTGAAAGTTTCGATAATTTCTTTCTTTTTGCCTTCTGCTTTTGTCCAGGCCTCGACCTGCAAAATTTCTTCAAAAGCTACATTTAAACCAATTAAATCTAAAGTAGGTTTTATTTTATGCGCATAGGCATAAGCGTATTTATGATCCTTCTTTTTAATTCCTTCTTTGATTTGTTTTAAATCCTCAGGAACTTCAGTAACAAATAATTTAAGAATTTGATTTACAAATTCCGGATCGTTATCTGAAAGTGCATATACTTTCGAAAGGTTGTACTTTAAAGCCATTATTTTACTTGTATTCTAAATAATTTTTTTTCTTCTAAAAAGCCTTCCAAAACATCATTTGGCTTGACCGATGCAACTCCCGCAGGTGTTCCAGTAAAAATAATATCTCCAATTTTAAGCGTAAAATATTGTGAAACATACGCAATCAGCTCATCAATTTTCCAGAGCATTAGCGATGTATTTCCCTTTTGAACGGTTTGAGAATTATTTGTTAACTCAAAACTAAGATTTTCCATTGAAACAAAATCGGTTTTTGGTAAAAAATCTCCTATAACTGCAGAACCATCAAAAGCTTTTGCTTTTTCCCATGGTAATCCTCTTGCTTTTAATTTATCTTGTAAATCCCTGGCAGTAAAATCAATACCCACACTAATTTCATCATAATACTTATGTGCAAATTTAGGTTCGATATACTTTCCTACCTTATTAATTTTTACAATAATTTCAATTTCATGATGAATTTCCTCAGAAAATTCAGGAATTACAAACGGATGCTGTTTCAATAAAACCGCCGAATCCGGTTTCATAAATATAACCGGTTCTGTTGGTCGTTCGTTTTTTAATTCTTCGATATGATTGGTATAGTTTCTACCGATACAGATAATCTTCATTCTTTTAAGTGTTCAGTTTTCAGCCTTTAGTGTTCAGCAAAAATATAGCATTCAAAACACTGAACACTAAAGACTGAACACTGAATACTTTATTTCGTGTTTAATTTTCTTAATTTAATCGCTGTTAAAACCTTTTTGGTATATAATGGAAAATCAGCATTTTGAATCCAGCTAAAATATCCGGGTTCCGTCTCCAGTACTTTATCTACCTTAGCACCTTTATGCTTTCCGAAAGTAAAAATTTCTTCTCCATCCTGATCAAAAGCAATCATACCTGCAAAATCAGCAATTTTTTTACGGGTAGTAAATTCAGATAATGATTTCATGTCATTTTCCAAATCCGGATAACGGTCTAATTGCGCTTTTAAAATTTCGTAAGTGGCCATTGTATCCGCTTCTGCAGAATGGGCATTTTCTAAACTTTTTCCGCAGTAAAATTTCAAGGCCGCACTCAAAGTACGCTCTTCCATTTTATGAAAAATAGTCTGCACATCGACAGAAACTTTGTTTTTCATATCAAAATCAACTCCGGCACGAAGTAATTCTTCGGCCAATAACGGAATATCAAAACGATCTGAATTAAAGCCACCTAAATCACTATCCTTAATCATATTATGGACTTGTGGTGCCAATTCAATAAAAGTAGGTTCATTAGCTACTTTTTCATCTGTTATACCATGTACAGCAGTTGTTTGTGGCGGAATTGGAATTGTCGTGTTCACCAACCAAGTTTTACTTTCTTTATTTCCGTTTGGAAAAACTTTAAATATTGAAATCTCTACGATTCGATCTTTTCCGATGTCAATTCCGGTTGTTTCAAGATCAAAAAAGCAGATTGGTTTGTTGAGTTTCAGTTCCATTTTTAGTTTTTATAAGATTACAAATGTAATTTTTAAAGCCGAATTTCTACCTCTTATTTTTTATTTTTTTTAGTTAAAATGGACATTTCAATTTGTAAAAAGGTTCTTTTAGCAAGTTTATTTAAAGTAGTACCCTTTTTTTCGAAAACGAAAAAACCCGGAAAATTGAAAAATTTTCCGGGTTTCATTTTATTTATTAATTTGATTTAGAAATCTCTGTCTACATCAAAAGCTTCTAAATATTCAGCAACTCTTTTTACAAAACTTCCTCCTAAAGCACCATCAACAACCCTGTGGTCATAAGAGTGCGACAAGAACATTTTTTGACGGATTCCGATAAAATCACCTTCAGGAGTTTCAATAACTGCAGGTACTTTACGAATTGCACCAAGTGCTAAGATTCCTACCTGAGGCTGATTGATAATTGGCGTTCCGAAAACACTTCCAAAAGTACCAACGTTTGTCACTGTATAAGTTCCACCTTGTGTATCGTCTGGTTTTAATTTTCCTGCTTTTGCACGGTTTCCTAAATCGTTAACCGCTTTTGCCATTCCAACAAGATTCAACTGATCCGCATTTTTAATTACAGGCACAATTAAGTTTCCGTTTGGCAAAGCTGCTGCCATTCCTAAATTTATATTTTTCTTTTTGATGATATAATCGCCATCAACAGAAATATTCATTCCAGGGAAATCTTTCAATGCTTTTGCAACCGCTTCCATCATAATTGGAGTAAAAGTCAGCTTCTCACCTTCTCTTTTTTCGAAAGCCGTTTTAACTTTCTCTCTCCATTTTACAATATTCGTTACATCAACTTCGATAAATGACTGAACGTGAGCGGAAGTTTGCACAGAAGCTACCATGTATCCTGAAATCAGTTTACGCATTCTGTCCATTTCAATAATTTCATCTCCGCCATTTACAGAAACTGGTACCGCTTGCTGGCTTTTTTGAACTACTGGTTGTGCAGCTTTTACCGGTTCAACCGTTTTAGCAGGTTCAGCAACTTTTTGAGTTACCGCACCAGACTTACGATCTTCAATATATTTTAAGATATCTTCTTTTGTAACGCGACCATCTTTTCCTGAACCCTGAATACTTTCTAATTCAGCGACAGATATTCCTTCTTCCTTAGCAATATTTTTTACCAATGGAGAAAAGAATTTATCTGATGTTGTAAAATCCTGTGGCGTGCTAAAAGTATCTTTAACTGTTTCGATGCTACTCTCAATTTCGGTAACTTCGGCAGCAAAGGCTTGTTCTTCAACTGCTTTTACAGCAGGCGCATCACCTTCAGTTTCAATAATCGCAATGGTTTGCCCTACCTGAACTAAATCATCTTTATCAAATAATTGTTCAACTAAGATTCCTGACACTTCGCTTGGTACTTCACTGTCAACTTTATCAGTTGCAATTTCCAGCACAGCTTCATCAGCTTCAATTTTGTCTCCTACTTCTTTCAACCAGTTGGTAATAGTTGCTTCAGCGACACTCTCTCCCATTTTAGGAAGCTTTAATTCAAATCTTGCCATATTGTTAACCTCAAGGGTGATTTTGATTTTCTGATTGCGAAATTACTGAATATTTTAAATATAAATTACATTTAATATAATTTTTTACTCGATTTTTATAATTTGACCCCTGTCATTTCGGGAATCACTTCCTATTATAAAATTTGAGTTTTTGGGGAAAATCTTAAAAGTAATGTTCTTATCTTTAAGAGTTTCTATGATTTTGATACATTTTTTGAATGAAACATACTGATTATCCAAAATTATCTCCGTCGTGCCAGCCCTTAAAACAAGGCACGAATTTACCATTTTTTCTTTTTTGAAATCGAAAAACTCCACTTTATTTTTTAAAATTAAAGGTAATTTTTCAGACAAATTTCTATTTGAAGAGTAAAAAATATACGTTTCAGGTGCAGATTTTGTTTTTGGTTTTCCCTGAAACATTTTGATAAATGAAAAAAGTAAAATTCCGATTTTAATAAAAAAAGTAAAAAACCATGATTTCTTAAAATGCTTTTGATAGAAGAAATTCATCGCTTCCTGAAAACGCTTCATGTATTTTTCATCTTTTATAGTACTTTCTCCTTTATAATGTATTATTGTCGTTTCATGAAAATAATAATTTGACTTTTGCTTTTGCAACGCGCGGTACGACAAATCGATATCATCTGCGTACATAAAACAATCTTCATCAAAACCACCAAGTTCGAGATACAAATCACGTTGCATAAACATAAAAGCGCCAACCAGAATTTCTACTTTTCCTGTTTCATTGTGATTTACATGTTGAGCGTAATATTGATTGAAAAGTTTCCAATTTGGAAAAGCTTTATATAAACCGAAAATCTTTGTAAAGGCAACCCAGGGCGTTGGAACTCCGCGTTTGCTTTCTGGTAGAAAATTTCCTGTTCCGTCAATTAATTTACAGCCGATTATTCCAGGATTTTTTTGCTCTTCGGCGAAAGCCAAAATTTTAGTAAAAGTATCTTCGGCAACAACTGTATCCGGATTTAGAATGCAAACGTATTTTCCTTTTGCTTCAGAAACTCCGATATTATTTCCTTTTGGGAATCCAAAATTTTCTTTGTTCTGAATCAGTTTTACCGATGGAAAAATTTTCCGCATCATCAAACAGCTATCATCTGTTGAATTATTATCGATAACAATAATTTCAGCATCAAGTGTGCTGATTGCTTCCTGAACGCTTAAAACACATTGCTCCAGAAAGTAACGCACATTATAATTAAGGATAATTACCGATAGTTGCATGGAAAAATTGGACTGTTGATTTTTTGGAAAGTTAGAAATTTTCTGTTAATCCCAATCGTAAAGACCAATCGTTTTTACTAACTCCATAATCTAAGGCCAGATTACTGTTATTTTTTTTGTTCCATTTAATTCGGATGCCGGTTCCTACTGCAGGATGCCACTTATCAAATTTATAGGTATCTAACTGTGAAACCGATGAAATATTACCAAAAAATACCGCTCCAAAAAAACCATTTTTGGTAATATCCGTTCTGTATTCTGTTTCTAAATAAATCAGTGCATTACTACGATATCTATTTTTAGTAAAACCTCTACCCGTTTTTCCGTCGCGATCCCAGCCTATACTTGGTAAATCAAGATAATGGGGTTTACCTCCAAAAGTCGACCAGTAAAAAGCACGGGAAGCCCAAACCCGGTGTTTTGTTTTACTGAAAGAATGGTATTTTCGGGCATCAAAATATAAAGATTGCCATTTATTTCCGTCGACACCACTTGTGTTTATTCTTAAATCGGCTTCAACATATAGTCCTTGTTCGGGATTAATGATATTTTTTCTGGAATCATACAAACCCTGAAAAGCAAAACCAAAAGAAGTTTCATCTGAAAAATCTCCGTTCATATATTTCACATAATCCGTTTCTTCATCAATGTAAGATTCTTCAGAAATGTTTTGATAATTATCGTATAGAAATCCAATTCCCAATCGATAATTACCAACTACTTTTCGGGTGACAAATTGATAAAAACGCCATTGTTGATAGTCTAAATTTGACATTTCATCGGTAGTATTGTGATTTCCCAATCCGTAAGTAAGCTGCGGATAAATAAGATAACGGTAATCTCCTATAAAATTCCATTTATTTTCTTTTGTATAAATATAGGATTGAATTGGAAAGACAAATTGCTTATTAAAACTAAAATAAGGTGAAAAAGAAACCTGTGACATATTGGTCGTTTCATGATTCTCATCTAAATAAAAAGTAGTTAAAAAAGAAACTACCAAACCATTTGAGTTATTAGCACCAACTGGAACAGGTAATAACGAAAAAGCTAATTTTCTTTGTTTGCTGATTGAATCATCTTTTTTGAAAATCTTTCGAATGACATCTAAAATATCTTTGCTCTCCACAGCAGTACTATCATTTTGCGAATAACAAAATGGTGTAATAAAAAAAACAAACCAGATAAATTTGATTTTTAAACTATTCATTAAAAAGCTTTTAAGAATGTATTCTTACAAATTTAAAATTTTATTAAGACAAATACATGATTTTAAAAATAATTAAAGAAAGAAAAAAATGTTTCAGGTTTCAGGTTTCAGGTTTTGCAGAACCTAAAACTTGAAACCTGAAACAAAACCAACTTCCTTACAGATGTAATTGGATTTTATACTTATTGCAGATTTTGATCACAAATAACATAATCGTTGAAAACACTAAACTCCATATAATTCCCGGAATTCCTTCACGAAAATATTCAGGTATAATTTCTATTTTAAACGCCAAATTAAAATAATAAATTACGCCCGGTAAAATATAAATCAACAAAGGATTTGCAGCAGCAGGCATGAAGAAACTACTCCATTTTGTTTGTTTTTTCATTTCCATTAACCAATAAAGAAAGTAAAAGAGGACCGTACAAATTGCAGCTGAAAACATGGTCCACGAAGGTGTTCCTTTTATTTTTGAAATCCCAAAATAAGGACGAAGAAAATAACCAACAGCAAAAAAGAAAATAGCAAAACCTATTACAGGCCAATTGATTTTCGGTGTAATTTTTCGATCGAAAAATAAAAGTGAAATAATTACACCAGCCGTTACCAAAGACGCATGAGTTAAATGTCCGGCTATAAAACTAAGCCAGGAAGATTGGTGTATCAGAGGTCCCTCCATTAAATTTAGAGAATTTGCTGCTAAACAAATTACTAAAAAAGCAATCATTGGCCACAATCTTCCCGAAACCAGCCAATAGTAAACTACTGTAAAGAGGTATGCCCAACCAATCAACCCGAGAATTCCCCACCATTTTGGCGTCATTCCAATTTCACCGGTATCCTGAACATATAAAAAGTAAAGTGATATTAAAACAACAATTCCGCCATATTGCAAAGTGTTTTTTAACCAAACCGGAAAATCTTTAGCGTATTTATTCCAAATAGGAATTGGCATCGCATATGCTAAAAGTGCCCATAAAGCTGGTGTAATTAGCATTTTTGTGGCATCATATCCATACTCGGCATTTACCATAAAGACACCTATAATTATTAAGGCCAATGCCCGTTTTAAAGTATGAGTCCAAATCGTTTTAGAACTATCACCTTTAAGTAATCTTGCATTAAACGCAAACGGAATAGACATTCCGACAATAAACAAGAAAGATGGAAAAACAAGGTCAACAAAAGTCATAGCATCTGCATTTGCTGGCATGTGTTTCATCCATTGTGGTACATTTTTAACGCTTGCAAGCTCATTTACAAAAATCATTACAAAAATGGTAATTCCACGCAGAGCGTCAATAGAAATAATCCTATGAGGATACAACTTCTCTTTAATTTTCATAAAATATAATATTATTGCTATTAACAAATATAAAATAATAGCCTTAATACAGATTAGATTTCTGGCATAAATCGTGACGAGATGCATTTGCCATAAAATCTTTAGAATTAAAGATAATAATACTATCCATTTCTTTATTTTTGCAGCATGTTATCATTCTTAAAATCAAAACCGTATTTAAAGGACCTTCTTGCTGGAAATTATGTTGATATTCATTCGCATTTATTACCAGGAATTGATGATGGTGCCAAAACAATAGCAGATACAGCTAAACTTACCAAATCTTTTGAAGAAATGGGAGTAGTTCAATTTATTACAACACCCCATATCAGTCATTATATTTGGAATAACTCGCCTGAAACTATCATTAGCAAACATGCAGAAACAAAGCTTTTATTAGAGGGTGAGAATATCAAGATGCCTTTTCAGGCTGCGGCCGAATATTTCATGGATGACTGGTTTGAAACTCATTTCCAGAATGAAAAGCTTCTCACGCTAAAAGATAATTACGTCTTGGTTGAAATGTCGTATATGAATGCCCCTGTTCAATTGTATAAAATTCTTTTCGATTTGCAGGTTGCAGGATATATTCCCGTTTTGGCACATCCCGAAAGATATTTATTTTATCATAAGAACTTCAATGAATATAATAAGTTGAAAAAAGCCGGATGTATGTTCCAGTTAAACTTATTGGCAGTGGTTGGATATTATGGAAGCGAAATTACTAAAGTCGCAGAAGAGCTTCTAAAAAAAGGAATGTACAATTTTGTAGGTACCGATGTGCATCATAATAACCATATCGCATCCTTTAACCAAAAAGTAAAAATTGATAATACTAATGTTACTTCCTTAAAAGAAATCATAGCTAATAATCAATTTTTCAAATTCTAATTTTTTTAAATTAAAGCATAAAAAAAGGGATCAATTAATAATTGATCCCTTTTTTGTTTCTTATCTCTTAATTAAGAAAATAATTTCTTATACCAAGGTTTTTTCTCTTCCCTCACACCGTAGCCATAACCGTAGCCATAACCTTTTGTAGAATCGGTATCGTTAAGAACTATACACATATTAGGTAATTTCTTCTCTTTATAGAATGTATTGGCTATAGATAACATGCGTTTCTCTAATACGTTTGCACGCATTACATATACAAACGTATCTGCATTTTTTGCAATTAAAATAGTATCTGTAACCAAACTTACTGGAGCCGTATCTACAATAATATAATCGTATTCTTTTTTAAGCTGTTCAAAAAGTTGATCAACTCTTTTACTCATTAATAATTCAGCTGGATTTGGTGGAATTATACCTGATGGCAGAATAAAGAAATTCTCATACCCTTTATGTTTGATAATATAATCCTGAACATTTTTATCATTTGAAGATAAATAATTAGTTAAACCTAAACTAGGCACATCAATATATTCCCCAAATTTTGGATTTCTAATATCCGCTCCAATTAGTAAAACTCTTCTTCCTGACAGAGCAAAAGTTGCTGCAAGATTTACGGATATAAAAGTTTTACCTTCTGAAGGAAAAGTAGACGTCACAAATATTGTTTTTGCAATTCCTTCCGGAACCTTATTCAACATAAACTCAAGATTTGTCCTTACAATACGAATTGCTTCTGCAGAACTGGTCCTGCTTTCTGATTTTATTAATTCCGCAATATCATCTGAAGTTGGCACGTCACCAATAAATGGAATTTGTGTTTTACCTTCTAGATCTAACTTACTCTTGATTTTTGTATCCAGTAAATCATCTGCATAAATAATTCCGAAAGGAACTAATAAACCTAATAACATTCCAGCCAAATAAATGATTTTTTTCTTTGGACTAATTGGAAACTTTCCTGCTTTTGCTACATCAATAACACGTGCATTAGGCTCCGTTGCTGCCAAAGAAATTGCGGTTTCTTCACGTTTTTGCAATAAATACAAATATAATTCTTCCTTAACCTTTTGTTGTCTGGCAATCACTCTGAACTGACGCTCCTGAACTGGAATTTTACCAATTTTACTACTCAAAATTCCTTCCTGACTTTTTATATCACGATTCTGAATTTGCAGACTGGATTGCATACTTCTTAAACTTGTTGCAACATTTGATTTCAAAGAATTTATCTGCTGGTCTAATTTTATAACTGACGGATTTTCAACAGTCGCTGATTTTAAAATTCTATTACGATCCAGTACCAATTGATTATAGGAGTTTATTAAACCCGAAGCTTCTTTACTATCATTTATCATATTAGCAGGCAATAAATCTGAATTATTACTTTTTTTTATAAAATCTAATAAAGAAGAAATAACATTTAACTGAATTTCAGTTTCAACACCTTTTTTATCATATTCACTAGAACCTTCAATAAATAATTTAGCTTCTGATTCAATATCCGTTAATTTGTTTGTTTTTTTAAAATTTTCTACATCCTGTTCTACCCCATCTAACTCTTGTGCAATTAATGCTAATCTACCAGCAATAAACTTAGAGGTATTCTCTGATATGAAATTTTTATCTTCCGCTGCATCTTCATTGTAGATCTCGATCATATTATCTAAAAATTCTTCAGCTTTCCTTGAAACAGGATCAGAAATAGAAAGATTAACCACACTGCTGGTTTTACTTATAGGTTCTACTTTTAATTTTTCTCGAAAACCTTGTGCCAAATCATCTAACGGCGTCAATACAATTCGTATTGACTCAAATCGACCTATATGATTTTTTTCATAAAAAGCTGTTTTCTCAATAATCAAACTTCCTATTTTTGTAGGAATTTTTTCACCATATTTATAAGCTTTTTTAGACGACATAATAAAGTTCCCCTCCTCATCCTCGTCTATTATTTCACTTTCCAAGGTAAAGGCATCTTGCTTAATAAGTTTACATTTTAAAATTGTCTTAGCCTCATTAAACACAAGAGATTTATTTATAAAATGAGCTCTAATTGGGCTTTCTACATAAACATCCCTATCGACAACATTTCCTTCAACGAATAAAGTAACATTTAGGTTGAGTTTTTCAATCGTACTTTCAACTAGTGTTCTTGATTTTAAAATTTCAATTTCATTATCAACATTACTTTTCATACTCCCGCCCATTCCTAGATCAGCAAAAGCAGATAGCTCAGATAACATGCCACCTTTTTTTTCATCTTTAACTAATATAGTCGTAGTTGCCTCATAACTAGGCATAGTATAGCGTAAATACAAAAAAGCTAAGGCCAACCCAATTATGATACTAATTAAAAACCAACGCCAGTGTATTAAGTATTTACTTAATTGCTCTCTGATGTTTATATCTTCGATTTCATCATTTATAACATCATTATAAAAATCTTGCTTTTGCATTTTGTTATTTAATTTATTTAAAGATTAGGACAGAAAGCGATACTAAAATAGAAACCGCAGATATAATCACTGAGGTATTTGGACCAACAGCTGAAGAGTTAACTTTTGTTTTATTTGGCTCAACATAGATTACATCATTTTGAGCCAGATAATAAAATGGAGAATTAATAAAATCCGATTTAGTAATGTCAACTCTATTATAAGATTTTATACCGTTATTCTCTCTTATTACTAAAATATTATCTCTTTTTCCATAAATGGTCAAATCTTTAGCCATACTAAGCGCTTCTATTAAAGTTACTCTTTCTGAAACAACTGGGTAAGTTCCCGGAATATTTACTTCACCCTGTAACGAAACTTTAAAATTCATAATTCGAAGGTTTATAATAGGATTTTTAATATAAACCCCGATTTTTTCTTGTAATGACTTAAGTATTTCACTACGGGTTAAACCACTAATTTTCAACTTTCCGATGACAGGAAACTCAATATTTCCTGCTTGATCCACTAAATACAACTGTACGGTTTCCTGTCCACGCGTTATATCTAATCTATTATTACTTGAAATGCTGACTGTTTTAAGATTAAAAGGAATAGCTACTTCCGGATCATCAGCTGATACAATAATCATTAATAAATCATCCGGCTGAATCTTAATTTCATATGAGCTGGAATTTTGTTGAGTATTTAAACTATCTATATTTTGATAATAAATTACATCCTGTTTAGAAGCACAGGAAAAACATAAAATTAAAAGTGATAAAAAGCTTATTACTTTTATTAAAGAGCAAGGGTTCATTTTCATTCTATCTATAATTAGCGGGCAAATATAATAATTAATAAATTAATTCATAAACGTAAATTCCATGCAAATCAACCAATTTGGCACTTATTGTTTTTTACAAGTAGTACATTATGCAATATAAAATTAGTATGCATTTTCCTCTCCTCTAAATACATTTATAACTGTTTTTATTATAATTTTTACATCTAATAATAAACTCCAATTTTCGATATACCAAATGTCATATTCGACTCTGTTTTCCATATCAACAAGTTCTCTTGTTTCTCCACGATAACCATTTACTTGCGCCCAACCTGTAATCCCAGGTTTAGCATACTGTCGTACTAAATAGTTATTGATTAACTCTGTATATTGCTTTGTATGATTCACCATATGCGGCCTGGGACCAACTACTGACATTGCACCAGAAAATACGTTGAAAAACTGCGGTAATTCATCTATGCTTGTTTTACGCATAAAAGCTCCAAATTTGGTCACACGGACGTCTCCTTTTTTTGCCTGTTTATTATTGGATTCATTATTAAGTCTCATGCTTCTAAATTTCAAACATGTGAAAGATTGATTATCTCTTCCCGAACGTTCTTGTTTAAAAAAAATTGGGCCAGGAGATTCTATTTTAATAAGCAACATTATTATTGGAAACAACCACGGAAAAATTAACAAAATAACCCCTAATGAAAAAAAAAGATCAAAAATCTTCTTCATTAATCTATTTACCGTAAATTCTAATGGTTCGGGACGAAACATCAAAACTGGGGTATTATCATAAAAAGAAACTTCTACTTTATTTGATTTGGTATAAAGCTGAAAATCAGGAATAAACTTAATTCGAACCATGTGATGTTCGCAAATTTGTGTCAATTTGTTTATTACAGTAATATTATCAATATGTAGGGCAACGTACATCTCATCTACTTTTTCATTAATAACAAATTCTTCAATAGCATCAAACCCTCCTAAAACAGGTGAAGAAATAAAAGCAAATGGATCTACCTTTTCATCAAAAAAACCTAAGAAACGATATCCATATGTTAGATCTTTCGCTAATATTTTACGCATACGCTCTCCAGTGTCATTGGCGCCAACAATAATAATATTTCTGAAATTATATCCTTTAGATCTTATATATTTTAAAAGCTTCATTGAAAAGTAACGGGAGACCATTAATAATCCAAAGAAAAAAACATAAAAATAAAGTAAGCGAAGCCTTGAGATGTCTGAATATTTTAAAAAAACTACGAAAATAGCAATTAAAGCTGAGTGAATTATAACCTTCTTAATTGTCCTTCTTAATATAGATTCTATTGGTTCAATTCTAATGATGCGATATGAATCTCTATATAATAACAATCCAATCCAAATTAAATTTGCCAGTAATGAAATTGTTTGTACTTCTTTTAAGAAAAGTTTTTCCAAACTTCCAAATCTTAGATAGGCTGATAATACTATAGAAACATTCAATAAAATTACGTCCCAAATAACAAATAAAAGTTTGAAGTAACGAGAAAAATGAAATGTAGATAATTTCTGTAAGACTTTCATTTTAAATTAATATTAATTTTATTTGAGAACATGTCTAAAGACAACGATATATAGTAATGCATTTTTTGTAATTAAGGAAATAAGATTTTATTTTAAAATTTGTCCGTCAAACAATAATCTTTTCTGAAGATCCGAAATATTAATGTCATGCAAATCTGAAATCTTTTTTTCAATTGCAATACAGGCTGCTGTTGCAGCAGCCTGTCCTAACATCATGAATTGAGGTTCCATTCTAATCGAAGAAAATGCTACATGCGAAGAAGACAAGCAAACTGGAACTAATAAATTTTTACATTCACTCTTTTGAGGTAAAAGTGCATTATAACTTATTCCATAAGGTTCATTAACTGGAATAAACAAAGAACCTTCGAAATTTACCCTTCTATTGGGGATAAATACTAATTGAACAATATGTGAATCCATAGGATATGACCCCAAACATACTACGTCAGTAACATCTCTTTTTATTATTGAAGATTCAGTCATCACATATGAACCAATCAATCTACGCGCCTCACGAACATACATTTCTAATGGCCAATTATTATTTTCAATAAATTCGTCTTTAGCTAATCCATATCCAATATACTGACTACTTACAGAAGCAGGAATACGTGGGTCATTTTGCAGTGTCCATATTAAACCTTTAAGATATAATTCATGCTGTTTCTTAATATCTTCTCTAACAGAATAATCTCCGTTTGGGTATAAACGATTCATACCAGAATAATCAGAAGAAAATGCTCCCCAATTATTCATATCATACTTATTTCCCGGTATAGGCATAATAGTCCAATTTGGTAAAGAAGGATCATTAGCAATTGATCTAATTAATAATTCGTACTCAAGAGGGTTATATCCTTGAGGCTTATCAATTAGCACTCTGTTTTCAGGAATATTAGTAAGGCATAAACGAAAATTATAAGGCATAAAATTACTGTCTCCTGAGCCAAGGGGAGGAATTTGAGAAATATGCTGAAGTCTAGGCAATAAACCACTTTTAGGATTCCCTTTAACAAGATAAGGATCTACAATATTAACATCAAAAATTCCTGTAACTCCATTTTTAGTTTCCCCATACGTGCTATTACTTTCTCTACCAACTATATAAGAAACCCCTGAATTTGCCATTAAATCACCTTCATAGGTACAATCAATAAAAAATTTCCCATTAAAAACCCTGCCAGATTCCATTGTGATACTTTTAATTATCCCATTAGAATCTTTAGTTACTCCTTCATCTAATGAAATTCGTTCGTTATAAACAACATTTATTTTTTTTTCCGTTATTATATCATTAAAAGTTTTTAAAGCAACATTTGGTTCAAATGTCCATTTCGGACC
>Ga0247812_10001179_pt1 | contig 14842 bp, 17 predicted proteins | sample UWRJL149409B1_FD_178011 | JGI IMG/M metagenome (GOLD analysis project Ga0247812, IMG submission 178011) | Plant litter microbial communities from Arlington Agricultural Research Station in Wisconsin, United States - UWRJ-L149-409B-1 | ecosystem: Environmental > Terrestrial > Plant litter >...
CTCCGGCATGGCCGCGGGCGCCCACGCGATCCTCATTCCCGAGCAGAAGACCAGCGTCGACCAGATCATCGAGTGGGTGACCTCCGCCCACGATCGTGGTCGCGCACCGCTCATTGTCGTCGCCGAGGGATTCGCACTCGACTCCATGGACGACGCCCACAGCGAGCGCGGACTCGACGCCTTCGGTCGCCCGCGCCTCGGCGGCATCGGTGAGCTGCTCGCCCCGATCATCGAGGAGCGCACGGGCATCGAGACCCGCGCGACGACCCTCGGGCACATCCAGCGCGGCGGTACGCCGAGCGCTTACGACCGCGTTCTCGCGACCCGCCTCGGCATGGCCGCGCTCGACGTCGCCATCGCCGGCGAGTGGGGCCACATGGTCGCCCTGCGCGGAACCGACATCGTCACCGTCGCCTTCGAAGACGCCCTCGGCACCCTCAAGCGCGTGCCGCAGGCCCGCTACGACGAGGCCCGCATCCTCTTCGGCTAGCTACCCAGCGCCTCCCCCACCGCCTCCCCTCCTCCCCCTCCCCCACCTCTCCCCACCCCTCGTTGTTAGCCCGTTTCAAGGACTTTTTGTCGGCGAGCCCGATCCGGCCAATGGATCGCGCGGCGAATCGCAGAATCTCCTTGAGACGGGTTAACAAAACGCGCGGGGCGGGGCGGCGGGTGATTGGATGGGGAGCATGAGCGAGCACTGGCGTGGACTTTTTGTGCAGGATGCCGTGGCCGGCCTCCGCGAGGATCTCACCGACGCCGACCTCGGGTCGCACAGCGGGGACGGCGGGAACGACGTCACCATCGATGTCGAGTACTCCAGCATCAACTTCAAGGACGGCCTCGCACTCACCGGGCGACCGGGCGTGATCAAGGGTGATGCGCTCATTCCCGGCATCGATCTTGTGGGGGTCGTGTCGGCATCCGACTCGGCTGCCTGGCACCCGGGCGATCGCGTGATCGTCAACGGCTGGGGAATCGGTGAGTCGCACAACGGCGGGCTCGCCCAGCGCGCTCGAGTGAACTCGAACTGGCTCATTGCTCTTCCACCGACGTTCAGCCCGAAACAAGCCGCCGCCATCGGCACGGCCGGCTTCACGGCGATGCTCGCCGTTCTCGCGATCGAGGAGACCGCGGCGCGAGCGACCGAGGGCGACGAGATCCTGGTGACCGGGGCATCCGGCGGTGTCGGCTCGATCGCCATCTCGCTGCTGTCGTCCCTCGGATTCCCCGTCGCCGCATCAACGGGGCGTGCGAGCGAGCACGACTACCTCCGGTCGCTCGGCGCCCAGACCATCGTCGATCGCGACACCCTCAGCGAGGCGGGAAAGCCGCTGCAGAGCCAGCGCTGGCTGGCGGCGATCGATTCGGTCGGCGGGCCGACGCTCGCCAACGTGCTCGCGCAGACCCGCTACGGCGGTGTGGTGGCTTCCTGCGGGCTCGCGCAGAGCGCTGACCTTCCCGCCACGGTGATGCCGTTCATCCTGCGTGCCGTGACTCTCACCGGCATCAACTCGGTGTTCTGTCCGCGCGGACGCCGTCAGGAAGCCTGGGACCGCCTGGCGACCGACCTCGACCCCACTGTGCTCGACTCGCTCACCGAGACCGTGCCGCTCGACGGCGCAATCGAGGTCGCCGAGCGGATCATGCGCGGAGAGGTCCGTGGACGGGTAGTCGTCGACCTGTCACACTGAGCAAATGGGCATCATCTTTCTCGCCATCGGCTGCGCGTTCGTCGGCATCGCGTCGGTGATCCACCTCGTCATCTTCTACCTGGAGAGCGTCGCCTGGTCGAAACCGGCCACCTGGAAACGCTTCGGTCTGCGGTCGCAGGAAGACGCCGACGTCGTGCGACCAATGGCTTTCAACCAGGGTTACTACAACGCTTTCCTCGCTCTCGCGGGAATCGTCGGGATCATCCTCGTCTCGACGCCAGGCCTGCAGCAGGCCGGAATCACGCTCGCGCTCTATTCAACGTTGAGCATGCTCCTCGCCGCGACTGTGCTGATCACGTCGAATCCGAAGCTGGCCAGGGCAGCGGTCACGCAGGGCGCGGCACCGCTCGTCGCGGTGATCTTCATCGCTTTGGCGCTGTTTGTTTCCTAGGCCCGGAAAGCTCTAGCCGGCGTTTTCGTTGGACACGTACTCGACGAGCGCGTCGACGAGAGCGGCGGCCGAGCGCTGCTCAGCGATGATGTGGACGGCGAGACCGGCGTCCCGCGCGTCGAAAGCGGTGCGTGGTCCGATGCAGGCCACGACGGTCGACTCCGGCAGCGGCGCGAGCTGGGCCGCGACCTGCCTCGCGACACTTCCGGAGGTGACGAGGAGCGCTCCGATACGGCCGCTCGCGACATCCGCGGCCACCGACTCGGCAACCGTCACACCGACCGTGCGATACGCGGCGACGTACTCAACCTCGAGTCCGCGCTCGGCGAGCCCGGCGACGAGCGTCGGCTCGGCGATGTCGGAGTGCGGAATGAGAACGCGGCCGCTGTCGCCAGCCGGCCACTCCTTCACGAGTCCGCGCGCGGAGTTGTCGTTCTCCGGCACAAAATCGACCCGGTATCCAGCGAGGGTGAGCGCAGCAGCTGTCGTCTCACCGACAGCGGCAATGCTCGTCGACTCTGGGATGACGGTTCGCTGGCTGACCAGTACATCGACGGTGGTGGCGCTCGTGATGACCAGCCAGTCGAACTGACCACCCGAGAGGCGGGCGAGCGCGTCGGTTAGCCCCACCTGATCTTCGGTACTGGCGAAGTTGATCATGGGGGCAATGACTGGCACTGCGCCGAAACTTCGGAGGGTTGCGGCGACACCGTCGCCCCATTTTCCGCCCCGCGGAACAAGCACACGCCAGCCCGACAGGGGTTTAGCAGTCGGGCTCATGGCTCCTATCCTGCCTCGGCAGGAGGAAACTCGCTAATCGTCGCTCAACAATGCCCAGGCGACGAGGCCTGCAACAACGATTGCGGATGCCGTGGCACCGATGATCCACGGAACCGGGTTCTCTTCGTACGACGACTTCGCCTTGTCGACGGCGCTGCGAACCTGCTTGGGAACATTGAGCTTGTCTTCGATCGCGTCGAGAGTCTCTTCGAGTTCTGCGCGAGCGGCGACGCGGGTGTCAGGTGAATCTGAGGACATGGTTAGTCTCGCTTTCCGGTGCCTTTGATGACGTTGACGTCTTTTTTGATGCTCTCGATCGACTCGGTGGGAGCCGGGGGCACTCCACGCTTGAGCTGGCCGACACCGATGAGCCCGATGATCGCGCCGAGGATGAGCAGTCCACCCGCGACGATGAGCGCTGCGAGCCAGGCCGGAAGCGCCGTGGCGATTCCGAGAATGGCGGCCGCAACAAGCGAAGCGAGCATGAAGAAGAGGAAGCCGACCGCGACGACCAGAAGGCCGACACCAACGCCGACGCTGATCAGCTTGCTGATGATCTCTTTTTTGATTGATTCGATCTCGCCACGAATGAGTTCGCCGAGCAGGCCCGGGAGGTCACCAATCAGGCGGAAGATCGACTTGCGCTCCGTGCGTTCTGAGCTGAGGCGTTCCGACGCAGACATGGCTACTTCGAGGTCGACGTCTTGCGGGTCGTCGTGGTGGCGGGCTTCTTGTTGGAAACCTGCGAGACGACCTTCTTCGCGCCATCGGCGAGGAACTCGGCGACGTCAGGAGCCTTGTCCTTCACGAAATCTTCGGCCTGGTTAACCTGGCGCTGAACGCGAGGGCTGTTCCAGAAGTTGCTGGCTGACGCCTTGATCTTTTCGTACTGCTCGCGGCCAGCGCGGGTGCCGAGTACGTAACCAACAGCCAGTCCGGTGACCAGCAGGATCTTGCCTTTCACAATAAGGACCTTTCCTCGACGTTCTAAGTTGTGGACTTTAAGCGTAGTGCCGTGAAAGTCACGCCCCGGCAGTTCACAGGAAACCGGTCGGAAAGTGAATGTCTGCTGAGCGATTCCTGAGACGCCGAAAGGATCAGTAGGCGGTGGCGGCCGCACGAGCGGCAGCGGGGAGAGCGGCAAGGATGCGAGAGATCGCGTCGTCGTCGAGGGCAGCGGAGACGAACCAGGCCTCGAAGACCGACGGCGGAAGTGAGATGCCTGCGTCGAGCATCGCGTGGAAGAACGGCGCGTAGCGGAACGCCTCCTGCGCCTTCACCTCGGCGTAGTTCGCCGGCGACGACGACGTGAATGCGAAGGAAAACAGGTTTCCCGCTCGCTGCACGACGTGCTCGACGCCCTCGGCGGAGAGCGCCTCGCTCGTGGCGGCAGAAATGATGCCGGCCGCATCGTCGAGGCGCGCGTAGACAGCCGCATCCGCGAGTCGAAGCGTGGCGAGTCCGGCGGCGACGGCCACCGGGTTACCGCTCAGCGTTCCGGCCTGGTAGACCGGGCCAAGCGGGGCGAGCTTGTCCATGAGTACTGCCGGGCCGCCGATCGCGGCGAGCGGAAGTCCACCGCCGACGATCTTGCCGAAGGTCACGAGATCGGGCGTCCAGGCCGGGCCCGCGAGGTTGCGAGAGGCGTCGAGTCCCCAGTACCCGGCCGGGTGCACGCGGAAGCCGGTGAGCACCTCGTCGGAAATGACGATCGTTCCGTTGGCGCGCGCGATCTCGCAGACCAGTTCGTTGAAGCCGGGCGCCGGAGCGACAACGCCCATGTTGGCGGCCGCGGCCTCGAAGATGATTCCGGCGATATTCGGCCCGTGCTCGGCGAAGACCGCGCGGACCGCATCTTCGTCGTTGTAGGGGATGACGAGCGTCTGGGCAGCGGTTGCCGCCGTCACGCCGGCCGAACCGGGCATCGCGAGCGTCGCGAGGCCGGAGCCGGCTTCGGCGAGCAGTCCGTCGGAGTGACCGTGGTAGTGACCGGCGAACTTCACGAGCAGGTCACGACCGGTTGCACCGCGCGCGATGCGGATGGCCGTCATGGTCGCTTCGGTGCCGGTCGAAACCAGGCGAACCTTTTCCACGGGTGAGGTCGGAACCCAGCCGAGGTGATCGGGTGACCAGGTCGAGCTTGTGCGGGTGCGGATGAGCTCGGCGAGTTCGGTCTCGCCCGGCGTGGATGCACCGAAGCCGAGGCCCCGGGATGCGGCATCCTGCACCGCTTCGATGACCTCCGGATGCGCGTGCCCGAGCAGCGCAGGACCCCACGAGTTGACGAGGTCGACGTAGTCGCGGCCCTCGATGTCGGTGACGTACGCACCCTTCGCCTTCACGAAGAATCGCGGCGTTCCACCGACGGAACCGAAGGCACGAACGGGCGAGTTCACCCCGCCGGGGATCGACTCTTTCGCGCGGGAGAAAGCGGCTTCGTTGGTGAGGCCGGTAGGTGTGGTCACGTGCGGATCCTGTTCGCGAGCTCGACGGCCCAGTAGGTGAGTACGACGTCGGCGCCGGCACGCTTGATGCTGAGCACCGACTCGTCGATGGCGCGTTCGCGGTCGATCCAGCCGTTGGCCGCTGCGGCCTCGACCATCGCGTATTCGCCGGAGATTTGGTAGGCCCAGACCGGGATCTCGCTGACCTGGGCGACGTCGGCGAGCACGTCGAGGTAGTTGCCGGCCGGCTTCACCATGACGATGTCAGCGCCCTCGGAGATGTCGAGCAGCACTTCGCGCATGCCCTCTCGACGGTTCGACGCGTCGAGCTGGTAGCTGCGGCGGTCACCCTGCAGTGACGACTGCACGGCTTCGCGGAACGGGCCGTAGAAAGCCGACGAGTACTTCGCCGAGTAGGCGAGGATCGGCACGTTTCCGTAGGCGTTGGTGTCGAGGGCATCGCGCACCTCGGCGACCTGGCCGTCCATCATGCCGCTGAGACCGAGAAGGTGGGATCCGGATGCCGCCTGTGCGATTCCCATCGCACGGTACCGCTCGAGGGTGGCGTCGTTGTCGACGTAGCCGTCTGCATGGAGCACACCGCAGTGGCCGTGGTCGGTGAACTCGTCGAGGCACAGGTCGGTCTGCACGACGAGCGAGTCGCCGACTTCTTCGATCGCGATGCGGGTCGCGAGATTCAGGATGCCGTTCTCATCGGTCGCTCCGGACCCGACGGCGTCTTTGTACTCGGGAACACCAAACAGCATGACCCCGCCGATACCGGCTTCCGCGGCTTCGACAAGCGCACGACGGAAGCTGTCGAGCGAGTGCTGGTCGACGCCGGGCATCGAACTGATCGGGGTGGCTTCGGTGATGCCCTCGCGGATGAACATCGGCAGTACGAGGTCGGCGGGGTGAAGCCGCGTCTCGGCCACGAGTCGCCGCATCGCCGGAGTGGTGCGCAGTCGGCGCGGGCGGATCGTGGGGCCCATCAGTTGTCCTTTACCGACCCGAGGGGTGCCAGCTCTGCAGCGCCACCGGCGAGAAGCTCAGCCGCGACTCGCTCGGCGATGTCTCGTGACGGGTGGGGGGCATCCGACACATACAGGGCGTGGGAAGCCGTCACCTTGCTCGCGCCGTCGGGCTGGTAGACGCTCGCGGTGAGAAACAGCAGGCCGTCTTCGATGAAGCCGTGCGCGGCGATCGGGGCGGCGCATCCGGCTTCGAGGATGGCGAGCACGGCGCGCTCGGCCTCGACGATGGTGCGGGTCGGCTTGTGGTCGAGGGATGACACGAGCTTCTCGTCACCCTTGCGCACCTCGAGCGCGAGCGCGCCCTGGCCGGGGGCCGTCGGCCAGCCGTCGATGGTGAGGAATTCGGTGACGGCGTCGAGGCGGCCGATGCGGTCGAGGCCGGCGGCGGCGAGCACGATGGCGGCGAGGGCTCCCTCACCGATCTTGCCGAGGCGGGTGTCGATGTTGCCGCGGATGTCGATGACGTCGAGGTCGGGGCGACGGGAGCGAAGCTGGGCGGCGCGGCGCGGCGAGCCCGTGCCGACGCGGGCACCGGGGGCGAGGGTGTCGAGGGTAAGTCCGTCGCTCGCGCACAGGGCGTCGCGAGCGTCGGCACGCTTCGGGATCGCTCCGATCGAGAGGCCGGGGTAGGCATCCGTCGGCAGGTCCTTGAGCGAGTGGACGACAACATCGCACTCGTTGTTGATGAGTGCTTCGCGCAGTGCGCTCGCGAAGACACCGGTTCCGCCGATGGTCGAGAGCGACTCGGTCGAACGGTCACCGTGGGTCGACACGGTGATGATCTCGATGGCTGCGCCGGTCTTCGCGTGCAACGAGTTCGCGATGGTCTGCGTCTGCGCGAGGGCGAGGGCGCTCCCGCGGGTTCCGATGCGGATAGTTGGGACGGTGGACGACATTACGGGAGGATTCCTGCCAGCGCCGGCTTGAAGCCGAGACGCACATTCTCACAGCACCCTGGGCGACACACGTCGTACCAGGGGCCGAGCTCGGTGAGCGCGGGGCGCTCTTCGGTTGGGGTGCCGTTGACACGCTCGAGCACGAGGTCGATGAGACCCGTGACGTAGGCGGCGTGGACACCGGGAGTCGGAACACGCACGGCGAAGACGTCGTGCTCGGCCGACGTCTCCATCGCCTCGGTGTCGAGGTCCCACTTGACTTCCATGTGGTCGGAGACGAATCCGAGCGGCACGATGACGACTGCCTTTGTGCCGGATGCCGCGAGCTCTTCGATCGAGTCGTTGATGTCGGGCTCGAGCCACGGCATGCTCGGCGGGCCGGAACGCGACTGGTAGACCAGGCTCCAGTTCTCGCCGTTGGCCGCTTCGGCCATGACGACCTCGGCTACCGCAAGGTGCTGGGCCGCGTAGGCGCCCTCCGGGCCGAAGCCACGGGATTCCGGTCCGCTCTTCGCCGCGTCGGTGGACGGGATGGAGTGGGTCGAGAAGAGCACGTGGGTGTTTTCGGGGGTGAAGCCCTTGGCAGCGACATCCGCGAGCCCCTGCTTCACTCCGTCGATAAACGGCTGCACGAAACCGGGGTGGTCGAAGAACTGGCGAACCTTGTCGATTGTGATCTGGCCCTCGAGGCCGGTCTCATCGAGTGCGATCGCGTAGTCTTCGCGGTACTGGCGGCAGCTCGAGTACGAGCTGTAGGCGCTCGTGCCGATCGCGATGAGCTTGCTGAAGCCGCGCTCGTTGGCCTCGGTGAGGGCATCGCGAAGGTACGGGGTCCAGTTGCGGTTGCCCCAGATGACCGGAAGGTCGATGCCGCGGCGCTCGAGCTCTGCCTCAAGGGCGGCCTTGAGCTCGCGGTTCTGGTCGTTGATCGGGCTGATGCCACCGAAAGCGCGGTAGTGGTGCGCGACCTCTTCGAGTCGTTCTTCGGGGATGCCGCGGCCGCGGGTGACGTTGCGCAGGAACGGGATGACGTCGTCCTGGCCCTCCGGACCACCGAAGCTCGCGAGCAGGATCGCGTCGTAGGCGACGGCCTCCGTGACGTGCTCAGCGCCGGCGCTGGCCTGGGCGGAGGCGGCCGCCCGCACGACGGGCGTGCTGTCCTGATCGTTGCTGAGCTGTCCGTTGGTGATCGTCATGAAAGTACCTCTGCTATTTCCGAGACCTGGATGCGACGACCCGTGTAGAACGGGACTTCCTCGCGCACGTGACGACGGGCATCCGTCTGGCGAAGGTGACGCATCAGGTCGACAAGGTCAACCAGTTCCGGTGCCTCGAGCGCGAGGATCCACTCGTAGTCGCCGAGGGCGAACGAGGCGACCGTGTTGGCAAGCACCTGTGGGTATTCGGAGCCCTTGCGTCCGTGGTTTCCCAGCATGGCGCGGCGCTCTTCTTCGGGAAGCAGGTACCACTCGTAGCTGCGCACGAACGGGTAGACGGTGAGCCACTCGGCCGGCTCCTTGCCGCGCATGAAAGCGGGGAGGTGGTTGCTCGTGAACTCGGCGTCGCGGTGCACGCCCATGGCGTTCCAGGTCGGCAGAAGGCTGACGAGCAGTTCGCTGCGGCGAAGCTCGCGGAGCGCCCACTGCAGCGTCTCGGGCTTCGAACCGTGCAGCCAGATCATGAGGTCGGCATCGGCGCGAACGGATGACACGTCGTAAAAGCCGCGGATGGTGACTCCGGCCGCTTCGACGGCGGCAATAGCGGTCTCGAGTCCGTCGCCGGAGGCGGCCTTGTCGGGGTTGCGGCGGAGGACCGACCAGAGGGTGTAACCGAGTTCGGGGGTTTCTGCGCTTTCGGCGCTAATAGTCATGTATCTATCCTCCCTCTCGCGTGCTCAGCCGTCTAATCAGGTGGCCCTTCCCCGCTGTGAATCCGCCGCTTTCTCCCCACCCCACCCCGGTGTTCTTAACCCGTCTCAAGGACTTTTTGTCGGCATCCGCCCGATTCGTTGATAAAACCGGCCGCGCCTGCAAAATCTCCTTGAAACGGGTTAAAAACAGGAGAGGGATGTCGGCGACCGTAGGGTGAAACGGTGAGCGCTGAGGGAATCGTGATTCGCCGAACGACGGCCGACGACTGGGTGCGGGTGCGCGAGCTGAGGCTCGAGATGATCCGCGATACGCCGATGGCCTTCGGCGAGAGCCTCGAAACGGCCTTCGCGCACTCCGAAGCGCAGTGGCGCATCCGCGGCGATCGCGGCGCGGGCCCGCGGCAGACCTCACTCGTCGCGATCGACAGCGCGACCGATCGCTGGGTCGGAACGATGGGTGGCTTTCTCGAGAGCGGGCGACCGTTGCTCGTCGGTGTCTACGTGAGCCCGAGCCATCGCGGTCGGTCGCAGGGCGTCGCCGCAGCACTGCTCGAGGGCATCGAGCGTTGGGCGCGCTCGGAGGGCGACAGCCTCGTGCTGCACGTTCACCAGAAGAACTCCCGCGCCCGCGTCTTCTACGAGCGCCACGGTTTTGTGGCGACGGGCGTGACGGTGCCCTATGTTCTCGACCCGACCAACCTCGAGATCGAGATGGTCAAGCAGCTCTAGTAGCGCCGACTAGAGTCGCGCGAACCGTGCGCGAACGAAGCAGTAGACGCCGTAGGCGATAAATCCGAGCGCGACAACGGCGAGAATCACCACACCGAACGGCAGTTCGGCGAGCGACTTGATCGCACCGTCAAGACCGGATGCCTTGCTCGCGTCGCCCGTGAATGCCGCCACGATGAACAGGAGGCCGACGATGGCCACCGCGATGCCCTTCGCAACATAGCCGGCGACGCCGAGCTTGGTCGTGGCGCTTCCGACCGTGCCGGCCGGAAGCGTGATGTCTTCGAGGAACTTCTTCTTGGCACCCTTGATGATGAAGTAGACGCCGACCGCGACGACTCCGAGCCCGAGGATGACGAGCAGGATGACTCCGCCCGGTGTCGCCAGGAGTCCGGATGCCGCACCCTCCGTCTGGCTCGAGCTGTCACTCGATCCGCCGAGGGCGAAGGTGAGTGCCGTTGCGCCGACGGCCAGGTACGCGATGCCCTTTCCGCCTTCTTTGGCCCGGTCGGCCCAGGCATCCTTATCGGTGCCACGCACGAGGCAGGCGACGACGATCTGGAAGAGTCCGAGCCCGAACAGTCCGATGACGATCACCCAGAGCAGCAGCAGGCCGCCCGGCTTCGAGGCGAGTTCGCCCAGCGCTCCGGCCTGGTCCGCTTCTCCACCGCCACCGAATGCGACACCGAGGGCGATGAGACCGATGACGATGTGCAGGATGCCGTTGACGACGTAACCCGCACGCGCGAGCCCGCGAAGAACGGGGCTGTCTGCGAGACGGGAAGCGGTGGAGTGGACGGTCGAGCTGCTATTCGAGGCCATGTACCCACCGTAGGGGCGTGATTCTGTACCCCTCAACGTTCTTGCTTCTCTCACCCCTACCTGTCAGGAAGGTGTGCGGGCGCCTTGAACTGTGCGTCGTCGTCCGTCGTCGGCGCGTCAGTCGTCGGCGTCGGGGTCGCCGGCCCGCTCGGACAGCAGTTGCGTCGCGGCGGATTGCGCCTGCGCGACGACACTCGCGAGGCCCGTGCCCGAAGTGGCCTCACCGATGAGCGTGATGCCCTCGAGCGCCTCACCCTGAGCGGGCGGCCGCGTCCACCCGACCCGGGCGAAGTCGAGCACGGACGACGGCTCGAGCGCGACACCGAGAAGGGCTGCGGCATCCGTTCGGGCCGTCTCCGCGAGCTCTGCGACGCTCGCCGGATCGTATTTTGTCGGGTCGTACGACAGGCGCACGACGTGCTTGCCGCCCGCGCGTTCGGCGAGCCACTTCCACTTCGCCGTCGAGTGCGTTAGGGCACGGGCCCGGATGCCGTCAACCCCCGCCGCCACGAGAACCCCACTACCGCGCGGCGCGGCGTCGAGCTCGGCGCTCTCGAGTACGAGCGTGGCCAATACGACGCGCGTGCCATCCCCCGCACCCGGAAGTGGATGCGCTGCCCCGGGCACCCCGGGGGCGGCGACCACGACGGTTCCGCCGATGGTCTCGGTCGCGGTGACGACGCTTCCGGCGGTCACGCGGTCAACCCGCTGGCCGAGGCGCACATCGACCCGGAACCGTTCGAGGTCAACGGCGAGCTCTCCGATGAGGCGATTGATACCGCCGCGGATACCGGCGACCGCCGACCCCGACGGCGCCGTCTCGCGCAGCCGGAGCACGGCGCGGGCGAGCGAGCGTTCGCGCTGGAGAGCCGCCCGGAGACCGGGGGCAACCCGGTCGAGATCGAGCTCGTCGGGGTGCGCTGAATGCACCCCGCCGGCGACGGGCGTGACGAGCTTCTCGAGCATGTCGGCGCCCATGCGCGTGCGCACGAGTTCGCCGAGGGTGCGCGACTTCGCCCCGATCGCGGCGGGCATGACAGCGTCAAGGTAGGCGCGGAAGGCGGCTTTCGCGCCGACGACGGCAATGACGTCTTCGGCGAGCGGAATCGCGGGAATGCCGAGAAGGCTCGTTGCGGGAAGCGGGACGGCACCCTCCGGACGCTGCAGCCAGGCGCCGGCTGGCTCTGGCGTGACGATCTCATTGCCGAGGCCGAGTTGGGCGGCGAGCGCCGCGACGGTTCCGCGCCGGGTGGCGAAGCTCTCCGCGCCGGCGTCGACAATGAGCCCGCCGACAGTCTGGTGCGTGACGGTGCCGCCGAGGTGGTCGCTCGCCTCGAGCAGGGTGACACTCGCGCCGCCGCTGGCAAGGGAGCGTGCGGCTACGAGACCGGCAACTCCCCCGCCGACGACGACGAAGTCGGTCACAGCGAGTGCACCAGCTCGACGATGCGAGCGAGAACTGTCGGGTCGGTCTCTGGGGGAACACCGTGACCGAGGTTGACGACGTGAGCAGGGGCGTCGCGGCCGAGCTCGACGACCTCGCGCACGTGCGACTCCAGGGTCTTCCACGGTGCGCTCAGTAGCGCGGGGTCGAGGTTGCCCTGCAGCGGAACTCCTCCGCCGAGGCGACGGCTGGCCTCGTCGAGCGGGATGCGCCAGTCGACTCCCATGACGTCGGCTCCGATCGAGTGCATCGCGCGAAGCACCTCGCCACTGCCGACACCGAAGTGCACCTTCGGCACGTCGAGCCCGCGCAGCGCGTAGAGAGCGCGCTTCGAGTGCGGGGCAACGCGGCGAACGTAGTCGCGCTCGCTCAGAGATCCGACCCAGGAGTCGAACAACTGGGCAGCGGAGGCACCGGCGAGAATCTGGGCCTTGAGGAATTCCCCCGTGACATCCGCACACCAGTTGAGCAGTGTCGCCCAGCTCTGCGGGTCGGAGTACATCATGGCGCGGGCGCGCAACTGGTCTTTCGACGGGCCGCCCTCGACGAGATAGGAGGCGAGCGTGAACGGTGCACCGGCGAAACCGATGAGCGGAGTGTTTCCGAGCTGCGAGACCGTGAGCGCTACGCCGTCGATGATGGGCTTGAGAGCGTCGGGTTCGAGCGGGCGGAGGGCCGCGACATCCGCTGCCGTGCGAATCGGGTTCTGCATGACCGGACCACGACCGGGCACGATCTCGACGTCGACACCGGCGAGCTTGAGCGGAATGACGATGTCGCTGAAGAAGATCGCGGCGTCGACCCCGTGACGACGGACCGGCTGGAGCGTAATTTCGCTCGACAGTTCGGGCGTCAGGCACGCATCGAGCATCTTGGTGCCAACTCTCAGCTCCCGGTATTCCGGAAGGGAACGGCCGGCCTGACGCATGAACCACACAGGAGTTTGCTCGGGTCGGTCACCCCGGTAGGCACGAATAAGGGGTGAATCGGCGGTTCGACCGTCGGTGAGCGGGTGAGCGGAAGGCAGTGGCACGGAGTTAACATTAGTTACGTGCTCCTGTGCCTTTCCGCAAACCACCAGAATGCCAGCTTCGACCTGCTCGAACGCCTGTCCACTGGCGCACAATCCGCGTCTGAATCCCTCGTCGAAAACGGTGACATCGTCACCGGCGCCGTCGTGCTCGCCACCTGCAACCGCTTCGAGGCGTACCTCGACATCGACGAGCCGCTGACCGCCGCCCGCACCACCGCGGTCGAGGCCACCTTCGCCGCCCTGAGCATTTCGAGCGGTGTCGCCGTCGACGCCCTCCGCTCGCAGATCACCGTGCTCACCGACGACGACGTGCCAGGGCACCTCTTCGCCGTCACCTCCGGCCTCGAGTCGGTCGTCATCGGCGAAGACGAGATCTCCGGCCAGGTCGGTCGCGCCCTCGAGCTCGCGCGCGCCAACGGCACAACCACCTCTAACCTCGCGCGCCTCTTCCAGCGGGCCTCCCACACTTCGCGCGGCGTCAAGAACCGCACCGCGATCGGTGGAGCCGGCCGTTCCCTCGTGCGACTTGCCCTCGAGCTCGCCTCGAGCCGCATCACCGACTGGTCGACCTCGCGCGTTCTCGTCGTCGGCACGGGCAACTACGCCGGCACGACGATCGCCGCACTCCGGGACCGCGGGGCAACCGACATCCGGGTCTTCTCCCCCAGCGGACGCGCGCCGGCCTTCGCTCTCAAGAACGCACTCCGCGCCGAGTCGTCACTCACCGACGCGATCAGTGATTCGGATGTCATCATCACCTGCACGGCGGTGCTCGCCGTTCACGCCGAAAACTTCACCGACGACGCCCGTCGCATCGTGATCGACCTCGGCCTTCCACGCAACGTCGATCCTCTCGTCACGAGCGTCGCCGGAGTCGAGTTGCTCGACCTCGAAATCATCAGCCTGCACGCGCCCCTCGACGAGCTCACCGCTCACGACGACGCTCGGGCCATCGTGAGCTCGGCCGCCGCGGAATTCACCGCCTCCACCGCGGTCGGGCCGGCGATCGCCGCGCTGCGCGAGCACGTCTTTGGTGTGCTCGAGGCGGAGATCAGCCGGGCACGAAGCCGCGGTGCGAGCGACGAGACCGAGGCGGCGCTTCGCCACCTCGCCGGCGTTCTTCTGCACGCGCCGTCGGTGCGCGCCCGTGAACTCGCGAAAGACGGCCGGGCCGTCGACTTCGCCAGTGGACTGGATGCCGTCTACGGTATTCAGACAGTGCTCGGCAGCACTCGAGATGAGGACGCGGCCGACATCGCGTGACCGCGTCGCTTCGGCGAAGACGGAACGACACCAGGGCATATCGAAGCCTCGAGCCCTGACTTCAACCCAAGGAACCCGCATGACCGCGCTCGAATCGCTCCCCATCCTTGATCTCTCCCGGCTCGATGCCGGCCCCGACGAGGCGGCGGCGTTCCGCGCCGACCTTCGCCAGGTCATGCACGATGTCGGGTTCTTCTACCTCACCGGTCACGGGGTTCCCCAGCCACTGATCGACGAGGTGCTCACCATCTCGCGCCGTTTCTTCGACCTCACCGAAGAAGAGAAGCTGTCGATCGAGAACGTCAAGAGCCCGCAGTTCCGCGGCTACACCCGGGTCGGCAAAGAACTCACTCACGGCGACATCGACTGGCGCGAGCAGATCGACATCGGCGTCGACCGCGACACCGTTGCTCCCGGAGACGGC
>Ga0247812_10001181_pt1 | contig 14829 bp, 14 predicted proteins | sample UWRJL149409B1_FD_178011 | JGI IMG/M metagenome (GOLD analysis project Ga0247812, IMG submission 178011) | Plant litter microbial communities from Arlington Agricultural Research Station in Wisconsin, United States - UWRJ-L149-409B-1 | ecosystem: Environmental > Terrestrial > Plant litter >...
CAGTTTCAACCATACCAGCTGTGTTGATGATACTAGTAACGTAACTCCAGCTCGCACTAGAATCTCCCGAAAGCCTCCAGGAGTGTCCCTAAAGTCCCTTTAAGCATTGGCCTAACCTTACAAACATTAACACTCACAACACGGGCACCCCATGCCCTGATTAACCCCAAAAATATCAGATCAAGCTAGTCACGCTTAACGCAGAAGACATACCAGACCTTGCGTTATGAAAATTCAATTAGTTCCACAAAGACCAAGAAAATGGAGAAGAAACTCACGTTTGCATTTCCCCAATTGCAAATTCCATACTGAATCGGGCGAGACACAGTTGCCAAGGCGTCGCTAGAAAGTCACGCTTCATTGTAAGTTCATACCACCAGTCGCATGAGTAAGCTCACGTCATCCTCCTATATCTGATAGCACTATTTGAGAGACTTCATACCAATTTGTTAAATTGCAACCTTACGATTTAGACAGATGAACTCACTACCAATCATAGTTTGTGGGGATGTTCTAGATATCGGAGCGTTATACGTCTTTGTCAAATACGAAGCTTGCATAAAGAACTTACATAGCTGTCAGTCCAAGAGCTAGGTACGTTGCAGTTGTCGTATTTGATATAGTCAATGCCCCACTCGCTCCAGGTTTGAGCGTCGATGGTTTCGTATTCCAGGGAGCCCGGAAATCCGGCGCAAGTCTTCGTCCCAGCATCACTAAAAACCAAAATAAGTACATTGAAAGTTATAATTTGATAGATTGCACCTGCCTATAAATGCCAATTTTCAAACCCAACGCATGGATCTGTGTCGCGACAGAAGAAATACCGTTGGGGAATTTAATCGGGTCAGGTTTGATCCGTTGAGTCGTAGCATCACGGCCGTTGATATCACTCCAGCAGTCATCAATGTTCACGTAAACATATCCTGCGGCTTTGAGTCCAAGAGTGGTGATATTGTTTGCTGCAGCGAGGATTTTGGCTTCGTTGATATCACCACGATAAGCATTCCATGAGTTCCAACCCAGAGCAGGGAGTTTTCCAGTCAGACGACTAGGACCCGCACCGCTAAAATTAATACTTCAGTATAAGGCGAAACATATGGTGTTTATTATGAGCTACCTTGGGGTTGCGCTTGCAGATGTAGTTGTCGTAGAAGTAGTTGATTTTGAGGTTGTGGATGAAGCCGACGAAGTTGTGGTGGTCGTAGACTTGGATGAGGTTGTGGCAGTGGTAGACTTGGAAGTGGTAGTAACAGTGGTAGACTTAGATGATGTCGTTGTCGTGGTAGACTTGGATGATGTCGTTGCAACGGTCGAGGAAGATTGAAGGCACTAAGGTATACCTGATTAGATATACATGAGCCAAGCATCATAGCTAACTAACCTGTGAGTACCAGTCGTTTGAGTAGGTACATGTCCATCTGTAACACACAATGGTAAATTATCGGACTGATGAGAGAAGACGCAACATACCCAGTAGGACAGATAGTTGCGCCACTCCAACCGCTTCCCCCTATATAGCCATGTTAGTTATTATTACTCATCTATTATCAAACCTATACTGACCGCATTGGCCCCAAGGACTAGCTGTCTGCGCCCTGATAGTCGAAGGAAGAACTGTGATCAGCCCCAACCAGACAAAAGCTGCGGCGTTGTACATGATCTCATTAGAGAGGCCTGGAAAAGAGAAAAAAACGCTCGTATTCGATTATATGGGTGCCACAAAGTACCAGGGGCAACCCGGAGCGTGAAACCGGGGAGGGACAATGTCGGTTGATGGGCTGGAGGCGTGTGATGGCTTCTTACGGGCCTACACTGTATATAATTTCTAAATCCACTTCCCACTGGAGGCAACGCGACCCATGAATTCGCCGGAGCCCACTTATTAGTAGGATTTCTCCTGGGTTAAAAATACATTAGACTTCGATTCTTAAATAAGGTGTATCACTACAAGAAAAGCTATTGCGTATACAAAATATCTCACAAATACTACTACTCATCATTATGGATCCGTTCCATCAAGATCACGCCATAAGAAAGGCCATGAAGCATTATCCTTAAGATCCCTAGAAAACCTCTTTGATTCTTGTTTCAGCTGGGTTTTGCAATCTTTCCAATTTTCGGATCCGTCATCCCTAGTCCATGACACTACGTCGTCCAGTTCGAGTTGGCGCAAACTTCCACATCGTGCTCCCCACGAGCGAATGAAAGCTAAATCGATCACAATGTCTTCTTCTTCCTCATCTGGCGGGAAGAATGAGTCTGGTGAACAGGAAAACTTGATTGATTCGAGATTATGAAATGAGCCCAGGGCCTCAGCGACCTATATGGGTGTATAAATTGCATTAGTATCCGCAGGGATGACCTTGGTGAAAACTGACCGTTGCAAAGAATAGTTGTCTAAGGCCAGTCCCGAACATTATGTCAACTACCAAATTCCGGATCTCCTTAAAATACTTGGCCACTATTCGCACAATCATAGCATCTTCCGTTTGACTAAAGGGCCGGTAGAGCTTGAGCGAGAGACTTGTGATAGGAACGGTGCTTTCTCGTAGACGGGGGAACAGGTCGTCCCATTGCAGGCCGGCAATAATATATTCTAGATGCTTGACAGTCAAATCGAAGACCGGCCGGCCGGGGACTATGGAGAGAGCGGCAAGAACATCTCCTACAAACGTGTTGAGCAAGGGAATATCAGTGGGGGCCAATGTCCTAGCTTCCGTCATCCCGCGCGGAAGCTCAAGATGTTCAAGCAGAGGCTGATTTTGGAGGATGGCGTCGATGCATCCCTCGAAGGGTAAGTCTTCCGAAGAAAACACGATTTTTCGCAGTCTCATTTGAGATACAGCGTTTGACACAGAGTACCGATAGGTCGACCACATTTCCCCGCCGCAGCCCACCACAACTGATTCCAGGTTCTTCATGTTTTTGAACGATTTGAGTTCTCCTTCGGCAAAGAAACGTCGCTTCTTTGTCCAGCTCCTGAAGCGGACGTTCCTCCGCCATGTCCATGCTTGCAGAAGACGACGACCGGAAAAAGGAACAAAATTGCGGTTATCGAATGATTTGACATATTGTGCAAGATGGGGGCGTTTGCTGAGAGTAGAGAGAACGTGGAGGCTACGGATAGGGTAATCGCAGACATTGATATCCCGGTATAGAAGCGGTTCCGCGATTGCTCGGAAACCACGGCAGGTCTGGATGACTGATACTAGGTCTGAGAGCGAGATAAAGGTAATGATCAGGGCCAGAAGTTCCGGTGGGAGAATGTGGTAAAGTGAGGACTTCTTTCGAAGCCGAATGAGATCAGTGACCTTAGACCACTATTATGATTGGTATTGATATCAGTTGGATTTCTAATATGCAAGTGAGCAGAGGTTACCTTCATTCACAGTGTTTTGCGGGTGGTTGGGTGTTGGGAGTTATAAGTAGCATTTAAAGACTTCGGTGTTAAAAGCGGGCGATGGCGGTGCAGATGCTGTGTTTCAGAGGGTCCTCACATTTTCGCTGAACCTGATCATAATTCCTGTTAAGGTACGCTAATCAACGCGCCACCTCGTAGTCGTTTATTAGCTCTAGATCTGCGTTTCGTAGAAACTTGACCAGTTCCATTTCCGGCCGTGACATGCACTGTCACGAGTCTAGTCACTATTCATTGCTCCCTCCCTCAACCAATCTGACCCAATATGTTACGCCGCGATCCTACTCTGGTTTCGCTACGCGACACAGACGTTCAAGAAATCAAAGAGTTGGCTATCAAACGCCAACAAGAGGCTGCTACAGCTATGGATCCAGCGGGCGGTGTCGTTCCTGAATCATCGGTGGTACCGCCACAGAAAGGGGTTGTTGCAACCGAACAAGCGAAGAAAGAAAGACAGGCACTTTCTAGAAACCAACGCTTAGGCCTCGAGTAGCGCTCATTTGCCGTAAGAACTTCATTTGCGACCGAGCTGCAGTGCTAATACATTAAACTAGTCTTTGTATCCTGTACATATCTCATGCTTGGGACGTATTCTGAAACTCCGCTTGGTAACCTGTGATCAAATACACTGAGCTAAATTGGATACAATGAAGAGAGAAATGATCTTACGAGTCAGATTTCTTTGGCCTGGTTCGCAAAGGGCCGCAAGATCATGGCGATGCATGTGAAGTGATGTTGTCTTCAACGTATCCCATAACGCGGATGACATCGCCTTCTGCCTAGATGGCCCATTAGCATCTGGCGTCAGTGGCTGCTCAGTGTTGTCTTCTTCTTGCAGGATTAATGCGTCCAGTATATGAGAGGCCGCTTCTTGGTAGCGCTATGTGCATACCATTAGTCAAGGCAAAATTTCTTGATCAGGTTCAATAGTGCATACCTGAAGGTTTATACATGATATACCCAGGTTAAACCTACCGGCTTATCTATGAGAGGCGGAACAAATGATCAAGATCTGAAGAACTCATACCTGGCACGAATATATGAAGGGTTGAGTTCTAGAGCACGGTAGTAGTAAGCAAGCGCCTCTTCTGCTCTTCCACTATTCGCCATCGTCGCTCCAACTCGGTTGTACAACAGCCAATCCTATAATAACAACATTGGTATAGGATATGAAACAATAACGAAAGCAACTTACATCTGGTCGCACCTCTAGGGCGGTTCGGAAGCAATCTTGGGCTTTCTCGTAATCCTACGGAGAGATTAGTAAACAGCCACACACAGGCAAGAATGGTACGCACCTCACTACCATTCAGCAAGACCGCCAGCGCAATCTGAATATCCGCATCGATTTGTCCTTCAGGAGCCATCCTTGCCATGTCAACCAGACATTCAATGAGACGGTCATGATGCTGGGTTTGGGTTTCTTGAGATCTATTGGCATTGAGAAGATACCTCGCAGAGGCTATTTTGTACTGTTCGTTCTGGCTAATCCATCGGCTAATGGCTTCCTGGGCTTCCACTCGGTTATTCTCGTTCGTATACGAGACTGCCAGAGCCAACCATGCGGAAAGCGAGGTAGGATCTAGCTCAATGGCTCGACGCAGAGCCTCTATAGCTTTGTGTTCACGCTCGTTTTCTTGCTGTTTGACACCAAGTTCATACCATGCTTGAGCATCGAAAGGGTTCAATTGCACAGCCGCCTCCTTTTCTAGAACGCTCTAATAAACGATTATTGAGTCCGGGCGTAATGCCATACAAATAGCGATGCCTACCTGGTACGTTGACCTTTGCGCATGTCTTGCGTGGTGGTGGGTGTTCGAGGTCTGCCCTAGCAGATAAGGGTTATTATGTTGGAAATCATATGCAGCCGGCAGGGCAGGCCTAAACCCAGTGGAGGTAGCCTCAAATGCATCCCAATCAGCCTGAAGCCGGTCCCACTCTGCTGTTTGTGCGGCAATAATACCCGTCCTCTGAGGACCCTTGGAACTTGATACTTCGAAGTCTTCCCATGGCTCAAAATCGCTGCTGGTGGCGCTTGGGACGACGATAGGTCGTTGGGTGTCCTGGAAGTGGACCGACTTGCTGCGAGTTCGAATACCCAAGGTTGCGGTATCACCAACGCCAAAGGCTGGTGCCAACGGGTTATGAACGCCCTCAGGGTAGACCTCTCTGCCCTTTCCTTTGATATCCCCTTCTATCTCATTCGCCCATGTCATATCTGTTGATTTTGCCACCGAAGCCGCCACCATGTCGTTCCCATCTACAACCATCTCTTTGTCCCGTAGTTGTCTCATGAGCCCTAGAAAAGCTGATTGCTTGAATTTTACGTTGGTTTCATGCCGCAGGGAGTCCACGAGTAAGCCAGCGGTTGCGGCTAGATCGTCCGTAAGGATTTCTGAAGGAGTAGAGGTGGTGGCTTGATCTGAGACTGACTGTTGGGGTGCTTCGATGCTATTAAAGTGGGACGCCCAATCACTATGGGTCTCCGATGAAAAATTATGAACAGCGGAAAGTGCAGCCTGAGGAGAAGCATCTAAAAAAGGTGAGTTGATAGACCGAAGAGTGGCATGATTGGATCTCACAAGAATATGGCTGCATCCCATGAACCATGGGCATTGATTGATACATCGGTTGAAGTCCAGAAAAAGAATCTGGGATGCAATATGATTTAGTGGGGTTCCTCAAGCAAAAGGATCACACATACTCTGTAGTCCCAAAGGCTCTACGCGATTGCGTGTTGTAGGGATTATGCTGGTTTGACCTGCAAAGTCTGCCGCCCATGACGCAGAATTAATTTGAGATGCCACCACCGGTGCCTGTTGAAAGACTTGAGCTTGGTGCGCATTCCGGAAGTCTGCTGCCCAGCCTGAGGTGGCATTCGTGATTTGCGGGGAATTGGATAATAGTGGGGAAGGGCCTAGAGCAGCGTGCAATGAGGTCAAGTCGAAGGGCGTTGTTGTATGTGCATTGACCGGTGAAGCAGACTTGTTCTGGAAAAACTCAGATGCTTCTCTGATAACATCTGTTGAGACTTGACCAGGTTGCGATCTGAATGCCTATTGTAAAGCGAGCGACCACTTAACACCAATAGTCCAAATCTAAACAGCTAGGTGACTTACATCTCTTGAAGGTCCAGCACGCCCAGGACGATACTGATCCTAATTATATACTTAGTATTTGCACATATATGCCTGTACCATGCTTACCTGCTGTGCACCTCGATCGCTGTCAAATCTCTTGGAGAGCCCCTGAAGTGGATTGACAGGGCCACAATCAGCACCATTCACCAAGGCGGATAAAGACATCTTGACGGTGTTATTTTAGTATGTATTGGTTTAGGTAAGTCGTAGCTGCGTTGAAAATAGTGGTTGGTGAGAAGACCTTTCACGGAACACGGGAATGTTTCTCGCCAATCCATTTGTGTCGGGTGTCGGGTGAGAGCTTCCCGAGGAGCACGTGACATGTATCCGTATTATGTCCGATAATGACCGTCAGACCACCCCCAAGCGACAGGAGTATAAGGATCAGGTAACCAGTAAGGAAGGGGTGTAAGCGACCTAGTTTCGGGTATTCAATGTTGACGAAAAGCTAAGCCACCACATGAGAATTATCAAACACAACATGCCCAGTCCACCAGTCTCGCACCAGGCGATAACGCGGTCAGTGATTCTACTTTGAGCACGGGAAACACGGAGCACAACTGCATGAGGTAATGGATTTGAGATCTACAAGATTCATAACCTTAATTCACCCCACTGTGAACCTCACCACGTGTATGAGTGCTGTGATTGGTTTCCGCAGATTTGATAAGGAATACATAGGGCATATGATCAAACATAATCTTCTTATTACAATGGAATTAACCAAGGAAGGATCGTGAGATGGGCTTTAGGGATATTGTAATTTCGATAAGCTACCTTTAACATCCTTGATTGTTCTGATTAAACTCAGAATAGAGCACATGATCATGATCAAGGTGATGCTTACATGAAAGGTTAAATTGATCGTGATTCGCAATCACATTCACAACAATAGCATCAGTCAATCCTTATAATAGATTTATGGGTGCTTTTGAGGGGTGCTACCCTTAGCAGGTGGGCTGTTTGGCGCCTCTTAAAGGGAAAGAAACATCCGAGACTATATCTACTCAGGACAACAGAGGGGGACAAAAAAGATACAAAGAAACCTATTCAAGCAGACCATCAGAACGTTAGTTCGTAACGGTGCGTGAAGAGGGGAGTCCGAATTCACGTGCTGATGGGAAAAGACGAAAGCGAAAGAAAAAAAGCGAAAATTAAGCACAGCTCAAGGAAGAAAAGGAGAATAGACGTCATCAATATGGTCGTGAAATGGGCAAAGAGTCTCCGTCGTCCATACTGATATCTAAACTTTCCGGTCGGACGGGTGCGTCTGGACTTGACGATCCACCACTTCTGGCACCACTCTTTGACCGCGGCTTCTTACAGCCAGCACCGCCTTCGGAGCGAACTGACCGTGATAATTTCAATATCAAGAGATGAAATATAGATGAAATGAAAGACTTACGGTGTCTGTTTAGAGCATCCATCCTACTAAATCCTTTGCCACACGTTTCACACTCGTGAGCGCCCACGGGCTTGGTATGAAGAGCCCGATGGCGTTTGCAATCATGTTGACGAGCAAAACCCTTGCCGCATTCTGGCCATTCACAGATGTATGGTTTCTCCTCCGTATGGGATCGTAGGTGCCCTGCCCAAATGAAATATGAAGTCAAAATCGGAGAAATATAAAACACGGCGAAAACAGCTCATGTTTATTATTACAAATAACATGGGACGACGAGCAGAGTCGTGTTCACAACGCACCTCTTAGATTGAACCTCCTCGTGAAGGTGCTTGTACAAGATGGAACGGGGCATTGAAATGATGCGGCGTTTGTTCTGCGAGATGCGCTTGCTGCTTGGGTAGCGCTGGTGGTGACGACCTGTTTCTCGACTTGTAATATTGGTGGTAGACGGGGAACGGCGCCAAGCCCACCAGGGGATGACGGTGAAGATGATCCGGATGGAGAATTAGGAGAATATCTGGAGTGGTCATTAAAGTCGTCGGGGGTAAATGGGATATCGGAATTGGGTGGCAGTGCTGATGCTTGGTTTATATTAAAGTCAAGTTCCGCACGACGATATGTGGGCATCGCTGAGTGAGAGATTGGGGGAAGTTGATGATGAGGGAAATTGTGATGCACCAGGCTGGGGAGAAAGCGAGAGTCTGAGCGGAAGTGGTGGTAGTTGCTGTCCATCTCTGATGTCTGCTGAGGTTGTAGGGGGATTGGGGCAGAGAACCAGCCGTGCTCACCGTCTACTCTTTCTTCAAAGCTCGCATCCATTTTATATGTCGTTTGCAGTCCTCAGGGTGACTGACCAGGCGGTGCAGGATTCTTTGACAAATGTCATAAAACAGGCTGTGCCTTGCTAAATTTCGTTTTCGTCGGGCCCTTCTTTTCGCCCTTCTTTTTTCCCAAAAACGTCTAACTACTGCAGCGACGTAATCACTCTCATGTACACACGCAGCATTCCTATTGAGTTACAAGTGTAATCGGAAGCGGAAAATACATTCAATATAGGATCCGATGCATGGCGTCCGATAATGGTGGAAAAACGAAAGAAACAAAAAACGATGTGAAGATGATCATCAAGCCAATACAAAGAGAGGAGTGCAAATAGGTGAATAACAACAATGCTCCTCGGGGTTTCAGTATTTGCTAACTGAATCCGAGGACAAAAAGAGGGGTAATGCCTTGATGTGAATCACGACACACTAGGCTGCGTCGCGTCCACCACGCCGTCACCGGCAACAAGGCCGTGAACAGCCTCGAGCCTCCGACGCTTCATTAGCTCCCCCTCGGAAAGGAAAACTCCCGCCGCCTTTCCGCCGGCGAGAACTGGTGTGCCTGCGCGTGTCTCTCCTCCGGGTATCGATAATCGCTGCACCGCAGCAGGCAGAGGTTTCGTCGATGGTGAAGGCGGTAATCGGGGAGAGATAACAAGTTCGTCGTCATGATGTCCAGAAAGCTCTTCCAGATCCATTAACGGAGAATTTCCGCTATCCCCATTTACTCTCACTTTCGTATGCCTGTGGAGAGCTGTATCTGGTGTTCCGGGTCCAGTCAGGGTTTCCTCCGAGGATGACGATATTTTGCCTTTCCCCCTCTTTAGCGAGCCGTTTACTTCTCCCTCGTGCACCTGCCTAGAGAAGGGTGGTGGTGGCGAGCGTCTCTTTCGAGGAGTGAAAGTCAATATCTCTTCTTTCTCTGGTTCAGTGTCCCCTCCAGGAACACCCTGGCCTAGATCTATAGTTGTAGACTTGGAAGGCCTTCGAACTTGTTTCTGGGGGGAAGCTGCTTGAACGGGACGTTCCGAGCGTTGGGCGGCAGGTGGTATTGAGGTTGGAGTAGACGATGTAGAAGGGGAGCGTGATGAGAAAAGAGAGTCCATCCAGTCGGCAAGATGCTGGACTGCGAGTTTGGATTCGGGCATTAGCGTTAACATCTGCAGGTACCCATGACTCCATCCCTCGATAATTCTCATCTGCACCCAATCATCCTCTGTTTCTGCTAGAATCTCCGCTTCGGTTGTGGTGGGCGAACACGAGGACGACCAGGCAGACGAGCTCATACGAAGGCTCTCGCCAAGACGATTCGCCCTAGATGCTACGGCTCTTTCCACATCCATGCGACGAGCTCGTTTTGCTTCACGCAAACGGCCTGCAAAAATGACAGTATCATCCACAAATGGATCTTTCTCACCACAGTTGATCAGGGTCGGTGGGAATTCAACGAGGAGGGCGTTGGGTGCCAAAATAGGAGAAATGTAGTAGTCAGTTTCGAAGTCCGGGTTTTGTGAGGGACCAATGTAGAGTATTGCCATCGCACGCATCTAATACGTAGTGGTAACCATATTGATGTGAGAAGATAAAGATTCAAAATAAAGACTACCCACCATGCTAGGAGAAATAATGCGGTCTTGGAAATAACCCGTGCGACTTGTCATGGTCAGTCGTGTACCCATGGGCACTTTCTTCGCGTTCAGCAGGTATTTCTGATCTGCATCCACAGCTTCCCTTAGCACAGCCTGATCGTGCTTGTGAAGCGATTCCGATGTTCGCACTCTCTCCAATATAGGCCTCTCGTGATCCATGAGTGGCTCGTACTCCTCATCTTCTTCCGCATCAGCATCACCATCTGACTCTGAGCTAGCTACTCGACTCCCGGCACGACTAGCGAAGAACCCCACGTTTTTTCCTGGAAATTTCCGGGAGCCAACAGGTGATGATACTCTGGATTCCACCGGTGTTGACATGGGGGTAGTAGAGAATGGCAGTTTCTCACTGAAGCTCCTTGCCCAACTCTTTTTCCTTCGCAACCGACGAGAACTGACATCATCGACAACAGAGAGTGGGCTCTTGTGGCCAAAGTGGTCTTTTTGTTCGATGAGGCCTGGAATGTGACTGGATGACTGTTCGGAACGAAGAACTCGCAGGTTGGAGGGCGACATCCATGAGGTGAAGTTGAAATCGAGAGCTGGGTAGCTTAGAACTAGCCCTATTGGGCGAGGAATGAAGGTAGGGCTTTCGATAATCTTGAACATTATGTTCGTAACTAGGTTTCCTCCCCTGTTATGCCATGACCACCATTAGATGATATCCACAGAAAACCAGTGGTACGTACGCAGAATCTCCTGTTAAAATTATACTTGGTTGCCATCTGCCCGAGAGTCCTAACGCCTTGCCTTTCGTCTCGACAATAGTTTGATAGACATCGAAACCTTCTTCGATCGCCCAAGGATATGGGTCTAAGCAAAAGGCAACTCAGTAAACTCCAGATAATATCCAGCATGCAACATACATTCTGGAGCCTTTCCATAGTCAATAGCCACAACTACCTTTCGTGTTTGAACGGCCCAGAATCGTAGTCTTTCCTCATGGTGGGCAGGATTCATCGCTATAAAACCCCCACCAGGGAAATCGAGGATTATCTCCCGGGCTGAGCGAGCTAGTTCATCCTCGGTGCCTGCAAAGAACACCCATGCTGAGATCGGCTTGTCGTGCTTGGATCGCCGAGGTCGACCAAGCAAGACCTTCTTGAATACCCCTAAGCGAGGTCTATCAAACCAGGATAATGCACGGAGCTGGAAGCAAATAAGGTTTGTACCAGCTGTGACACGTAGTATGACGAAGTGCGTACATATGGGTTGACCGACTTTTCCCAGGTAACCCGAAGCATTTCAACCGTACATACGGCTCGGTACTTGCGAAGCTGATCAAACGAAGGTTGTGATTCGGATAGTTGGAGATGTGGCCAACATCAAAGATCGTACCTTTTCATCTGCTTCATTTGCGTATACGATGTAATATAGAGAGAAGGCCACTGAAGATAAATCCCGCAACCACTTCGGTCTTATATTCATTGCAGTCGCGAAGCCAGCATCCAAGCCAGTCGCAATCCATGTTGATCTGTAGTAATTGCGAGAGTACTGAAAACAAAAGGTGAGATGACTTGGAGGTCAGAAGACCAGCTGCATCACGAACCAAACGGGCAAGTGGTTCCGGTGCTGTGGAAAACAACCAGTCAGGATCCAAACGTGACCTTGGGACACAGCACTGGAAGCGATGAAAACTCACCCGCAAGACCAAGGATATTATCCATATGCCGTACCGCATAGAGACCAGTTAGAGCGCTCACAATGATCTGCCACGGAGTGAAGCGAGCTGTAATAAGCGGGTTGAGCGGTTGATCCCGCTAAAGGGGTGCGCTGGACTTGCCTAGTATGCGGTTGAGCTTTCTTATCCATAGAATGCGAGGGCCATCGGGGCTGCCTTTGACGAGTCTCCAGACCCAGAAAAGAATAACGAGGAAAACCTGAAGGAATCGCGGTAATAAAGTCAAATTGTTTAAGCTGCGCGTTGAGAATTTGACTGACCTGGGATCGTTTCCAGGACACACTCGGACGACCAAGTAAATGATCAATCATAAGTAGTGAAACACTATGAAGGTCTTGATTAAGGGTAAGAGGAAGAGAAAGGAAATAATTGTGCACTATTAGGTTAAATAAAGAGGAGCAGTACAACTATGTCACAACAGGTTAAATTCAAGGTCCGCATGCGCAACGAGTTTCACGTGAAATCAGGAAGCTCGAAACGAAACAGGCAAATCCACCTTCCTTTTTTGATGTCTTCGAATGACATAGAGACCAAATGGAGTTTTTTAAGGTGACCGGGAAACACTAATCCTCCTCGTGAAGCAAGCACTCTCTTCTCTCATGTGAATCCAACATCTTGGATTTCCATCACCACCTCTATCGGGTTGCCAAACTCAGTGCATCTTGTAACATAACATGTCTCATAACCTGCCTTAAAATAGTGGCTGCTCGCAACTCCAATGTGTTGTGGTTAGCTCTACCGGTGATCTTTAGATGGTCGCCGATTTTTTGTTCAGAGATGGGTGGATGCCGGCCGTGATGCCAATCGGATCAGGCTCTCCTATCCAGTCATCGTCAGCGAGGCACGGAAAAATAGATGTCCCAGTAACGGATTAGCAGACATGATGGCTTAGACTAGCATGTGCTTTTCGTTGATAAAAGATAAAGGGGTTACGGAAGACTGCATGTATAGAACATATCTAGAGCATGCGTAGAGCTTGCAACCATATTTTGAGGAATATGCATACTCCTTAGTTACGTGGATTTGCGATAGCAAACTTATAAGTTAAGGTACCAACACGCATTCCCCTGTCATGACAGACGACCAACGGAGGCGTGAATTTAATAAGGCTATGGTCCGAGAGTTTGAAAACTCTGGAATACACGCAAAAAACGGACGTTCGTGACCAAGTGAGGGCACCAGACGCTCAGCAGAGGGCATGTGAACCCAATTTCAGGTCATTTCCCCCTCCATTGGCGAGCCAAGGAGTCATCCATCGAGTAATATCGAGTAAAAAAAGAGCAGGTGGCATCAACGTATGACCTATTTCACTCATTTTATCAAGGGCATGACTTCCAGCGGAGCTCCGTTTACTCACGGCCGAAAAGGCGCGTTGGATCGATTAGGAAATTGTCCCAAATAGGAAGCGACGCGTCTAGAAGTTCCAGGCGATATATTTCCGTCTTATCTGGACTTCTTTTTTATCCAACTGTTCTTCTCTCACCCCCTCCCACCTCGCATAACGAACTATTCCATATAGAAATGACCTTCAAAAATATTCCCCTCGATGATTTCCAGTCTGTGTTAGGCTCAAAATCAACTGGTGCACCTACATTTTATTTCTCTGTTGTACTTGTAGCTAATCAACGCTGCACCCAGAAATTTCAAGTGTTGCATTGGGTGGACACGTAGTCTCTGTCAGTGACGAATTCTTTGCAGAGGCATATCATCTGCTGAAAGTCGAGGTTAGCCTTATCTCAACCTGTATATTTCTTATCTTTGAACCATACAAAATCGAATTCCCCACACGAAACCCCCACATTCTCTAGCCAGCTCCTAGCCTGAAGGGACAATTTGGACCAAAAGGTGCACTGTTCAGCGGTTGGGAAAGCCGACGACATAATCCCACATATGATTGGTGCATCATCAAACTCGGAGCCCCTGGTCAAATCATTGGCTTTGACATCGATACATCCCACTTCAGTGGCAATGAAGCACCACAAGCATCTGTAGAGGCTTTGTTCTGTGCTGACGAGGTGCCCACGTCGACAGACAAACGCGTGAGTAATGCTGTAAAACCTTAAGGCATCTGGTTGCTAACTTTAGACTTCCGTAATAGTGGGCTGAAATCTTACCTAAGGTGGAGCTCGGCCCCAGTTCTAGACATCTCTTCGCCATTGACAAGACGGAAACTTCTTTCACCCATGTTAAACTCAATATGTATCCTGATGGTGGCATTGTAAGTTAACCCTTCTCCATTCCATGAATAGCTACTGACATCTGCCGTTTACGGTAGGCACGGTTCCGTGTATACGGAAATGTGAGGCCTGTCTTTCCCACTGCAGACGAAGCCTTGGATCTAGCCCATGTATTCTCTGGAGGGAGAGTAGTCTTTACATCAGACCAACATTTCGGTATTGGACCAAATCTTCTTTTACCAGGAAGAGGTAAGTGGTTCTCGGATTAGTTTCAGGACCAAGAGATTGACATACTCGATAAAGGGAAAGACATGGGTGATGGCTGGGAGACCCGCCGTAGTCGTCAACCTGGACACAGAGACTGGGTCGTTGTAAAACTGTGCGTAACCCTCTTTCCCATGATTTCAAAATTTGCTGATGGGAGAAAAGTGGGCACGTTGGAGTCTTGGAACAATTGGAGATTGACACGGCACATTTTATGGGTAACTTCCCTGAATCCTGTGAAGTACACGCTACTCTGAGTGAAGAGGTTAGTGAA
>Ga0247812_10001182_pt1 | contig 14826 bp, 11 predicted proteins | sample UWRJL149409B1_FD_178011 | JGI IMG/M metagenome (GOLD analysis project Ga0247812, IMG submission 178011) | Plant litter microbial communities from Arlington Agricultural Research Station in Wisconsin, United States - UWRJ-L149-409B-1 | ecosystem: Environmental > Terrestrial > Plant litter >...
GAAAAACAAATTAACCAGTCCCAGCCTATTCTTCAGGCCATAATAGAGTACAATAACAGGATATGAAGAATGCAGAGACGGCATTGCAGCAAATACATTGGAGCTTTTGCTATAGATAGATTTGAATACCGGAACATGAATTAACTGATCGAACCTAGATAAGCCCCCGGTATTACCTGGTGTATGCGCGATAAAGTTAAAGCCGTGTAATTGCACATACCAGGGTGGGGCTGCAGGATACAGGTAATATACAACGAAGCCAATCAAATTGACCAATACAAAAGTGAAGGAGAAATACAGGAACTGCAGCTTGTTTCTGAAAAACAGAAAACCTGCAAAGGCAAGCGGTACTGGAATCCACAGCAGATAGAAAATACCTGTCACAAGATCTGCGGCTTTAGTCGTATGTAATTTTAAAAATTCATTGGGCGTGAGTACCATCCCTTGTGAGTGAATACCAAAAAAGTATTTTTCGAGATGATACAGTTGCTCAATACTTACCGAATGGTAACGATAATTCGGAAAGGCCTTCATATAATCAAAGATGATCCAATAGACAATGAAGATCGAAAAACCAAGAATAAACTTCCTGCTAAAACGCGAAGCATAAAAGGCGACATTGAAAATCAGCAACAGAACCAACTGATCAGATTTAAATCCGACAAGCAAGGCAGACAGCAATAAGTAAGCGATGGATATCAGTGTAGTGACCAGGAAATTCTTTACGGTATAAAAAGCAACGGCTCCGGAGATTTCTTCCTGCATACTATTTCTTTAAAAAATTTGATCCCAGGATTTTATCCCAGAAATCAGAACTTACGCCATATCCACGTGTAGAATCAGAATAATGATGTAGCATGTGGTGCTGTTTCAGCTTTTTCCAGAAAGCATTCTTGAAGTTTGCATGATGCAGGGCATAATGCATCATATCATAAGCAAGATAACCACTGATGAAACCCAGAAAAAAGGCATATACCGTACCTGCAGGAAGCAGATACTGGAACAAAAAGAAAAAGCCCAATGCCAATGGGATACTAGCCGAAGGAGGCATTACCAGTCGCTTGGCATCATTGGGATAATCATGGTGCACACCGTGGAAAATAAAATGGATCTTCTTACCCCATGCTGATTTGGGGTAAAAATGGAAGACATAGCGGTGCATCACATATTCTGTAAAAGTCCAGACAAATAGTCCGAGAACAACATATCCTGCAAACGGCAGCGCATACATACCTATATCAAACAGTGATTTCCAGATTAAGAAGATAATCACCGGCACAAATACTAATAAAGGAACAAAAAAATGAACCTTTGATAAACTTTCTAAAAATCCATTTTTGAACATTCTGATCGAGTCAGAAGAATTAGAAACGAAATTCTTTTTCATGATCTTTTTAAACTTTGATGCGTTCTACAATTTGCGCTGAACCCGCTGAATTGCTGCCTTTGAGTTCAACATATTTAACATTTGGCAGCCAGAAGGATCCGCCCTCAATACGGACAAATACCCTGTCCAGCTGTATCTTTTTATTATTTACGGAAATATATACATGATATTTCTTGTCGACGTCTGATTTCATCAGATACAACGGAAGCTTTTTATGTGATACGAAACGCAGTTCATACTGTCCGTTCCCAAGGCTCTTGGTCTGCAAACCGAAAGCGAACTTACGCTGAATATAGCTAAGTTCTTTCTTCTCACCACCATCATGGTAACGAATCCAGTATACTTTAACAGGCTCATCGGCGTCAATAACGCCTTTGCCATCTACATTCAGCTCATAAATTATGGTGTTGCTGTTCGGATCGCGTTGCAGGTAAAAAAGCTCATTGGGAATACCTTTTGGCGTAGGGAATTTTACCGGAGAAGGATCACTGGTATCCGTCTGGGCCATTGCAGCAGGACCTCCTGAAAAACTTAGTATCAGCGTAATGAGTACAGCTGAAATGCTGACTGCCTTTCCATAACTGGCTTTTTTATGTGCAGCATCTTTAATGGTCAACGCTTTTTTAGCATCTCTCAATCTGTTGATTGCCGTAATATTGGTCATGACTGCCATAATCGTCAGGGGAATAGTAAAAATAGACATCGTTTCAAACACATGGAAAGAAATCCCCGGAACAAATATCTTATAATCACCCCCGATAAAATGCCCGGCAACACCACAGGCAATAGCAGTGATTCCGATGGTAATGACGCGTTCTGGTCTTTGCATCAGTCCGCCTTTTGATTCAACCCCCAGACCTTCGGCCCTGGCCCTGGTATAACTTACCATCATGGAACCCATCAGTGCGACAAAGGCAAAAAGGGAACTCAGAAAGTAATGGTGTGAAACCAGGTAATAACAAATTCCCAGAAAGAGAATCAATTCGCTATAACGGTCTAGTACCGAGTCATACAAGGCACCAAAGGTAGAACTCATATTTCCGAGTCTGGCCACCTGCCCGTCTAGCATATCAAAAAGTCCGGCAAAAAGCACCAGTGCACCTCCCCAACCTACAAAGGAAAGGTCTCCCCTATTTGTTTTTTCTGCACCAAAGATGAAGATCACAGCGACGCCAATATTCAGGAAAAGCCCGATTGTGGTTACTGCATTTGGTGTGAGACCAATTTTAATCAATCCTTTAACAAAGGGATTGATTACCACATAAATGCCTTGTTGCATGCGGTCTCTGGTGGATGTTGTTGATGCCATATCTATTCTACTGGGTAATGCGTATTAAAAATCAAGTTTTACCATTGCTCTGATACCATATTCAGAAACAACAGGGTTTTCCAGATAGCTGAAACGTTTTACAACGTCGACCCTCAGGAATTTAAAAATGTTACCAATACCGATGCTGCCTTCCATGTAAGGCCCATTGCTCAGGGAATACGTTGTTTGTACGCCGGCACCGTTGGTAGGAAACTGTAGTAAGGATGGATCCTTATCAGGATTGTTCTGATCACGCAATCCTCCGTACAATATTTTAAAGGAAGCTACTTCTCTTAACTTCAGTTTCTTTAACAAAGGTACTTTATTAAAAAAGAATCCGTTAAAATTATGATCAATATTAAAACTGGCATAATGGTCACTCACAAACTCTAAAAAGTTCATCAGGTTATACGAACTATACTGGTAAGCGTAAGTTTGATTCGCCCTGTGGATAGTTAGCAATGGAAAAGGTGCCTTTCCAAAAATATAACCACCTTCAAGTGTGATGTCTGAATAACCCAGCTGCGACATATATAAACGTTTGTCAATGCTCCCCGCAATGTTCTGGTATGAATATTCGCCCCCGAAAACATCTTCCAACCCCGCAGTATACCTCAGGTTGAAGGTCGGATATTTATCAATGATTGGCGTACGGTACAACTTGCCCTGAAAGAACTTTTCATGCGGTGCATATCGCAGCGCTACACTCAGTTCTGATGTAGTCAGCTGATCTACCGCATTGGACGTTCCTCCGATACTATTGTTAAAATACAGCGAACCACCTGGTTTCTGTGTCCATTTACGGAAGGAAATGTTGTAAGAAAAATGGTTCTCAAACTCCTTCATGTATTCTGCCTTATAAAAATCATTATACAGGAGCATGTTGTTTTCTCCACGTTTAAATGATAGCAGGAAGTTATTTTCCTGAACGAACTGCAATTCCTGACCGGGAATTTTTGTGTCGCGCTGGAAGCTCGCACGGAGGTAACTTTGTGGGAAAGCATAAATAGACTTGTTGTTGAGTGAATAGGTACCACTTAAAAAGTATTTCCATTTCTCATCTTTTAGTCCGTAAGCCGCATAAGTCTCAAAATAATACCGTTTACTCAAAGCCGGAGTTGTTCTTCCGCCCAAACGCAGTCTCAATCCTTCTACGTTGTTGAAACTGTAAAATGTATTCACAGGTCCAACTTCAAAGGGACCGAAGTCTTTATAGCCTGCAATGACCAACGTAACGACATCCATTGTTCTTTTAAAAGAGGTCATCTTTTGCAGGGTATCTATATTTTTATAGACCTTCAGATTGGCAGCAGATAGTGTATCTATTCTGTTTTCTACCCAAAACTGATCATCATGTTTTTCTGCGTCTGGCTTAACAACCAGTGCATCGCCAGCGTAGACCTGATCCGGCTGTGGCACGTTTACCTTGTAATCCTTTAAGGCTATGGTACGTTCACCCGTAAAACCTCCACCTTTATTTTTGTTTACACCGAAGTCAACAATCAAATTGCTTTTACTTAAATGATACCTGTTATCCGTATTCTTATCAAAATTCAGACGTACTTCAAGCGCACGAACAAAATTCAGATTGATGTTCTTATTGACAGTCAGGAATGCATTTTGCACAGCATAGTTGCCATCCATCGTGATATAAATCTTTCCTTCAAACAACATATCTGTGTTGTTTCTCGGTATAAAGGACAATTCGATCAACTGAGGGCTATGTGTCTTAATCGTATCAGTGATAAAAAATTTGTAAAATGTAGGAGACGCATCAGCAATAGGACTCAGGAACTGATTGCTGAGTAGCGAGATGTTATTATCATAAATATCAACATCTGCATACATCCTGTCAAAGTACTGATTCAACCCTTTGTTATCTATAATGGGATTCTCAAAATTCACATGCTTATCAGCAAGGACAATGGTTTTCTTCTTTTCCGGACTTTTGCGGAAATAGTTCTGACTCAGCTTTTCAGCCATATATACCGGCAGAATATTCTTGCCACCTATTTTGGTTGAATCCTGTTCATCAAATAGAAACTGATATTTTCTGAAGATCCGTTTTTCCTTGAACTTGTCCGATAAATTACTCATCGAGAAAGTCATGCGCTCATATTGCTGATACTGAACTTCAGTATAGCTTTCCATGCGATTGCCATTCTTGTGTTCAATAACTTTACGGATCAGCTCTACCGCAGGATTCTCTTTATTACGGTATCTTGGACGTTTTCCTGCAGTTACCGTGACTTCAGTAAGCGCCTGAGATTCAGGATCAAGTTTGATGTTGATCTGCTGTGTCTGCCCGGGCTTAACGGTAACTGTCTCTGCGGTATATCCTACATAACTAAACTGAAGCTGTGTATGTCCTTCAGTGGTGCTGATGGTGTACTTTCCATCCGCATCGGTACGCGTCACGATACTGGTTCCTTTGAACATCACTGTTACATAAGGCAAAGGATCCTTGTCCTTGGCATCTGTCACCAGACCTGATATTACTGTGCTCTGAGCCGAAGCCTGAAACGCAAGTAAAGGAATGAGCAGTGCAAAGCACCATATAATTTTGTTGAATTGATTTTTCATTACGATATGAATACAAATTTTTTCTGCATAAAATAGTTATAGGGAACGCCTATAAAAAAGGATACGAAGATTTTGGGTAAGACATAATTGGTTAGGCCAAGCAAATGGGTAACGAGATATACAGCTGAAGTTGTCAACAGCAGATAACCTGACCATACCAACAGATATTTAATAGCCTGATTGCGGGCGCTCCCTTTGCGGGCATCAAAAGCCCAGTTGCGACCGATCAGGAAATTGACGATTCCGCCAACAATTGTACCTGTCGCACTACCCAGAATTACCTGAAAATGAAACACGTACTTACAGACTAATGTGGTAAGAAAGTCAAGAATTGAGGCCGTTAAAGAGGCGACCTGAGCCTTTATAAAAGTTGCCATATTAGCTCAGGTTTAGTTTTAAAAATAGGTGCAGACAGATATTGGCATACACGCCGGCAAGCACATCATCAAACATAACACCCCATCCGCCAGGCAAATCTTCGAGCTTACGGATAAAAAGTGGTTTGAGGATATCAAAAAATCGGAAGAGTATTAACCCGACAAAAATGTTCAAAGGTGTAACGGGGATCCATAGCAAAGCGATACACATACCGGCAACCTCATCAATGACCACGCGGTTATGGTCTTTGCCCCATTCTGCCTCAACTACATTGCCAGACCAGATTCCCAGTGCGGTGATGCCTAAAGTAACCAGCAATGCAGGCATAAAATCAACAGTGTTCCTGCCCATCAGCACATACCATACCAGACAGGTAGCAACTGCTGCTGCAGTGCCCGCTCCTTTGCCGATATAGCCTATGCCAAAGCTGGTGGATGTGATTTTATGGAACAACATGATTTTGAGTCGCTATTTATGATAACCAATTATTTTGCTTGTACCAGTTTAAAGTCTCGGTAAGACCTAATGCCAGGTTATACTTTGGTCTGAAGTCAAGCTTGGCGCGTATTGATGATATATCACAAGCCCAGTTTACCGCAGTCAGTTCCTGCATTTTCTCTTTATTCAGCGCCGGTGTTTTTGTACTCCAGCGGTAAGTCAGTTCCATCAGGGATGCCAGCATGTTGACCACAGGTACCGGAAGGTGAAACTTGAAGGTTTTCTTCTTCAGCGCTTTTTTGGAGGCCTCTGCCAGCGCGTAGCGGTCATAAATATGGCCATCAGAAACGTTGAAGTACTGCGGCGTTATTTCGGCACTCAGTGCTTTAACTATAATCGAGGCAAGATCTTTAACATAGATGAAGCTCAACTGCTGTTTAAATGCTCCGATGTATGGCTCCAAACCTTTGTTGATGCTGCTAAAAAGAATAAAAATATCCTTTTCTCTCGGCCCTTAAACCGCTGTTGGGCGGATCACTATCAAAGGAAGTTCCGGTAATGCTGCCAGGTACTGCTCGGCAAGCAATTTGCTTTTGCCATAGCTGGTAACCGGATGCGGCACACTATCATCCCGGAGAACTTCATTCAGGCTTGTTAAAGGCCCTAGTGCTGCCAGGCTGCTCACAAAGACAAATTTCTCTATGCCAGCTGATATACTCGCTACAGCAAGGTTACGGGTGTAGGTGGCATTAATCAGGTTATATTCGGCTTCAGTTCTGGCCTTGGTGATGCCGGCAGCATGAATCACATAATCGATCTTGTACTGCAGTATCGTTTCCTGGATTTTCTCTGCTGCTGTGAAATCGACCTGAACATATTGGATATCGAACCCCTGGAGGTGTTTGACCTGGCTCCCGCTTCTTACCGCTGCGTAAACTTCCAGGCCGGAAGTCAATGCCGCTTCAATCAGATGAAAGCCTACAAAGCCACTTGCCCCAGTAATTAATACCCTTTTTTTCATATCGATTTTATAGAAACCATTTCAACTTTGTGAATAGCATTAACGGTTTAACCATTTGACGCCAACAAAGTTGAAATGTTTCATAGACTCACCTTCGCTGTTAAAATTTCCACTTCTTTAAATGCAGCAGCCAGTTTTGTTACAGCCTCTTCAATCTGATCGAAAGTATGTGTAGCCATTAACGAAAATCTGATTAATGATGCATCAGAAGGTACAGCCGGTGAAACAACCGGATTTACAAATATTCCATTGTTATGCAGAATATTGGTAATCAGGAAAGTTTTATCATTATCCCTGATGTATACAGGAATAATCGGACTGTCTGTATGACCGATGTCGAAACCGGCGTCTAGAAGTAGCTTTTTTGCATAGTTTGTATTATCCCATAATTTGTCGATACGTTCTGGCTCAGATTCAATAATATCAAGTGCAGCTATGACACTTGCTACAGCCGATGGCGGCATACTGGCACTGAACATCAATGCTCTTGCACGGTGTTTGATGAACTCAATTGTTTCCTCTGAACCGGCAATAAAACCACCCAGTGAAGCCAAAGACTTACTGAAGGTTCCCATGATGAGGTCTACCTTATCAGTCAGATCAAAATGCGATGCAATGCCTGAACCATTGAAACCAATAACGCCAAGACTGTGCGCATCATCCATCATGATATTCGCGCCAAACTCGTCGGCAAGCTTGACAATCTCCGGCAAGTTAACCAAGTCACCTTCCATACTGAAGATACCATCTGCAACAATCAATTTAGCCGAATCTTCCGGCAACCTGCTCAGTTTTTTACGCAGGTCGTCCATATCATTATGGGCGTACTTAATAGTTCTTGAGAAAGACAATCTGCTGCCATCAATGATAGAAGCGTGATCGTATTCGTCAAGGATCAGGTAATCGTTTCTGTCAAGCAGGCATGAGATTACACCCAGATTAACCTGGAAACCTGTACTGAAAAGGACAGCTGCTTCTTTGCCCACGTAGGTCGCAAGTTTGCGCTCCAGTTCCAGGTGAATATCCAGTGTACCATTCAAAAAACGCGACCCTGCGCATCCTGTACCGTATTTTTCTATGGCTTCTTTTGCCGCTTCTTTAATCTTCGGATGATTGGTTAGTCCGAGATAAGAGTTTGAACCAAACATCAGTACCTTCTTGCCACCAATGATGACTTCGGTATCCTGAGCTGATTCTATAGACCTAAAGTAAGGATATAATCCCCTTTCTTTAATCGCTGTTGCATCCTTAAATGACGCAACCCTATCGTACAATTTTTTACGCATGCTTGAACTGTATAATGTTTACTGCAGTTGGATTCATAAATTTTATAATCAGTTAATCCCCGTCAAGACCTAACTTGCTGAATTAAAAGTTGTTCTAAATATATTAAAAATATGTTAATTTAAGATGAAACAAAAGTAATTCATTCCCGGACTTTTTACGTGTTTTAGTCTATAATCTTTTTGTCAAATAAACTTTGAACACGCTAAGATCGGTTTAAAAATTAATTTTTCCCAATACCTTCCATCAACATATCAATCATTTCATCAAAATATTCGGCATCGTCTGGTGCTTCAAACTCTACGCTCAGCGGATAGTGCATTCCCCTGAAGGCAGTGATCATCACGTACGACATCTTGTTCATTTTAGCCTGAGAGAGTTCACGGAATTCACCACACTGTGCACCGCCGAGCAGGATTTCCCGGATCATATCGATCTGAATCTGCTCATACCTGGACTTCATGCACATCAACATTTTCATGCTTTCCATGGAGTCTTCCAGCACAACTTCCCTGAAACTTTGATTTCCGATAATTGAAGTGACCTGTGCTTTTAAAAATGATTTTAGTTTTTCTTTCGCGGATATCGAAGCATTTACCGATTCACGGATATTTTTGACAACACTTTTCATCTCGTGTTCAACTACCGCCTCGAATATTTCTTTTTTGCTTGGGAAATAATAGTAGAGCGTACTCTTGCCTTTACCAGCCGCCACTGCAATGTCTTCCATGGTGGTCTTTTTTAACCCATGTTTCCCAAACAGCTTCTTTGCGCCGGTCAGGATATCAGTGATTACAAGTTCATCTTTTTCCATCGGAAGTTAAAAACCAGACTAAAATTCAATTATGGTCCAAAAGTACAGAAAGAAAATAACAGTATGCTACCAAAAATGCTTAGCAGACGGAAAGATTACATGAAATCAACACGCAATTCACATTTCGGATTACCAATACTTAAATCCGGTTTTAAATCGTTTTTAACCTGGGAGAAAAACAATTTGTATCTTAGCGGTTCCGAATCATCATATGAAAAATTTCAAAACACAGTTGCTTCTTTTACTCTCCCTGTTTATCGTGTCGTTAGCAATATCCTGCAAAAAAGAGGCTGATCTGGGGGGCGACATTGCCTATGTGGCGGTTTATAATGCCATACCTGCGGCAACAGGCCTTACCTTCTATATTGACAGTAAACCTATAAATGGCACCACTACGCTTTTGTTTGGCGGCAATACCGGATATGCGGGTGTTTACCAGGGAACGTACAGTTCACAAACAGTGATTGCCGGGTCATCTACTTCTTTAGCTCCTGTTTCAGTGAGTTTCGAGGGAAAGGTATCCCGGTCACTTTTTCTGACAGGTACACCAACTGCAGTTGGCTATTTTTGGATTACAGACGACATTACGCAGGTGAATGCCGACAAACCTAAAGTGAGATTTTTAAATATGTCATCCGATGCGGGGACTTTGATTTTAGAAGTACAATTACTTGGTACAAAGACTACGTTTAGCGACAGGGCTTACCAGCAATTTACTGGCTATACAGAATTGACGGCTGGAACAGAATATACAATCAACCTGATCGATAAGGCAACCAATGCAAGCGTAGCGACGACGATACGTGCGACTTTTGTAAAGGGAAAGTTGTACACCATCTGGGCGAAGGGATTGAAGGGAGCAACTGTAGACGGACAGCAATTAGCCCTGCAGGTGAGCCTTCAGAATTAATTGCTTATCTCCTTCCCTGCTTCAGGATAAATGCGCCAAGCATAATGGCCACTGAAATACCTGAAATTCCCGGAAAAAGAATAAATAAGTACAGTAATCCGCTAACGCCAATAACCACCAGGATAAACAGCAGTCCCTTTAAAGGTGTTTCCATCTTAAAGGCTGCTACGATGGTAAAAAGATAGAATACAATGGCAAGGATCTTCAAAAACATTTACAAATATGCTGAATCAATGTTAACTTAATGTTAAGTATGATCAAAAGATTCTTTACCCGGCTTAACAATAAAACGTAGAGATTGATCTTTCGTGAAATATGCGACTGTCCAGTTATATAAAGTCTTAACCCTGTTTCTGTTGGTGATTAACGAGAGCAGGTGAATAAATAACCAGGCTACCCAGGCAAGGAACCCATCAAAGTGTAGTTTCGGAGATGGCAGATCGGCAACAGCTTTGTTCCGTCCAATAATGGCCATAGAACCTTTATCGTTGTAAACAAAGGCTTTTAATGCTTTTCCATCAACAATTTTTTCCAGGTTTTTGCCCAGTAATTTACCTTGTTGTATTGCTACTTGAGCCACCTGTGGGTGACCCTGCGGAAATGCAGCATCGGTGGTCTGCAGACAAGTATCTCCGATCGCATAAATGTTATTTGTACCATTTACCTTGTTGTAAGCATCTACAAGCATACGTTTTCCGCGACCATAACTTTCAGCTGGAAGACCATCGAATACGATTGCCGTAACTCCTGCAGCCCAGATGAGTGTTTTGGCTTCGATGGTTTCACCATTGGCAAAGGAAACGATATCATTGGTATAATCCTTAACCATGTGGTCGAGCTTAATCTGCACCCCCATCTTTGTCAGCGTATCATGCGTATATTTCTGGCTCTTCTCACTCATCGGTGTAAGCACAGCCTTCAAACCATCTACCAGGAAAATTTCTCCATTAGAGCCGATCAGTTCCGGATAGTCTTTTGGAATGATTACTTTCTTCATTTCAGCAAACATGCCCGAAATCTCCACACCTGTTGGTCCTCCGCCAGCAACAACAATGGTCAGCAGCTTTTTACGAATTACAGGATCAGTTTCCCGGGATGCCTTTTCAAGACGTTCCAACAAAGTGTTTCGCATAAATAACGCGTCTTCAACAGTCTTCATTGGAACTGAATTCTGCTTCACATTTTCCATACCGAAGTAATTGGTCTCTGTACCGGTTGCAAACACAAGGATATCGTAGTCAAGTGTCCCCGTAGTTAGTTCTACCTGGTTCTGATCCTGTAAAACCCGAATCACTTCGCCCATCCTGAACGCAACGTTTCGCTGCCCGCTGAATAATTTACGGAAGGGGTAACTGATATTTGAAGTCTCCAGATAGCCTGTAGCCACCTGATAAATCAGTGGAGGAAAGAAGTTATAGTTGTTTTTATCTACTAAGGTAACCTGAAAATTATCGGCATTGGTGAGCTGATGTGCCAGATTGACGCCTGCAAAGCCGCCACCAATAATCACAATCTTTTTAGCTGAAGTCTGAATCATTTAATCTTTATTTACTATATGATAACCGCTGATCTCCCTCAATGTTTAAGCCATTTACGTGGCGGCTTTCACATTTCCTGTCCGTTTCAGTGCCCCCCAGCCCTCCAGCTCACCGCGCAAAGCTTTTTTAACTGACCTGAAAAGCACCACGTACATCAATTGTCGCCAGTAAAACCGCTGAGGAATAATGTATAACAGGTTTTTATACTTTTCGCGCTCCATTCTGAAGGCCAGTCCGGCAAAGAAAAGATCAACAATAATAAAAATGCAATAATAAAGTAAAACTTGCCCCAGACCATTATTAGGGCTTAAAAGGCTGATAAATCCATGCCAACTCAGTGAATCTACCATTGACAGAGAAAATAGTCCGCCGATCACCGAGATCACCATAAATAAATCTGCAAGCGGCGAAAATAAGGGCAATATAATTTGGTAGATCAGGATGTTAGGCATGCCGACCATGCCAAAATAACCGTATTTTTTATTGAACATGGTTTTTCTGTTTTTCCAAAAACTCTGCATCACACCAAAGCTCCAGCGCAGGCGTTGTTTAAGCAACATATTCACGGTCTCGGGTGCTTCCGTATATGCCATCGCGGTATCAGAATTCTTCACTACGTAACCCGCGCGCAAAATACGCATGGTCAGATCGCAGTCCTCCGCAAGTGTATCCGTCGTAAATCCACCAACTTCACGAATAACTGATTTTCTAAATGCGCCGATGGCGCCCGGCACTACCGTAATGGTGTTCAGCAAATCGAATGCCCTCCTGTCCATATTCTGGGCAGTAATATATTCTATAGACTGCCATTTGGTAATGATATTATTGGCATTCCCTACTTTCACAGTACCTGCAACCGCAGCAATTTCATCCAGATAGAAATAACGCATCATTTCAGTAATTGCATTTGGCGCAAGCAGGGTATCTGCATCGATGCAGATGACGAAGTCGGCACTAGCCTTTGAGATGCCAAAATTCAGCGCCGATGCCTTACCTCCATTGGGCTTCGTAAATACGCTTACTTTCGGATGTCCGCTGTACTTCTCCTGTACAAGCCTGAAGGTACTGTCTTTCGAACCGTCATCGACAAAAATGAACTCCACATGCGGATAGCTGGTTTGCAACAGACTCTCCACGGTCTGAATCGCTGTGATTTCTTCATTATAGGCAGGAATAATTACGCTGACTTTCTCATTGGGATTGGACAGCAGCAAATTGCTTTCTTTTTTTGCCCTGATTTTCTGAAGAACGGCAAGCACTGCGATAAATACACTTCTTAAAATAGCCAGTATAATCGCCAGTATAAATATAAAGTTCAGCCCCAGATTTCCGTAGGCCATCACATTCAGAAACGCAAAATCTGCTGAGCCGCTAAAACCGCTATCAGCATCCGTCGTTACAGCAGGCATAAGCTCAGCTTTCTTTTTGCCGATCAGTTTCCCAATAGTTGTAAATTCATAACCCTGTTGCTTAAAATAGGCGATGATGCGTGGCAAGGCTGCAACTGTGGCTTCGCGATTTCCACCAGCATCATGAAGCAATAAGATATTACCGAGCTCATGCTGGCGTATTACCCGGGCTACAATGGAATCAGCTGATATCCCTACCCGCCAGTCGCCAGGATCTATAGACTCTCCGATATTGATATAGTTTTCAGCGCGACTTTGTGCGACGGGTAATATTTCGGCGGAGGTGCTCGGCTCTGCATCAGCTTCGTAGGGTGGCCTGAATAAGATGGTACTATGTCCTGTAACACACTCAATTAACTTTCGCGTGGCGTTGAGTTCAAACTTTACCCTTTCCGTACTAACTTTAGACATGTCAGGGTGAAAAAAGGTATGGTTTCCGATCTCATAGCCCATATTGTACTCTTTCAGCAGCAAGCCCATATTCTTCTCAGCCATTACGCCGACAACGAAAAAACTACCCGGGACCTTATTCTTCTGCAGGATATCAATGATCTGTGGGGTATAAAGCGGATCTGGACCATCATCGAATGTTAGTACAATCTTTTTCTCGGCCTGACCATATCTACGGATACTGTATTTTGTTGGTAGCACCACATATTCCTGACTCTTGATGATAAAATTACTGCTATCGAGCTGCAGGTTAATTTTTCCTGCCTTAGGCGTAGACACAAGATCCAGGATTTCCCCGTCGCCAGAATAGTCTACACGATCATTGAGTCCAACTCTGCTCATTCTGGACAAATTTATGCCGGTTTTTTTCAGTGAATCAAGACTGAGGTGTTTGTTAACGAAAGTCCACAAGCGCCCATCTTCAGCGCCCATACGCCATATTGCAACACCAGCTATCCCCCAGTCATCTGCTTTACGAATAAGATTGAAATTTGTCGCAGCATCTGTAAAATAAACGGTATGATTTAGGCTGGCTTCATCCAGATAGCTATAGTGCAGATTCGCGGAAGCAGGATCAAAAATTATCCTTGCCTTATACCTATTGGCATTGGCAATGGCTTCCTGGTAGGTAACAACCTTCCCAACACGATCCTCAGGCCAGTCGTAACCATAACAGGCCAGGGCAAGAATAACTTTATCAGCTGATATTTTAGTACAGATGGCATCCAGCTGTTTTTCTACCCAAAGCTGATGTGAAATATCCCCGGCATTACTAAGTTCACTGTGCTGATCATAAGCCATCAGAAAAATATAATCATTGTATTTTTCGAGGGTTACCGCGTTATAGTCGTCATTATCTGGCGAGATATCCTGTGTTACCAGCAGATTTTCAGCGTGCAGGCGCGTATACAGGTTCTGCTGAAAAGCGATCAGCGGTTCATCTGACTGCTCTTTCAACTCCTCAAAGTCAATATTTACGCCCTGGTACTTATATTTCTTTAGTTTGATGATCAGGTTCGTAATGAAACGGTTCTGAAGCGCTTTATTACTGAGCAACAGATGTACAGCATCTCCGTCAAAATGATCAACCTTAAAATTGGATACCACGGCGATGGCTGTTTTACGAAATTTTTGTATGACATGCAAAGCTACGCGATCAGCCTGGTCGGATACCGTATCAGCGCCGCTAACCAGGAAAAATGATTCAGCAACCACCATATCGAGCTGACTAATATTGTCTTTGAGGTCTGTGAGCGACTGTGGGTCCCAGTTTACATAAAAACCGGCGTTGATCCGTTTTTTGTT
>Ga0247812_10001184_pt1 | contig 14810 bp, 14 predicted proteins | sample UWRJL149409B1_FD_178011 | JGI IMG/M metagenome (GOLD analysis project Ga0247812, IMG submission 178011) | Plant litter microbial communities from Arlington Agricultural Research Station in Wisconsin, United States - UWRJ-L149-409B-1 | ecosystem: Environmental > Terrestrial > Plant litter >...
AAATCGCGCCGTCAGACCAACTGCAGACACAATCGATGCAACCTATAACGACATCTACAAAAGACTTTTTCGTGCAGAAAGTACGAAGCTCGAATGGCCAGGTCCAAGAGCGATATAGTATCAAGACAAAGATGAATCTCGAGGGTCGAATCTTCCCTGCGATCGTTACTTTGAGTGATCGATCTGAAATGGGATTCCCCCTGTTAATAGGACGACGACTACTGAGGTCACGATTCCTCGTAAACGTAGAGTTGAACGAAGAAAATGAGTCGGAATGGAAGTATTAATTTGACTTTTCTGCACCTGTGGACTTACTTGCAAAACATTACTATAAGAGATAAGGTTCAAATATGAAGATAGCTATTTTATCAAAAGGTTCAGCGAACTACACAACCAAGCGTTTGCGCGAGGTTGCGAAAGCACGTGGTCATGAAGTCCGCGTTATTAACTATGCAAAGTGTTATGTCTCGATTGAAAAAGATAAACTCGTTATTCGCTACAAAGGTGAAACATTGCAGCATTTTGATGCAGTTATTCCACGAATTGCCCAGAGCTATACCAAATACGGTACTGCGATTGTTCGTCAATTTGAAAGCCAGGGAACGTTCTCTACTGCAACGTCACTAGCGATCAATCGTTCTCGTGACAAGTTACGCGCATACCAGATCCTTGCCAAGGCTGGGGTCAGTATTCCAAAGACTGTCTTTGCACGAGAAACTGCGAACTTCGAGGACGTGATTGAACTAGCTGGTGGAACGCCACTGATTATCAAGGTTGCACGTGGTACGCACGGAAATGGTGTTGTACTGGCTGAAACGCCAAAGGCGGCAAAGGCAGTAATGCAGGCCTTCTACGTTGAAGGTGTGAACTTTTTGGTACAGGAATTCGTCAAAGAATCTGCGGGTGAAGACATCCGTGCATTGGTCGTCGGGAGCCGAGTTGTGGCAAGCATCAAGCGTCAGAGCCTGGACGATGACTTCCGCTCAAACACCCACCAAGGTGGGGTTGGTATTCCCGTCAAACTAACTGATGAAGAAAAGAAAACGGCTATCAAAGCGGCAAAAGCGATGGGGCTTCCTATCTGTGGTGTTGATATGATGCGATCTGATAACGGTCCTGTCGTACTAGAGGTAAACTCATCCGCTAGCCTCAAGACGCCAGAGCTACTAACGAAGCGTGACGTTGCATCACAAATCATCGAATATATCGAACAGAACGCAAAGCGTCGTAACAAGAAAGATAAGGTCGGCGCATAAACCCTCCGATTTATAACAAATAGCACTCCATCAGGGGTGCTATTTGTTTATCGAGAGAGTGGTATAATGATGCTTATGAATGTCGCGATCGTCTTTGGTATCATTGCAGTTGTCTTGTTTGCCGCTGCATTCATCACCAAGCGGCGATTTGGGTTACTGGGGCTGGCATTGACCGCCGGTTCGGTACTGAGCACAATATGGTTTGATGATGCAGGCTTGATGGTATCTGCGACAGGCTGGGTGCCCGATGGTCCGTTGACCGATGCTGTGACGCTGTCACTGCTAGTATTGTTGCCGCCGATCGTCTTGTTGTTTCATGGGGCGACCTACAAGACTGTATTTCCGCGCATTATCGGTTCGCTGCTCTTTACTGTTTTGGCGCTAGCTTTTTTGGTGCAGCCTCTGGGCAAGGCGCTGGTACTACAGGGGACCGGGGCTGATATTTATGCATGGTTAGATATGAATAGCATCTTAATTGTCAGTATCGGTGTCGTGCTGGCAGTGGTCGATCTATTCTTTACGAAACCTGCCCGAAAGAGTGACGACAAAAAGAGTAAACATTGACACATTACCCCTGTTGATGTATATTCTTTAGAGTTGTAATGAGTAAGTTCGCGATCTCTGCGCAATTAACAATTTATGGGACCATAGCTCAGCTGGTTAGAGCACCTGCCTTTTAAGCAGGGTGTCCTGGGTTCAAGTCCCAGTGGTCCCTCCATGTAAAGAACATCCGTCGATCGCTACCACGGGTGTTTTTTATTTGGAAAAATAAGTACAGACTTATTTCATCTTTCGTTGGTATTACTAAGAGTATGCTTTATTTGCTACGACGTAAGGTTCATATTTCTTACGTTATTGCGTTTAGCTGTGCCGGGTTTTTAGCGGGCGTATTCATCGCGCAGTTTTTAGGTATTTCTGTGTTATTTGGGCTTGCAGGATTGGTGTTCGCAGGATTGGGAGTTTGGAAAAGGGAATATGCATATATTCCTGTTGTTATCCTGGGTGCTTCTTTACTCGGCATGTGGCGAGGCACAGATTTCGTGGGGCAGTTAGATCAATATTATGCCTTTTATGGACAGGAAATCCAGACTCGTGGGGTTGTGAGCGATGATGTTATGTCGGATCCTTCTGGCTTGCGGCAGTTCCCTGTGAAATCCGTGACTATAGAAGGTATACGACTACCTGGTAAGCTGCAGGTGTCAATTTCTGGTGGGCCTACAATTCGCAGAGGCGATACTGTCATCATCAAAGGCACATTAGACAAAGGATTCTCGACATATGCCGGTAGTTTGCTGCGTGCTCGATTGATGAGCCATACTCCTGCTGGTGATCCGGCGGTTGCGTTTCGTGATTGGTTTGTGGCTGCCGTAAGAAAGACGATCAAGGAGCCAGAAGCAAGCCTGGGTGTTGGATTCCTTGTTGGGCAAAAGACGGCATTGCCGCCAGATTTGATGTCGGCAATGCAAGTTGCGGGGCTGACGCATATTGTTGTCGCTAGCGGCTATAACCTAACGATCTTGGTTCGGCTATCTCGACGTTTACTGATGAAAGTGTCAAAGTATGCAGCCATGGCAGGATCGATTGGGTTAGTGGCATGTTTTATCGTCGTGACCGGCCTTAGCCCAAGTATGACCCGAGCGGGATTGGTGACGGCACTGGGGTTAGCGACGTGGTATTATGGCCGCAAGTTTCATCCGCTAGTGTTATTGCCGTTCGCGGCAATGGTAACAGTTATATGGAATCCGCAGTTTCTTTGGGATGACATGGGGTGGCTACTGAGTTTTACAGCATTTGCTGGCGTGATGATCGTGGCGCCATTACTGCAACGATACTTTTTTGATACAAAAAAGCCAGGAACAATCCGTCAGATTTTAGGCGAGACTGTTGCTGCACATTTGATGACGGCGCCAATTATTATTGCTGGATTTAGTCAGATTTCGCACGTTGCAATTATTTCGAATGTTTTGATCTTGCCTTTCGTTCCTGCGGCAATGCTATCGACGTTTATTGCTGGAGTAGGAGCGCTACTAGTACCAATTAGTCAGCCTATTGTTGGGCTACCAGCACAATGGTTATTGCAATACATTACTATGGTGACGCGGTATTTGTCGGAGCTGCCATGGGCACAGTCCGAGCTAGTACTGCCAACTGGTACATTGGTGGGAGCTTATATCATTATTATCGCAATTTGCGTCTATCTTTGGCGAGTCACAAAGCTGGATCTACGAGAGGCTAATATCATTGAGTAAGTCAATAATCAGCATTTCATGTTTGTTCTGAATAATTATGATACAATCACGTCAAGCACTAGTTGTATAAATTACGTGCGAACAATCCGGCATCATTAACCTAACCCAAGTAGTAGAGCACCTCTACGAACAGCACGGTTATAAATCCAACGAAGAAAACGCTGACCCTGTCAGTAGCTATTCTTTACTGGTCTTAGTAAGAAACTACTACGGGGGCTTTGGCCCCGCCCTATGGCGGGTTTTTGTATTTTTCCCGACTATAGGCTAAACTTAAGCTATATTTAAGGTAGGGGAAATCATGAAGAGTAGAATTCAAGCATTTACTGTTGTTGAGATGATAGCTGTCATTACTATTATCGGCATTTTAGTGGCAATCGCATTCCTAGGAATGGGATGGTTCCAGATGGAGTCCAGAGATAATCAACGCAGTTCCAAGGCGACGGTCATCGTGGAGTCGCTAGAAAAGTACTACGATTCTAATGGAGAATATCCTAGTTGTTCTGCCCTGACCGCAAGTGCAACGACTGTCGCGCAAAATGTGTTAGTTGGGATTGATAAGAGAGCGCTGTTAACGCCGAAGGCAGTCGCTAATCTTACAAATACTATAAAGTGTAGTGACCTGACGCCGACCTCATCTGATGATTTCTTTGCTTACGCTGGTGATGGCAGCGACGAGTGCAAGGGTTCGGTGTCGTGTTTGGAATTCGTACTGAAATATAAGGACGAAACGGACGGCAAGATTGTGGAAGTTTTTAGCCGTCGGAATACGAGTATTAATACATCGGGTATCCCTAATATCCATACTCACGACGCAACTGGGTTTGAATCAATCGATATTGGATGGAGTCGGGTGCCAAATGCTAGTAACTATCGCCTCCAGGTTGCGACGAACGCTGCGTTCACGAGTCCTATTCTGGATACGCTCTCGACGACAAATAGTAAAACACTTGATGGACTAGCTCAAAATACACAGTACTATATGCGTGTCTCAGCAACGACATCGGTCATGGCGGGTGATTGGTCGACGGTAAAAAATGCCACAACCTGGAACTTGCAGTCACCATCGATTATCACCGCAACAGCGTCAGTCTCTCAAATAAAGGTCAACTGGTCCGCGATTCAACGTGCGGAAAATTATACATTACGTTATTCGACAAGTTCTAATATGGTACCACTGGCTGGATCGATAGACATACCTTCGCAGTCAACGCAGGAAATAACAGTATCTGAATTGTTACCAACAACTAGGTACTACTTCCAGCTACAGGCAAATGCTGCACAATATAGTGGCACGGCGATTTCAGCGATCGCCAATAGGATGACTCGTGCAGCGACGCCTACGAGCGTGTATGCGAGGGCGACAACAACTACTAATCTTGAATTGACATGGGCTGCTGTCACGAATGCAGCAGGATATCATGTCTATCGTGCACCAGAGGGAAGTGCTACTTTCGAGGGGCCATATGCTACCGCGGATCTAAAAATGAACTTCGGGACGCCCGAAGGAACGAGGTACCTCTTTAAGGTGTATGCGCTGTCTGATGTCGATAGCGAGGAGTCGCTGACGGTCAGTGCAAAGACCGGCATTAGTGAGCCAAGTAGTCCGGGTAATTTTAATCGTACTGGCACAACAAATTCAACCTATACATATACTGCTGCAGCCTGTGCGGCTGGGGCAGCGCCGGATTTTCGGGTTAAATTGATCTCGTCGTTTAATCCTGAGCCTGAATTTGTCGAGATACAAGGATCGATGAGCGTTTATTATGGTGCAACCTCAAGTCCCGGTATTGGATATAAGATTCACCTTCAACAACGATGCCGAGTTGGGTCGTCGTACAGTTCCTGGGGACCGACGGGTGTAAGTGCGGTATATGTTGTTCCAATTTTAGCTCAGCCGGCAGTAGAGAGTGCGGTACTGGGTATGAGTGGATCTACTGTATTCTTGCGTCTTCAGTATTGGACGTGGAATTCTGGCTACGACCAATGCCCGAGTGGCACTAGCCGTTATACGAAATTCAAAACGTCACTAAATGATAATTGGAGCGACTATGGCGCATATGGTGCATGGGTAGGTCAACAAACAATGTTCCATCCCACCACGGCAATTAATGATAATATGTACGAATTTGATACCGTATCAAAATGTATCAACAATCTTACTAACATAGAATCAGATGGTGGTAGTGATAGGTATAATTTCGGTAATCTGTTTCCACGGAGCGGGTCTCGATTCAATATACAATGTAATGCCAATAGTGCCGAGCCACTCCAATGCGAGGCGGGTTGGAATAATGATGGCGATGCGTCTGGTACGAAGGACTATCCAATGTGTTATGTCGCTCCATCAACACCACCATCAAACAATAGATTTAGTAGGATGTTCACGTCGCGAACAGTTTCGGTGAGTAGTACTAATAAGTGCTGGAAATAATGATATGGAGAAGGCTATGAAGCGTAATAGAATGGTGACAATTATTGGGAGTATTTTAGTAGTTCTGGCTATAGGCGTACTTTCGGTTTTGATGCTGCATGGTATGAATAGCAAAGTAGCTCTACCGACAAACTCAGCGCCTGAGCAGCGAGCATCAGAAAAAATCGAAAAGGCAACGACATATGAACAGCATGGTGATACCGAAGCATCTTTGAGGGAGTATCGAGCTGCGTATGAAGCGCTAAAACAAGCAGATGACAAGCTCGGTGTAGAGTCCATAAAGGCTAAGATCTCATATCTTGAGAAGGTATTGATTGATGAAAAGAAACGCAAGGACGAGAGTCCGCAAGATACGCCGCGGACATTGCCTAGTAAGTAACTATGTGGTTATGGTGACTATATAATAGTTCATGATTTGGTGGTTTGGACCTGCTAAGATATAGCCAGGTAACCTAACCCGACTGATGTCGGCACGGTTATAAAACCAACGAAAAATAGACTGTATAGGGCAGGAATCTACCTGTTGCGTGCAGTGGAGGTAGGCGTATGAGAAAAAATGATTTACAGACGATTAAGGACGGAGTGACTCTGGTTGTTATTGCTAGCATTTTTTTGATATTTGTAGTCTTGACGATAGATTGGCTTTTATAAAGAGCGGACTTTAATTCGTAAAACTCAATCTGTTATAATAGGTATAAATATACCGAACAGGACGGGAGAATTATTATGTCTGGACACAGTAAATGGTCAACAATCAAGCGAGAAAAAGGCACAAAAGATGCGGCACGTGGTGCAGTATTTACAAAACTTGGAAATTTGATTGCGATCGCCGCACGTAGTGGTGTCGACCCAACAATGAACTCTGCGCTACAAATGGCAATTGAAAAAGCAAAGCAGGCAAACATGCCAGCCGCGAATATTCAACGTGCGATTGATCGTGTTGCTGATAAAAATGCTGCCGTGCTAGAAGAGACGACCTACGAAGGTATGGGTCCTGGTGGCGTTGGTATCATTATCGAGACAGCAACAGACAACAAGAATCGTACGTTCCCCGAAGTGCGTAATGCACTCGCAAAGAATGGCGGACGCATTGCTGATGCCGGTAGTGTCATGTTTCAGTTCACGCGAAAGGGCGTCATCACTGTCAAGGCAACGGGCGAGGATGCACTCTTGACGGTACTAGATGCTGGTGCGGATGACGCAGTTGAAGAAGACGGCGAGCTGATCGTCTATACCGACCAGAAGGAGCTCGCGAAGGTGCGGACTGCAATCCTGGAGTCGGGCCTAGAAGTCGCCGGTGCAGAGCTGCAATATGTACCAAACAACTCCGTTGAAATTAGCGAAGTCGATGTTGCAACAAAAGTCATGAAGATCATGGATGCGCTTGACGATTTGGACGATGTGACAAATGTTCACACGAATGCAGACATTACTGCAGATCTATAATCATAAATTAGTTATTAACAAAACTGAAGATGGACTTGTAGCAAGCTGATACACAATCTATGCTGAGTTTATGCATAGATTGTATTTGGCTACCACACGGTTCTCACTCGGCATTGGACTGGCCTTTGTGACTCTCATCACCGCATTCGCTGTCGGTGGCCAAATCGTCTATGCTCTGGGATCGCCTACTATTGTCATTAGCCAGGTACGTACTGGGACGACAGCATCTGCGATGAGCGAATTTATTGAAATTTATAATAACTCCAGTGAACCTGTCGATATTTCAAACTGGTGTTTATACTACGCTAGTGCCTCGACTGCTGCAGTCGGCAGTAAAATTGCCTGTTTTGTCCCCTCAACACCAACGACTCATTTAATGCTACTTCCATATAGCTTCGCCCTTGCAATCTCGACACAATACGCCGTAACAACGCCAACGCTATCTGGTGATATTGCGTTCTCTGCAACATTGTCTGGTACTGCTGGTCATGTACGACTTTTGGACGGCGCATCGAATGAAATTGACAAGCTTGGCTACGGTAGCCTCACCAGCACCGGGGCAATTTCACCAGAGACGAAAGCTGTCTCTGCCCCTACGTTTGACTTGGTTCTGCTGAGAGCATCGGTGAATAATTTAAAATCTGATACCGATAATAATAATGCTGATTTTTATATCACCTCACATACTACCGGGAACCGATACGGATCCCTCTACGAGGTTGTCGATATATGTTCAAATCTAGATGGGATCCAGCAAGTGCTACCCGCTAACTTTGCCTTGAATGCTAGTGGCAATTGCTACGATGCGACTGTAGACGCTTGCTCTAATATAGAAGGTATTCAGCCCGTCATTCCTAGTGATCATGCTGTAGATATATCAGGCAATTGTCTGCCGGATGTGTGCGTGAATATAATAGGTACGCAGATCGTGATGCCAGACGGTTATTACTTATCAAATACTGGTCAGTGCTATCGTAGTATGTTGCCAATTTACGTGACGGAGTTGTTGCCAAATGCCGAAGGCATTGATGACGGTAGGGAATTTATTGAGCTGTATAATCCAAATGATACAGAGATTTCGCTAGAATATTACCAGTTAAGTGTTGGCGCATCTGGGAATAGTACTGTGTCATTTACCTATAGCGACAGGATTGCGCCACGTAGTTATTTCGTCATATATAACGATACGAGGTCGTTTACGATGAACAATACGAATGGGCTGGTGACGGTTCGTTCGGTCGACGGCGTGATAATCGACCAGTCCCTGGCGTACCTGGATCCAGGTGAGGGAGAGTCCTGGGCAAAGTTTGACGAGGGATGGATGTATACAAATACGCCAACACCTGGCGCTCTGAATCTCGTCATGCAACTAGGAGAGGCTCAATTGCCCGATGCCGCTGTTGACGTGAGCGCCCCAATATTGAAGCCTTGTGCTGCAAATCAAGAAAGAAATCTAGAAACCAATCGGTGTCGATTGATTAGCGCAGCTTCGACGACCGCGAGGTTGACTCCGTGTAAAGACGGACAATATCGTAGTGAAGAAACGAATCGCTGTCGCGCTATCGGGTCAACGGAGTCGACAGTCGCAGCCTGCAAAGACGGGCAGCAGCGTAATCCGGATACGAATCGCTGTCGTAATGTGGCGAGCTCAAAGATCCCGGAAGCCGACTATGAAGTACTAGGCGCTAGTTCACAAAAGGGCCCTAACTATTTATTAATTGGCATTATAGTCGTGCTCGTCGCTGCCTTGGGTTATGCAATTTGGGAGTGGAGATATGAAATGGGTAAGCTATGGCATCGTGCGTTATTATTTGTACGCCGCACGAAATAACCTATACTGATACGTATGAGAATTATTGGAATAGATCCAGGAACGGGTATCTTGGGATTTGGTGTTATCGATGTCGAAGGCACGAAAATGTCTTTGGTCGATGCTGGCGTTATTACGACACCTGCACATACGCCACACGGGGAACGCCTTGAGGATATCTATGATAGCTTGACGGAAATCATTCGGGACAACAAGCCCGACCAAATGTCGATCGAAAAGCTCTTTTTTTCGCGTAACATCACGACCGCTATGAGCGTTGCCGAGGCTCGAGGTGTGGCACTACTGGTAGGTGTGCAGGCTAAAATACCAATCTTTGAATACACCCCAAATCAAATCAAGCAGACAGTTACGGGATCGGGCAGTGCTGATAAAAAACAGGTACAGGAAATGGTGCGTATGCAACTGGCACTCAAAGAAGTCCCTAAGCCTGATGACTGTGCCGATGCAATCGCTGCCGCGATTACGCATTCGCTCATGAGTCGCAATAGTTAACACCTGCTTTATTTCTTTGCAATCAACTAGCGTAACCTGCAAACCTCACGTATACTAAGGATATTATGATTGCGCACGTGTCTGGGGTAGTTGCCGAAAAGTTTGGAAATGCTGTCATCGTTGATGTACAGGGTCTTGGGTATGAGGTCCAAACGGCCATTACTGATTTTGATCGTGCCATTTTGGGTGAGTCGATTAAATTTTATACGTATCATCACATCCGCGAACAGTCACAGGAGCTATTCGGTTTTTCGAGTCTGGCTGCAAAGAAGCTATTTGAACTACTGATCTCAGTACAAGGCGTGGGGCCAAAAGCTGCACTTGCGATCCTGTCACTTGGTGAAGCGGAAGTCGTACGGAACGCGATCGCAAATGCCGACGGTGTATTTATTGCAAAGGCAAGTGGTGTTGGTAAAAAGACGGCTGAACGTGTGATCGTCGATCTCTCCGACAAGGTTGGACTGCCGGTTTCATACGGTACAACGTCCCCTATCCAGACGGAATTAAATACCAACGACGAGGCACTCGAGGCATTAATGGCACTCGGCTATTCATTAAATGATGCGAGCAAGGCATTGGAAAACGTTGCTACCGATCTACCGACCGCACAGCGCGTCACGCTGGCGCTAAAGGGCGCTAACTAATGGCAATCCAGCGTATCGTCGATACCAGCGAGCACGAAGAAGATGCGGCCGAGCAGATTATTGAAGTTACGCTGCGTCCGAAATCATTCGCTGAATACACTGGCCAAGAGCGGCTTAAGAGTAATCTAAAGCTCGCTATTGAAGCAGCCAAAAAACGTGATGAACCGCTCGATCATATTTTGCTTTACGGACCTCCAGGACTTGGTAAAACAACAATGGCAACGATCATCGCAAACGAAATGGGTAAGAGTATTCGTATCACTGCGGGACCTGCAATTGAAAAGGCGGGTGATTTGGCTAGTATTCTGACGAACCTCGCGGACGGTGATATCTTGTTTATCGATGAGATTCACCGACTCAGCCGTACCGTGGAGGAAGTCCTGTACTCTGCAATGGAAGATTTCAAGCTCGACATCATGATTGGCAAAGGTCCGGCAGCAAGAAGTGTTCGATTGGATCTACCAAAATTCACGATCATTGGCGCGACAACACGAACTGGTGCCCTAGCCGCACCACTTCGGGATCGATTTGGGCATATTTACCGTCTAGAGTTCTATAAACCTGAGGAAATAACAAAGGTGATTACTCGTGCAGCCGGTATCCTTGGCAATAATATTGATACTAATTCCGCCGAGTTACTGTCGACACGTGCACGTCTGACTCCTCGTATCGCAATCCGCCTCCTCAAACGAGTGCGTGATTACGCAGACGTAAATGGTGACGGCATTATCGATACAGCAATGACTACTCAGGCATTAGAGCTCCTGGAGGTCGATGAACTAGGACTGGACGCCGGAGATCGGAATTTGATCCATAGCATCATTGATAACTATGGCGGGAATCCAGTAGGTCTCGGTACAATTGCTGCACTAACGGGCGACGAAGCAACAACTATCGAAGACTTTTACGAACCGTATTTACTACAAATTGGCTTTATTGAACGCACACCTCGTGGACGCCGAGTGACGCCAAAGGCATACCGCCACGTCGGTAAAACACCAGATGAAAATACGGAAAGCTTGGTATAATAAAGCTATCATGGAACCTGATAAGCAAACAGATTATACTCAACCGGTCGCATATGACGCCGAAGGTCGACCTTTGTACGCGCATCCACCAACACAGCCGGCCGTGCAGCCACAGCAGGTACATCTCTCTCGCCCGCTTGAGCCAGCAAAACCAGAGGTAAGTGAGCAAGCAAAGGCGCGTTCTGAGGAATCACAGCAGCTGTATCCAAATCTTAACTTGAGCGATGGAGAGTATGTTATTAGTGCCGTCCGTCGACATCCAATTGGATTGGTTATTCCACTGGCTGTTGGAACATTGATTATTGCGATCGCATTATCACTGCTGGTTAATTTTGACGCAGTCATGGAATCATCGACATTTATTTCAGGACTATCGGTACAGGTTGCTGCACTGCCTATTCTACTATTTAGTGCATTGGTCGCTGCCGGTATGTACATTGTCTATTATGTTTACATTAATAATAAATTCTTTTTAACAAATGAGAGCGTCATTCAGGAAGTGCAAGTCAGTTTATTCTCTCGACAAGAGCAAACGGTGAGCCTGGCAAATATTGAAGATGCTAGTTTTACCAAAGAAGGCATTATTCAACATATCTTTAATTACGGTTCGATTCGCCTCAGTACACAAGGTGATGAAACGACATACCGATTTACCTTTGTTGCGGATCCAGACCGGCACATCGCGACGCTGAATAATGCTGTTGAAGCATTTAAAAATGGCCGTCCTGTTGACAGCGAAACCAAGTAATTATTTGTTTTCCTAGTGTCGACTGTTTTTGACGAAGTCGGCTTCATTCTCTAGAGTCGTGCGGATTGTATATCCAGCACATTTGTTATCGACACAGTTGGTCGGTTCGTAGCGGTAGGTGCTAGCTGATTCACCGATCCTGTTGTTGCTGGGGTCGATAAAGAGATCTGGGTCGATTGATGGCAATGTTGTCGCGTCAAGTGTGGCTGGGTAATAGCCGTTCTTTGCGTAGAAGACTTCCTCAAGGCTGTAGTACATTGCATTGATCGCAACCTTGCGTTCGTTATCTCGAGCACCCGTTTCGATGCCATTTTTCTGCGCAAAAAAGATAATTGTTGCAGTCCCCAAAAGGACGATTACAATCAGTAATTCGATAACTGTGAACCCGCGGGATTGTTTCATCATTACTTACGATTATAGCAAATTATATTGATAGCAAGTATAATAATAGATAGTTACTAAGGAAAAGGGGATATATGGCGGCTAAAAAAGCAGAAAAGACTGCAATTGATTCTAAGCCCATTGCAGCTGAAGGTAAACTTAAGGCATTGGGTCTGGCGCAAGAGCAAATTAATAAGCAATTTGGTGACGGTGCGATCCGTCGACTCGGTGATACAACAACCGTTGACGTAGAGCTGGTGAGTAGTGGTGCATTGTCACTTGACCTTGCACTCGGTGGTGGATATCCAAAGGGTCGTATCCTAGAAATCTACGGACCAGAGAGCTCTGGTAAAACAACACTGACACTGCACGCGATTGCAGAAATCCAAAAACAAGGTGGCACAGCTGCGTTTATTGACGCAGAGCATGCTCTGGATCCTGCATACGCACGACGCCTTGGTGTTGATACTGACAACCTATTGGTTTCACAACCAGACAACGGTGAACAAGCACTAGAGATTGCCGAGACGCTCGTGCGTTCTAGTGCTGTCGACCTAGTGGTTATTGACTCCGTCGCGGCGTTGGTTCCACAGGCTGAAATCGATGGCGACATGGGCGATAGCCACATGGGTCTTCAGGCTCGTTTGATGAGTCAGGCGCTTCGAAAGCTGACTGGTATCATCAACAAGAGTCATACAACGGTCATCTTTATTAACCAGATTCGTATGAAGATTGGCGTAATGTTCGGTAACCCAGAGACAACCACTGGTGGTAACGCGTTGAAGTTCTACGCTTCAGTCCGTCTTGATATTCGCCGAACAGGTCAAATCAAGTCAGGTGAAGAGATTATCGGGAGCCGCACAAAGGTGAAGGTGGTGAAAAACAAGATCGCTCCTCCATTCCGTGTTGCTGAATTCGATATCATGTACAACGAAGGTATTAGCAAAACGGGTGACGTTTTGGACCTTGCAGTGATTCACGAGATTGTCGGCAAGGCTGGCGCATGGTTTGACTACAAGGATGCAAAAATCGGTCAAGGTCGTGAAGCAAGTAAGGAATATCTAAAGCAGAATCCTGAAATCTTGGCCGAGATCGAAGCCAAGGTACGTGCGAAGGTTGCCGAAGAAGCAGCTGCTTAGTAATCGGTCCTGACGCATGAAGATTACTGACATCAAGATTCAAGCACGTGATAAAAATCGCGTGAATGTATCCGTAGATGGAAAGTATCGATTCAGTTTGGACGTATATCAACTTGCCGATTCGGGAGTCCGAATTGGCAAGGAATATGAGCCCGAAGAGCTTGTCGCGCTAGAACAAGAGAGTATGTTTGGCAAGCTGTACGCGAGAGCATTAGAATATACGCTCATGCGCCCACATAGTGCAAAAGAGATCCGCGATTACTTATATCGAAAGACGCGGCCAACGCGCACAAAGACGGGCGAGTTGCGTCCTGGTGCAACTGCTGAGTTAACGACCCGTGTGTTTGATAGGTTGCTAGAAAAAGGGTATATCAATGATGAAAAGTTTACGCGTTACTGGGTGGAAAACCGATCGCTTACAAAAGGCGCGAGCAAGCGAAAGCTATCGAATGAACTCCGAACAAAAGGCATCGCCCAATCTATTATTGATGCTGAATTAGCTGAATCTGAGCGTAATGACGAAGATGAGCTGCAAAAGATTATTACAAAGAAACGAAACCGGTATCCGGATGATCAAAAGTTTATGATGTATTTAGCAAGACAGGGCTTTAGTTATGATGTGATCAAGGCCGCACTCAACCATGAAGAGGAATATTAGTTCTCTTGGCTTTCAACTGGTGTATTTGCTGATCTGAACGGATTTACGTAATCGTGCCGGATAGCCTTTTCGACAGGCTGTATTTTTTTAGCAGCGGCTTTTACGATAATATGCTGGTCGTTTATTTCAACGATTTGCGTTCGGTGGATTAACAAGCTAGTGTCTGTGATTCCGCGAATGAAACCGCGCTTGACGGTTAACTGCTGCACGATGAAACTACCCGTATCGATCGTAAAGTCTTCGATCTTTCCTAATTTGCGGCGCACTTCGTCGATGACGACCATGCCGATTAGATTAAAGCCGAGTTGATCGAGCTCTTTTAGCTTGATGATATCATCAGGGCCAACAAACTCATCGCTGCTGTCGACAATCATGCCGACACTGCCGAGTTCTCGAATGTCATCAGTGCGTAGATAGGAGGGCTTTTCTGCCAGTAGCGGCCCCTCGACTTCGTAGGCGACTACCTTTAGGTTACCTGGATCAACGATGGGCCGTTTTGCTTGGGCT
>Ga0247812_10001186_pt1 | contig 14796 bp, 15 predicted proteins | sample UWRJL149409B1_FD_178011 | JGI IMG/M metagenome (GOLD analysis project Ga0247812, IMG submission 178011) | Plant litter microbial communities from Arlington Agricultural Research Station in Wisconsin, United States - UWRJ-L149-409B-1 | ecosystem: Environmental > Terrestrial > Plant litter >...
GACCGATGCGCGGTCGAAGATCACGAGCGACAGGTCGCGCAGGGCGATCGCGGCGGGTTCGCCGACGATCTCGATGGTGCGCTCGAAGCTGATGTTCTCGTCGTGCTCGCCCATCGGGGCTTTCCACGCGGGCGTGAAGATCGGTTCGGGGAGGCGGTCGCCATCGGAGAGTCCGGCGGGGAGCGGGATGCCGCACACGCTCTGCGACTCCTGGTATTCGAGCCAGCCGCTGCCCGAGAGGTAGCCGCGCACGACGCACTCGATCGGGTACATGTCGAGCTTCTTGACGAGCATCGAGCGTCCCTCGACCTCGGACGGGATCTCCTGCGGCTGCACGAGGTGATTCGGAACGCCATCGAGCTGGTCGAACCACCACAGGCTCAGCGTCGTGAGCAGTGCACCCTTGCCGGGGATGCCCGGTTCGAGAACGTGGTCGTACGCACTCACGCGGTCGCTCGCGACCATGAGCACCTTGTTCGGCAGGGCGGATGACGCGTACAGGTCGCGTACTTTGCCCGAGTAAGTGGGGGTCCAGCCCTCGATCTCGATCATTCTGCAACTCTCAATGCAATGTCGGAGCGGTAGTGGCTTCCCTCGAGCGAGATCTTGCCGAGTGCCTCGTATGCGCGCTCGCGGGCGTGGGCGAAGTCGTCACCGACGGCGACGACGCTCAGCACGCGTCCGCCGGTCGCGACGAAACGGCCGTCGTAGTTGGCGGTCGCGGCGTGCGTGATGTGGACGCCGGGCACGGATGACGCGGCCTCCAGCCCCTCGATCGTGCGACCCGTGATCGGCTCCTCCGGGTATCCCTCGCTCGCCAGGACAACGGTGACCGCGACCTCGTCGGAGAACTTCGGGTATGGGAGGCGGCCGAGGCCGCCGGTCGCTGCCGCGTAGAGCAGGCCGCTGAGCGGGGTGACGAGTCGCGGGAGGACGACCTGGGTCTCCGGATCGCCGAAGCGGGCGTTGAACTCGATGACGCGAGTGCCCTGCTTGGTGAGGATGAGGCCGCAGTAGAGGAGCCCGACGAACGGAGTGCCCTCGGACGCCATCTGGCGGATCGTCGGCATGGCGATCGTGTCGATGACCTCGTCGACGAACTCGTCGGGAAGCCACGGAAGCGGTGAGTATGCACCCATGCCGCCGGTATTGACGCCTTCGTCATCGTCGAAGACGCGCTTGTAGTCTTGGGCGGGAGAGAGCGGAAGAACGACCTGCCCGTCGCTCAGGAGGAAGAGGCTGACCTCCTGGCCGGCGAGGAACTCCTCGACGAGAACCGAGCCGTGGCCGAGCCAGTATGTCGCGTGATCGATGGCGTGCTGGCGGTCGCCGGTGACGAGCACTCCCTTGCCCGCGGCAAGACCGTCGGCCTTGACGACATAGGGCGCGCCGTACTCGTCGATGGCGGTGGTGGCCTCGTCGATGGTGGTGGCACGGGCAGCCCTGCCGGTCGGCACGCCCGCGGCATCCATAATCCTCTTGGCAAAAGTCTTGCTGCCCTCGATGGCGGCGGCAGCCTTGTCCGGTCCGAAGACCGGGATGCCTGCCTGGCGCAGCTTGTCGGCGACGCCGGCGACGAGGGGCGCTTCGGGTCCGATCACGACGAGGTCGATCTCGTAGTCGCGGGCGTAGTTGCGCACGATCGACGGGTTGCTCGCGTCGAGCTTGACGGTTTCGACATCGGCGGAGATCCCCGCGTTGCCGGGGGCTGCAATGATCTCGTGCACCGTCTGGCCCGCCGTGTCACGTTCCGTCAACAAAGACGTGATGATGGCGTGCTCACGAGCACCTGACCCCAGAACAAGGATTCGCACTGGTTCAGGGTAGCGGAGTGAACCCGACCCGACCTGTTTCAGTACGATTGGCGGTGAAGGGGAGTAGTTCCCGGCACCGGCTTCGCGGAGAGGCCCGGAGGTACGTCGACATACTGGTGAGCAGTCTCACCCGGCGTGCCGCTCGATCTAACTGGTCGGGTGAGCGAGACCTTCGGCAATGTCTCTGCCGGAGCTCCCTGCACCCATCGTGTGTGCGGTCCGGCGCTTACCGAAAGGCCGGCCTCCTCCATGGCTCTCTGGTCCATTTTTCTCATCGCGCTCGGATTGTCCGCCGATGCGTTCGCTGTCGCCCTCGGCAAGGGGCTGCAGATGCGCACGTTCCGGGTGCGGGACGCCATCATCATCGCCGTGACCTTCGGTGTCTTCCAGGGCGTCATGCCCGTGATCGGCTGGGCGCTCGGCAAGCAGCTCGAGCAGTACATCACCGAGATCGATCACTGGATCGCGTTCGGCCTGCTCGGGATCATCGGCGGAAAGATGCTCTGGGACGCGTTCTCGAAGCACGAGGACGACAAGAACGACGAGCGCCTCCGGGTGCGCCAGCTGCTCCTGCTCGCCGTTGCGACGAGCATCGACGCGCTCGCCGTGGGGATCTCGCTCGCGTTCCTGTCGGTCTCGATCGTCGAGGCCGCCGTCACGATCGGCATCATCACGCTCGTGCTGTCATTCGCGGGAGTGGCACTCGGGCACCGGGTCGGCACGAGGTTCCGCGGACCCGCAGAGATCGCGGGAGGCGTGATCCTCATCCTCATCGGGACGAAGATCCTCCTCGATCACCTACTGGCTTAGGGCCTTCTCGTAGCAGAGCGACCCCTTGATGACCGAGGCGTACGGCTCGAAAGCGGGCATCGGAACGAAGCCCAGCTTCAGGTACAGGGCTACTGCCTCGGGCTGCTTGTCGCCCGTCTGCAGGATCACACGATGAGCTCCGGATGCCACGGCGATCCGTTCCAGCTCATTCATGATCGCGACCCCCAGCCCCTTACCGCGCTGGCTCGACGCGACGATGACTCGCTTGATCTCCAGCTCGGTGCGCCCGTCGAGTTGCAGCCGTCGCAGTGCGGCGTGGGCGACGGGAGTCCCGTCATCCGTTACCGCGATGACAGTCGCGACCACGTCGCTCGTCTTCACGGCGAGAACGCGGTTGATTGCGGCGAGCTCGTCCGCAGGCGCGGAGTTCATCGCATACCGGGCACCCATCTCGGTGTCCATCTGCTGCCGCAGGTCACGGGCGCGCGGGTCGGTGTAGTCGACGAGTTCGAGAGTGGTGGTCACTCGCGAAAGCCTATGTGGGTTTGCCTCCCAGGGCCGTCCGGGCGCTACCGTGCCTTCCCCCCCCCGGGGTCCTCCCGGGGTTTGAACGTTCAGATGCGGGATTTGTGTCAAAAGGGGTGAAACTTTTCGCCTCGTTTGAAACAAATCCCACAGGCGCGAGCGGGAGGTGGCAGTTTCTACCGCCGCACCGGTGCGAGCGACTTCGAGACCCCCGACCCCGACCCGCGCAGTACCGTTAGACGCATGGCCAGGGCACGAATTGCGGATGACGTCGGCATCGCGGCGGTCCACGGCGCACTCCTCGACGGAGCGACGCGTGACACGACCGCTACCGCTGTGCGGTACTCGCTGCAGTTGCTGTCCGAGCAGGCCGAGGGCAACACGGTCGAGGTGCGCGTGCCTCCGTTCGGGGCGGTGCAGGCGATCGAGGGTCCGCGTCACACGAGGGGAACCCCGCCGAACGTTGTCGAGACCGACGCGAAGACCTGGCTCGCCCTTGCGACCGGCCGCGAGTCGTGGAACGACGCGCTCGCGAGTGGGCGCGTCGCGGCATCCGGATCCCGAGCCGACCTGAGCGAAGAGCTTCCAGCCGTGGCTGCGAGAATAGGGGCATGAGCAACACCGCAGGTCCCGAACCCGAGCCGCAGGAGTCCGAAGAGGTCGTCCGCATCACGCCGGCGACCGTCACGGTTCGACGCGCCCCCAAGTTCGGTGCCTTCATCATCGTCGGCGCGGGACTCGGCGCCATCGTCACCTACATCGTCACCTCGCTCTACCCCGTCGACCCCAGCGTCGGGTTCGTCGCCCTGTTCGCGTACTTCGCCCTCTTCGGCATCTCCGGAGGTGCCGTGCTCGGAGCCGTGACGGCGATCATCCTCGACCGCATCTCGAGCCGCCGCACGCGATCGGTCGAGGCCGAGCACACGACGGTCGAGCCAGGACCCGTCGAGGGCGAGCTCGAGGACTAGCTACTCCCCGGTGAACCCGTCGAGCTGCTCGCGCAGGATGTCGATGTGGCCCGCGTGACGCGCGGTCTCCTCGATCATGTGGAGGTACAGCCAGCGGAGCGACTGGCCGTCGCCGCCCGCGCACAGGTCATCCAGTGACGCCGGGGCGCACACGGCACGCGACTCCGCGCACGCGGCCTCATAGTCGGCGATGATCGCCTCGAGGGAGTCTGCCGCGGTGACGCGGAACACCGCTTCCGGGTCCTCTTCGGTCCAGAACGCCGGGACGTTCTTTTCGCCCGCAAAGTCCTCCCGGAACCAGCTGCGCTCGACATCGGCCAGGTGGCGGATGAGCCCCGAGACCGTCGTGAGCGACGGGGTCAGGCGGGTGGCGGCATCCGTATCGCTCAATCCTCGGGCCTTGAGGACGACGGTCGAGCGCTGCCAGTCGAGGAATGCCTCGAGAGATTCGCGCTCGCCGCCGGCAACCGGGGGATTGATGCGACCGTCCAGCATGATCAGCTCAGCTGCGTCGCCTCGACCCACGCGAGGTACTCGGGGGTCACGTTGCCGGTGACGTAATCGCCGGTGAAGCAGCTCATCTCGAGAGCGGTGACGTTGGAGCCCTCGATGATCGCGGCCTCCATGTCCTTGATCTCCTGGTAGATGAGGTAGTCGGCACCGAGCTCGGTAGCGATCTCCGGGATCTTGCGGTTGTGGGCCACGAGCTCCTGCCGCGAGGGCATGTTGATGCCGTACACGTGCGGGAAACGCACCGGGGGAGCCGCCGAGGTGAACGTCACCTTGTTGGCGCCTGCCTCGCGGGCCATCTGCACGATCTCCTTCGAGGTCGTGCCGCGCACGATCGAGTCGTCGACGATGAGGATGTTCTTGCCGCGGAACTCGCTGCCCATCGCATTGAGCTTCTGCTTGACGCTCTTCTTGCGCTCGGCCTGGCCGGGCATGATGAACGTGCGTCCGACATAGCGGTTCTTGTAGAAGCCCTCGCGGTATTCGATACCGAGCTTCTGGGCGACCTGCATGGCGGCGGGACGGGACGAGTCCGGGATCGGCATCACGACGTCGATGTCGCCCATGGGCGTGTACTGCGCGATCGTGTCGGCGAGACGGTCACCGAGGCGCAGGCGGGCGTCGTAGACCGAGATGCCGTTCATGACCGAGTCGGGACGCGCGAGGTACACGTACTCGAACGCACACGGCACGAGGCGGGGGTTCGTCGCGCACTGGCGTGAGAACAGCTCGCCGCTGCGGCTGATGAAGATCGCCTCACCGGGAGCGACATCGCGGACGATCTCGTATCCCGCGCTCTCGAGCACGAGCGATTCGGATGCCACGATCCAGTCGTCTCCGACAAGACCGGCGTTGCGACGACCGAGGACCAGCGGCCGGATGCCGAACGGGTCCCTGAACGCGAGAAGCCCGTGGCCCGCGATGAGCGCGATCGTCGCGTACGACCCCTCGACGCGCTCGTGCACGCGGGAGACGGCGGCGAACACCTGGTCGGGGTCGAGTTCCTCACCCGTGACCTGCTGCTGCAGCTCGTGGGCGAGAACGTTGACGAGCAGCTCGGTGTCGGAGTTCGTGTTGAGGTGACGGCGGTCGACCTCGAACAGTTCCTTGGTGAGCTCACGTGTATTGGTGAGGTTTCCGTTGTGCACGAGGATGATGCCGTACGGCGCGTTCACGTAGAACGGCTGGGCCTCCTGCTCGCTCGCAGCGGTGCCCTTGGTGGCGTAGCGCACATGGCCGAGCCCCATGTTGCCGAGGAGCGAGCGCATGTCGCGCGTACGGTACGCCTCGCGTACCTGCCCCTTGTTCTTGAAGATATGGAAGGTCGAACCTTCGGCGGTCGCGATACCAGTCGAGTCCTGACCGCGGTGCTGAAGAAGAAGCAGAGCGTCGTAAACCTGTTGGTTGGCGGGCTGAGATGAAACGAGGCCAACAATGCCGCACATGCGGTGTCTGCTCCAGACCGTAGAGTTGTGGGTACGAAGACAGTCTTTCACGTCGCGGAACGGAACTTGACGATGGCCAATAAGTACGCAGAAGCCGGCGTCGATACGGCGGCCGGCGACCTCGCGGTCGAACTGATGAAATCAGCGGTCTCCCGCACGCACGGACCCGATGTCATCGGCGGCTTCGGCGGCTTCGCGGGACTCTTCGACGTCTCCGCTCTCAAGGCGTACAACCGGCCGCTTCTCGCGACCTCCACGGACGGCGTCGGCACGAAGGTCGCGATCGCGCAGGCGATCGACAAGCACGACACGATCGGCCAGGACCTCGTCGGTATGGTCGTCGACGACATCATCGTCGTGGGGGCGCGACCGCTCTTCATGACGGACTACATCGCGTGCGGACGGGTTGTGCCGGAACGCATCGCCGACATCGTCGCCGGGATCGCGAACGCGTGTTCCGCAACCGGTACCGCCCTCGTCGGCGGTGAGACGGCCGAGCACCCCGGACTGCTCGGGCCTGACGACTACGACGTCGCCGGTGCCGCAGTCGGCGCGGTCGAAGCGGACGCACTCCTCGGCCCGCAGCTTGTCACCGACGGCGACGTCATCATCGCGATGGGCTCGTCGGGACTCCACTCGAACGGCTACTCGCTCGTGCGCCACATCCTCGCGGCGAAGGGCGTCGGCTACACGGACCACTCGAACGAACTTGGCGGCATCGTCGGCGAGATCCTCCTCGAGCCGACCCAGCTCTACACCTCGCCGCTCCTCCGCCTCCTCTCGACGCTCCCGAACGCCGTCCACGCGCTCAGCCACGTCACCGGTGGCGGCATCGCCGCGAACCTCGCACGCGTGCTGCCCGTCGGCACGTGGGCCGAGCTCGACCGCAGCTCCTGGACCCCGCAGCCCGTCTTCCAGGTGCTCGCCGACTGGAACGGCATGAAGCTCGAAGAGGCCGAAGGCACGTGGAACCTCGGCATCGGCATGATCGCCGTTGTGCGAGCGGGTGACGCGGCAGCCGTCATCACGGCACTCTCCGGTGAGGGCATCCCCGCCTGGTCCGTGGGAACCGTCTTCTCTTCCGCCCGCGACCTGGCCGGTTTCGAACAGGGTGCCAAGGGTGTCAATGGTGGCGCGGTGCGCCTGGTCGGGCAATACGCGGTCTGATCATGCCGGGGTGGTCATGACCGAGAAGGACAGGCTGTATTTCGCTGACGCGGCGGCCTGGCACGCGTGGCTCGAGCTTCACCACGAGGAATCCGACGGCGTTCAGCTCGTGATCGCGAAGAAGGGTGCCTCGCACTCGAGCGTGACGCACGCCGAGGCCCTCGATACCGCTCTGTGCTTCGGGTGGATCGACGGCATCCGTCGTGCTCTCGATGCCGAGGACTTCCTGCAGACGTTCACCCCGCGACGGCCGCGCAGCCTGTGGTCGAAGATCAACCGCGACAAGGTCACGGCACTCATCGAGGAGGGCCGCATGCGCCCGGCGGGGCACGCGGAGATCGACCGGGCGAAGTCCGACGGGCGCTGGGACGCCGCGTACTCGTCGCAGAAGAACATGGAAGTGCCTGATGACCTGCTGGCGGCGCTGTCGCCGGCAGCTACAGCGTTCTTCGCCACGCTCTCGAGCCAGAACCGCTACGCGATCCTGTTCCGGCTCGCGAACGTCAAGCGAGCCGAGACCCGGGAGCGCAACATCGAGATGTTCGCGGCGCAGCTCGAGCGCGGGGAAACGGTCTACCCGCAGAAGCCTCCGGCGGGTTGACCCGGGCGCTCAACAGGAGCATTTCGCCGCGTCATCCGCTCGACAGGAGAATCTGGACGTCACAAAGCCGCCGCTCCTGTTTAAGGAACGGATACAAACCGACTGGCGTTACGCAGAGCGGTTCTGCGCCACGTCCTCGTCGTCGTCTTCATCCTCGTCGTCCGCTGCAGCGTCGTCGAATGATTCCGGGTTGTACGAACCGGCGACGTACTCCGGCCATGCGGCCAGGTCTTCGTCGAGCCGCGGGTCACCGGTGGAGGTGCCGAGCTCTTTTTCCAGCGCGCCATAGTTGGTGTCCGGGCTGAAGTACTTCAGGTCGCGGGCGACCTTGGTGTGCTTCGCCTTCTGACGGCCTCGCCCCATGCGTGACCCCCTCATGAATCAGTCCGAAAGAGAACCCTCGAGGTTCCGGAACTAGCGAACAGGGATGGTTAAAAGAGTAACCATGAGTTTAGCACGCGGCCCCGAGGGTAACGTTGTGGTCGTGACAGCCGAGACTCCAGATACCTCAGTCGTCGTAATCGGTGCAGGACAAGCTGGACTCTCCGTCTCCTATTACCTCAAACGCCTCGGCCTCGATGCCGGGAACGAATTCGTGGTGCTCGACCGCGGCCCCGGAACCGGCGGCGCATGGCAGGGCCGCTGGGACGCCCTCCGCATCGGCTCAGCCCACCGCATCAACGATCTGCCCGGCATGGACGCGATCGGCCTCAGCTTCGAGACCGCGGATCGCACGGCGCCGGCGAAGGACGTCGTCGCCGAGTACTACCGGCAGTACGAGGAGCACTACGGCTTCCAGATCGTCCGTCCGGCGCACGTCACCAAGGTCGAGAACGCGGGCAAGAACCTGAGCGTCACGTTCACCGACGAGCTCGGCCCACAGACCGTCACGACCGACATCGTCATCAACGCGACCGGCACGTGGGGTGCGCCGTTCATTCCCTACTACCCCGGTCGCAACAGCTTCGAGGGTCGCCAGCTTCACACGAATGAATACACGGATGCCGCGGAGTTCGAAGGCCAGCGGGTTCTCGTCGTGGGAGGCGGAACGTCCGCCATCGGATTCCTGCTGGAGCTCGAGCAGTACGCGGGCGAGCTGACCTGGGTCAGTCGCCGTCCGGTCGACTTCCTCGAGGACGGCGAACTCAATCTCGAGGCTCGCGTCTCCGCCGTGCAGATGCAGGACGAGGCCGCGCGAGCGGGCAGGGCACTGCCGAGCATCGTCGCCGGCACGGGGGTTCCGCGTACGCGCCGGATCCAGGCCGGCGTGGATCGCGGCTTGCTCATCGCGCGGCCGATGTTCCAGGCCATCGAGCCCACCGGAATCCGCTGGGCCGACGGGTCGTTCCAGGAGGTCGATGTCATCCTGTGGTCGACCGGGTTCCGACCGGAGTTGCGCCACCTTGCGCCGTTGAAACTGCGGGAGAAGGAGGGCGGCATCGTCGTGACATCCGGAACCGCCAAGGACCCCCGCATCTTCTTCGCCGGGTACGGCCCGCAGGCGTCGACCATCGGCGCCAACCGCGCGGGACGCATGGTCGCGCGCCAGGTCGTCGCGACGATGAGCCGCATGAAACGGCTCGAACGAGAGGAACGCGACGAGGCCGAACTGCGCGCTCGCGAGGCGATCGATCCGTTCTCGAGCTACGTCATTCCGACCGACGAAACGCCCCATCCATAGCTCTCGGTCGCTAACAAGCGCCGAAACGTGCGAAAGTCAATCCATGAGCAACCAGAAGTCCGCCGTCAGTCGCCCCACGGGCTGGTTGCGCAAGGGAAGCCTGTCCGCACCGTGGCTGCACGCGCTCGCCGCGTTCGTCGTTGGGGCAGTGTTCGGCATTTTCCTGCGGAATATCGGCCTCGGTGCCCTGTTCTCGGGCGGCCTCATGTACGCAGCGGTCGCTGTCGCGGTCATCGTCGCAGCGATCGGTTTCGCCGCTCTCGGCCGGATCTTCACCCGTCGCCGCGGTGGCTGGGTGCTCGCCATCACGATCTTCATCTGGGCTCCGGCCGTCTTCGGCACCGCATTCATCGTGTTCTCGGATAACGGACAGTTCCAGCAGTTCAACCCGCTGCCCGCCGTCGCCGGCGGACTGGCCGCCGCGGTTGTCGCCCTCATCTCGCACGGCGGACCCCCGCGCCTCATCGGCATCATCGCGCTCATCGGGTCGATCGTCGCCATCGCTGCGGTTGTTCTTACGTCCTCCTAGGTTTTCCCCGATGATGGAGTTCCAGGCCGAACACCCAAGGAGCTCCCCATGGCTGACGGAATCGTCGTAACCCGCACCTTCGCAGCACCCCGTGAGCGCGTCTTCGCAGCGTGGACGGCCCCCGAGCAGTTCGCGGTCTGGTTCGGCACGGCCGCGATCGACGTGCCGCTCGAGTCCGTCGAGATGGACGTGCGCGTCGGCGGCACGTGGAAAGCAGACATGCACCTGCCCGAGGGACACGTCATCCACTGGATCGGCGAGTACACCGTCATCGATCCGCCCGAGCGCCTCGTCATGACGATTACCGATAACCCGGACAACCCCACGCGGGAGCCCGTCTCGGTGGTGTTCGACGAGATCGATGGCGCGACCGTCATAACGATGAGCCAGGAGGGCGCCGGCTTCAGCGAAGCGCAGCTCGAGCAGACGATCATCGGCTACAACGCGTTCTTCGACGATATGGAGAAGCTTCTCTAGCGCACCTCGATCGCGGCACCGCTGGCCGCAGTCACCTCGCCCGCCGCATTGACGGTGATCGAGACATCGCTGCCGCCGAACCGCAGCCCGGTCACGCCGATCGCCGACCCGAAGGCACCGGGGGAGACCGAGAGCGCTGTGCCGTCGTCGGTGGGCTGGAGTCCCATCGACGCGGACAGGACAGCGACCGCCGCGGCAGCGGACCACGCCTGCGGTCGGCACGCGGCCGGGTACGGCACCGGTGTGCCGACAACACTCGACGCGTCGCCGGAGTGGAGTTCCGGCATCCGATAATCGAATCCGGATGCCGCGGCGAGAAGTCCCTCGATGAGCGAACCGGCCTCGGTCGTGAAGCCCTCGTGCACGAGTCCCGCGACGGCAATGGCGGTGTCGTGCGTCCAGACGCTTCCGCCGTGATAGCTGAGCGGCCAGTAGCCGGCCGAGTCGGTGGACATCGTGCGCAGCCCGTATCCGGAGTTCAACTCGGGGGAGACGAGGTGGGCGGCAACGAGTGCCGCCTGGTTGCCGGTCAGCAGTCCCGTGCCGAGCAGGTGCCCGAGGTTGCTCGTGCCCGTGTCGACGGGCTTCTTTGCGGCGTCGAGGGCGATCGCCGGGTATGCGCCTGCCGGGTCGTCGATCCAGAAGGTCTCGTCGAAGCGCTGCTTGAGCCGCGCGGCCCAGTCACGCCAGGGCTGCGGGTCGCCGGCGCCGAAGTGCTCGAGCAGGTCGGCGCCGTGGGTCGCAGCCTCGAACGCGTACGCCTGCACTTCGCACAGGGCGATCGGTCCGTCGGCGAGCGTGCCGTCGCGCCACTGCACCGAGTCGCCGGAGTCCTTCCAGCCCTGGTTGGAGAGTCCGTGTCCGGTCTCGTCGACGTACTCGAGGAGGCCGTCGCCGTCGGAGTCGCCGAAGTCACGCATCCACTCGAGCGCGGCGACGACGTTGGGCAGCAGGTCGCGCACCTCGTCCTCGGGCATGCCCCAGCGCCAGGCGTCGTGGAGCAGGTTGACCCAGAGCGGTGTCGCGTCGACGGTGCCGTAGTAGAGCGGAGGCAGGACGACGCCCTCGCTCGGGATGCTGAGGCTGCCGCGGCGGAGCTCGTGCATGATCTTGCCGGGCTGCTCGGCCGTGGCAGGAACAGCGGCCTTTCCCTGCAGCCCCGCGAGCACGCGGAGGGTGTCGGCGGCCATCTCGGTGCCGAGCGGCAGCATGAACCGTGCGGCCCAGATCGAGTCCCGCCCGAAGAGGGTGAAGAACCAGGGCGCGCCCGCGGCGAAGAACTGCGAGTCGGGATCGGCCGTTGTCGTGAGGCGGAGGCCGTCGAGGTCGTCGAGTGCTTGCGTGACCCAGCGGGTGAGCCGGTCGTCGCCCGCTGCGATCGTCGGCACGCTCCACGGCGCGCTCTCGGCAGGAGCGCGGACGACCGCGCTCGCATCGGCGGCGATGACGGTCCAGCCGATGGCAACCTCGCCCTTCGCCGGGATGGTGACCGGCCAGGACATCACCAGCTCGCCCGCGTCGAAGGACAACGTTGCCCCCGGAGCGAGGAGCGCCGCCGAGACGGCACCCGCGCCCCACTGGGCCGCTTCGCCATCGACGAGGATCTCGGCGAGTGCTCCGGAACGACCGGACTTGACGACGTCCATCTCGGCGAGATCGGCCGCGAGCGTGACGGCGATCGTCGTCGAGACGGGGTGCGCGAGGGTCGAGGCGATCGTCACGGTCTCGCGCACGTCATCGGTCGAGACCGTCCGGGTGTGGGTTGCGCGGATGCGGGGATCCGCCGACGCGTCGTCGAGAGTGCGAAGGAGGGAGATGAACGAGACCGAGTCCGCCCCGCGCGGCACCGTGGCGATGTGCTCGCCCGGCAGGCCGCCGATCGTGACGACGACTGTCGACAGGATGCGGACATCCGATAGATAGATGCCGTGGATGGCCCGCGAGCCGATCGCGCCATCGCGCGCCGACCACGCCTGGGCGGGCGCGCGGAGGATGACGGTCTCGTCGTGGAGGAGAGGCTGCAGCGGGGTGTCCATGGGGTGGAGCTCCTTGATTGGGGATGGATCGGTGGCAGCCGTCACTCCTTGACCGCTCCTTCGCTCGTGTTGAGGATGCGCTTCTGGAAGATGAAGAACACGAGGGCGACCGGGATCGTCATGATCGCAGCGGCCGCGAGCTTGACGGGGTACTGGTTGCCCTGGCTCAGCTGGCCGGACGCGAGCGAGGCGACACCCTTCGTGAGCGGGGTGAGCGCGGGATCCTGTGCCGCAACGATGAAGTGGCTGAGCTCGTTCCACGACCCCTGGAACGACAGGATGATGATCGTGATGACCGCGGGCCGCGCCATCGGCAGCACGACCGACCAGAACACCCGGAAGGTGCCCGCGCCATCGATCCGCGCCTGCTCCTCGACGCTCGGCGGAATCGACTCGAAGAAGTTCTTCATGATGAAGACCCCTGCGGCGTCCGTGAGCAGCGGCACGATGAGGCCGATGTACGAGTCGTAGATGCCGAGCTGGTTGATCACGAGGAACTTGGGGATGAGCAGTACGACATTCGGCACCGACATGACCGCGATAAGCCCGGCAAAGATGATGCCACGCCCGCGGAAGTTCAGTCGCGCCAGTGCGTAGCCCGCGAGCGAGTCGAAGAACACCCTGCCCGCGGTCACGAACAGCGTGACGATCACGGAGTTCATCGACCAGAGCGGGAAGTCCGAGTTGGCGAACAGCGTCTCGAACGCCGCGGTCGTCCACGTCGCGGGAACGAGCGAGAGCGGATTCGCCGTCGCCTCGCCATCGGTCTTGAACGCCGTCGCGACCTCGACGAGGAACGGGAAGATGTAGATGATCGCGATGACGATGAGTACCGCATAGAGCAGTGACGTCGAGATGACGAAGCGCGTGCTGCGGGTGCGCTTGCGGTTCTGGAAGGTGAGGGCTGGCTCTGCACTCATGGTCAGTCCTTCCTTCCGCGGGTCGAGAGGGCGATGGCTGCCGCGGTGTCGGCATTCGATCCGGATGACGGACCCGATCCGCCACCGGGTGGCAGGTTGTACAAACGCATGCGGCGCGCGGAGACCTTGCGGTCGCGCAGCACATACCGCTGTAGCAGGGTGAAGAGCACGATGATGACGAAGAGGATGAACGCGATGGCGGCACCCTGTCCCCAGCGGTTGTTGATGAACGCCGACTGGTAGGACAGGAACGCGGGGGTGAGTGTCGTCTTGCCCGGTGCTCCCTGCGTGCCCGTGTAGATCTGGTCGAACACCTGCCAACAGCCGATCAGCCCGAGGGTCAGCACCGTGAACAGGGTCGGACGCAGCTGCGGGAGCGTGATGCGCCAGAACCGCTGCCACGCGTTCGCGCCGTCCATCATCGAGGCCTCGGTGATGTCGCCACCGAGGTTCTGCAGTGCGGCGATGAACAGGAGCATGAACGTACCGCTCGTCGTGAAGATCGCCATCAGGACGAAGGCGCTCATCGCGACGGACGGCCCGCCGAGCCAGTTCCACCACGAGACGCCGAGAGCGGTGTTGTCGGTGAGGAAAGCCGGCCCGTCTGTCGCGCCGAAATGCAGGATGCCGCTCGGATCGTTGAACCAGTTCGGTCCGGTGATGCCGACGTATGAGAGCACCTTGTTGACGGCACCGGTCGAGTTGAACAGGAAGAGCCACAGCACGGTGATCGCCACCGAGCTCGTGACGGACGGGAAGTAGAACGCCGTCCGGAAGAAACCGCGGCCCTTGAGGATCTGCCGGTTGACGAGCACCGCGAGGAACAGGGACAGGGCCGTCTGCAGCGGCACGACGAGCACGACGTACCAGGCGTTGTTCTTGAGCGCGGTGCCGAAGTCGCGCTCCGGAAGCCCGCCGCCGGTCAGGAGCGCCGAGTAGTTGTCGACGCCGACGAAGTTGACGTTGCCGGAGAAGGGGCTTCCGCGACCGGTCCAGTCGGAGAAGCTCACCCAGAGCGCCATGAGCACGGGCACCACGAGGAAGGTGCCGAGCAGCACAAGGATGGGTGCGGTGAAGAGCCACCCCGAGGCGGTCTCCCCGCCACGGATGCCGGAACGGTTGCGTTTCGCGGAACCGCCCGACGTGCCAGTGGGGGTCGACCGCCTCGACGTGTCAGTCATGGTTACTGCAGCAGCGCTTCGAGGTTGGACTGCGTGCTCTCGAGAATCGCCTTCGGGTCACCGGTCTTCAGGCTCTCGATCTGCGAGTTGAAGTCCGTGATCACGTCGGCGGCACCCTGCACGGTGGGGACACCCTTCGCGTAGTCCGCTCCGTTGAGGAACGGGACGAGG
>Ga0247812_10001187_pt1 | contig 14795 bp, 9 predicted proteins | sample UWRJL149409B1_FD_178011 | JGI IMG/M metagenome (GOLD analysis project Ga0247812, IMG submission 178011) | Plant litter microbial communities from Arlington Agricultural Research Station in Wisconsin, United States - UWRJ-L149-409B-1 | ecosystem: Environmental > Terrestrial > Plant litter >...
ATTATATGTTAGAGCATACATGCTGAAGAAAGTTGGGATCGATGACTACATTTTGATAGTGTCGATGGCTTGCACAGCAGCGGTGCTGGCATTCACGATCAAGGAAGTGAGGTTAGGAGTTGGTGAACACTGGGGAAATCCTCATCAACTTTTCAACTTACAGGAGATTTTCCATTGGTCATACTTCCATGCTTGGATTATTGTTCTTGGAAATTCTAGTGTCAAGTTGTCAGTAGGATTTTTTCTATTGAGACTCGTCCAAGGCCGGTGGTATAAAGTATGTATGCGCCAATCTGCTAGTTCAGGATTCGAATTAACCACAACAGCGGTTCATCATTGCTTGGATTGTGTTCTTGTTCATATTTACAGCAGCATGTCTTGGAACATTGATATTTCAGTGCCTTCCGGTAAACGGTGCTTGGAATATGGCGGTGAAGCTGAACCCAAAAACTAAGTGTTACTCGACAAATACATACAGAAGTATTGGCCTCATGAATGGTGGTAAGTCGACCCTATCTCTAGACACTCTCTTACTGATAAGTGTGTAGCTATAAATATGTTTACAGACTTTGTGTTCGCAAGTCTCCCAATCCCAATCATCCTACCATTGCAGATCAACACTCGTACCAAGATATCTCTAGTGTGTATCTTGAGTCTGGGATACTTGTAAGAGCATCTACGTCTTCACTTTGCAAAGCTAATAAAATAAAGTGCATGCGCTGCCGCAATAGTCAAAGAAGTCCTCCTCGTTTCTTATTTTACCACAGTTGATATCCTCTTGTAGGTCTTCCCTGGGGTTTTCTATACTTAATGTACAGTCCTTCTAACTAAAACGCAGCGAGAATTCCTTTCAAATATGGAACGTGTATGTTTGATTCTCCCTCGACGGTACAGCACGAATACTAATACCTCATTTAGGATTGAAATAAATACTGGTATATTAGCAGCATGCCTACCTGCCCTACGCCCAATATTCGCATTCCTCATCGACACTGCAAAGTTGCGATCATCAGTCAGAAGAACGGGAGGGAGTCGTCGTACCGGACACTACTACGTCCATGAAGACGATGACGTGAAGCTGAGCTCACTTCCATCTCGATCTACCATAAGTAAATATGGAGGAGCCTACGGAGTCAGTGTGGTAGGAGGAATAAGGCCAAGTGATGACAAAGAATTCGAACGCATATTGCGCAGACAAGGAAGTTCCGTGAGCAGCGGTCCGATGTCGAGACTTGAAGCAAGCATTCGAGAGAATGACAGTGGAAGCGAGGATAATATACTACCGCAGAGGCAACTTTCTGCTCATTTGAAGGATATGGTACGACAAGTCCACGAACGAGAACGGAATAGGGGAATTGTGAGAACTACTGAGGTGAGAATATCACGGTAATCTTTTTTTTTTTTTTGAAAAAGGACGCCGGAACACGCAATATAGAACATGGACGGCAATAATGCCCTATGGACAAAATGCATCTCAAACGTTATGAAGGGGTTTAAATTTATGTCTTTAATTTTTGCGGCAGGTCGCAGGCAGAAAATTCATTCCTTTTTAATGTGTAAAATACCATTCTAATTCAATACAATGATAACCAGTCAGCGACACGAGCTAGTTACACTTGCAGTTATGTGGGCCAATGTAAGCAATAACATTAATCGGTGAAGTTCATTATCTATAATTCTCTTGCGCCTAGCATAGTATGGGTATATTCCGTCTAAATAACGCCTGATGCCAAAAGACAATATAAAGTGTATGAATTATAAATATTGTCAACCATCAATAACTCATTCAGAATCATAGTCTACCAGTGCAGATGGAGCCGGAGTTGTTGCTACAGCTTCCTGAACTGCCCTCTTCCTTTTTACACCAATTAGAACTGGCTTCTGGGCTGGTTTTGGTGAATGCAACAGAAAAGGATCAATGCTTGCTCTAGTATTACCCCGAATGTCTGCAACGACATCTGCTACCCTTTTTTTGGCTAGTTCATCTGCTATTTGCCTCTTTGACCTTATGCCCTTACTATTCTTTGCACTTGGAGGTTCGGGATTAGAAAATAGAGGCTTGGACACCGCATCTGCTAGAGCTTTGGCAGCATCTGGCTCCCCAAAATCAATCAATTTTGCTCTTCTCTCATCATCGTAGCTCGCCGGTAAAATCTCAAGTCCAAGGCTCATCTTTTCCTGCAGCGCAGCTGTTGTAACAGCATCCCTTTCTCTCCCATGTCTTCCTTCCCTAAACGTTTTTCGTAACCGCTGATTCTGTGTATACGGATCCTCCCACTGCTTTTCAGAAAGATATTCAAGCTCCGCCAGTCTCTTCTTGCTGTATTCAAGCCTCTGCTTATCCTCCACCTTACCCTCAAGTGCAGCAAAGGCATTGTCTCGCAATATTTCCCTCTCCTCTGTTGTCAAGATCTTGACATCCCCCTCCTCAAGCTTATCCTCTCCGGTATCTCGCTTCCTAGCACCTTCAGTTACCACGTATGCTGTGTTTTTTGGATCGGTTCGAATCTCAATCCAACCTCCACAAGCTGCATGTTTCATTCGAAAGCTGTATATGGGCGAAGAGTAGTAGTTTCCCACCTTTTTCTTTTCAGCGTTAAAGCGCACCCCTTGACCTATAATTGTAGGCTTCGGGCAGTGTGTACACCATATAGGGTATGGCATTTCGAAACGAACTGTCAAAATACCTTGTGAGATTTTGTTGGCACGAGCACCTAACGCATGCTTCCCATGAAGCTGGTTCCCACTCATAACGCCCTCTTGGTCTGGAGGGACGTAACGTCCCATATTGAAGCCCTGCATCTTGAGTTTGGCTGTGTGAGACTGCGCTGGATTCTAACCATCAAGGAATGTGATGTCGCACTATTAAGAAGTGAAGCTAAGTAGCGTGCCAAGAGACGAGGCTACACGTGATGTGTTAAGGCAATTCATATAGCGATTTATGGCGACAGCACACTTTCACATACCAACCTACTCAACCAGATAATCTCATCCCTTTTCCGTTTGGCCGTTATTAGATCGGTAGCCCAGTTCCGACCTACCCCCGCCATTTACTTTTGAAGCCCTAAAAGGAGGCAACGCCTTGATTACTCCCCGATAATGAGCGCCGAAATCGCCGCGTACCAAGAGTCTGTGAATGAATTTAAGTTGCAGGTAACTTCTCTTCTTTCTCTGCCTGTACGTGCGTTTTGCTCACTACTTTGAAGTTAGAGACAGTCCAGTTGGGGTTGCAAGCAGATCCAGAGAATGCAGAGCTTCAGGAATTAAAGACGGAACTCGAAGAAGCAATTTCCCTCACTGAATTTGAGATCGCGCAACTAAAGCCGTCTTCAGTACCAGCAGCTGCCCCAAAGAAAGTGTCAGAGCCTCCGGTAAAGGAGAAGTGGTCGAGAGAGAACCATCCAGCGTTTAAAAAGGCTGCAGATACGCCGGTTGAAGAAGCAGATACTCAAATAACTTTTGCAGTCAACGACACAGTTTTAGCAAAATGGCACTCCGGCGACAAGGGATTCTATCCAGCACGAATCACCTCCATCACCGGTTCCTCTACAGCACCTGTCTATATTGTCAAGTTCAAGAGCTATGACTCTACCGAAACCCTTCGCTCCAAAGACATCAAACCAATTGTAAACTCAAACAAGCGCAAAGCTGATGGAACACCAGTCATTGCTTCTATTCCCAAACCCCTAATTAATGCAAATGTTATATCTGCGGCGGCAGATATCAACCCCGAACTTGCGAACCAGACAAAGCGTGAGCCAAGCAAGGTCAGTGATGGTCCTGTCAGGCCTGCGAAGGTCCCCAAGAAGATCAAGGCAAACAAAGAACTGGAAGCTGGCAAAAACAAGTGGCAGGACTTTGCAACGAAAGGAAAATTTGGAAAGGCGGCGAAGAAAGAGAGCATGTTCCGCACACCAGAAGGTGTTCATGGTAGAGGTAAGAACAACACTCTGTGGTATGGAAAATACTAATAATCACTAGTTGGTTTTACTGGCTCCGGTCAGACGATGCGAAAGGACGAGAAGCGTAGTCGTCATATCTACCAAACGAATGGTGACGATGAAGGTTACTAGCCAGGACCGAGTTTGAGCGTTGGTTTGGGAAGGGTATACTCTGCAAGTATCAGGCGCTGAGCATGGAGTTTTCTTTTTTGAAGGTGCCCTCTTTTATTGATTTGTAACAGAGGCTAACATGAGCTTATCATTCAAACTAGAATCTTGGATCTGTACATAGGAACGAATGAAATCCTTGGTCGTGGTCTGAATTCATTAGTGGGAGTTTTGCTGAGTATGTTCTTTGACAGATTTTCGCCATATGAGCCTACATTACGACACTCCAGACTTTACAGGTGTTTACACACTTATTTATTGTAAGTTGAAAAGTACGTTACCGGAAAAGGTATGTAAGGCTTTTGTCAAAGCTCAGACTTGCCAAATTTCAAAGCGTCTTACCTTACGGTCGACCGTGCTCCGTCACATTTTAATATGGCTTGATATTAACATTTATACATATCACCTGTAGCTTCCTACTTGTCAAGGTTCCCCAGACAGCCCCACTTTCTTTCCAACTTTATGAGCTACTGCCATGAAAGCTTTTGCCCTGTCACTGTCTGGTTCCGCGACCACAGTTGGTTTTCCCCTGTCCGCATCCTCACAGATGCTCGCATGTAACGGGATATCTCCAAGAAAGTCTATACCATATTCGTTGCACACATGCGTTACTCCAGAATGTGGCCCAAAGATGTGTGTACTATTTTGGCAATGCGGGCATGTGAAGAGGGACATATTCTGTACCATTCCAAGAATTGGTATGTTCATCTTTTTGAACATACTGATACCCTTAACTGCGTCTTTGAGAGCAATGTCTTGTGGCGTAGATATTACTACAGCACCTAAAGTTGTTAGCGTAATAGCCTCAAGAGGACCATAATTACTCACCGTCGAGTTCTATCTGTTGTGTAATAGTCAATTGGGTGTCTCCAGTTCCCGGTGGTAGATCCAAGACCAGAACATCCAGTCCACCCCAATCTACCTCATGTAGCAACTGTTGTAACGCTTTCATCACCATTAAGCCCCGCCATACAACGGGCGCCGCATCGCCAACAAGATATCCCATAGACATAGACTTGACGCCATAATTCGACAATGGTATAAGTTGGTTGTCTATCGGTTGTCAGACTCGTCTTCTTATCCAGAAGGAATGTACGGACTTGAAGATAGTCGTGGCTCTCCTGAGAGATTTAATAACGTCGGTATAGAGGGACCAAATATATCAGTGTCGAGAATCCCACTTCGAAGTCCACTGCGGGCGAAAGCTAGGGCAAGATTGACTATAGTTGGTTAGCAAAGTTGGCCGAATCCGAACCAATTTACGAACCTGCAATTGTAGATTTCCCGACACCTCCCTTCGCAGATGACACTGCAATGACTTTCTTTACATCTTGAATTTTTCGCCTTTCAGGAAGTCCTCGCTGCATTCGAGGGATAGTTCCTGTTCGTGGTAGTCCCTATTGCGAATGTTAATGATCTGCTTTCATGAATTGAGTGCATGTACATAGCGGCACTTACCAGCGGGTTCTCATGCTGTAAGCATCGTACAGTCGAAAAGAGCCTAGTCTTCATATTTTTGAGAACAGGAGTGAGTGTTGAGTCGAATTACTTGTATTAACAACTATAGGAGCTCCAAGCTCAATTGTGAAGCGGCCGCTAGCGTGCATATTTATGGGGCAGTAAGTGGGGTATCAAAATAATTTCTCAAGAGAACCTTCTCAGTATCAACGCTTTTCTGTTAAAGGCAAGATGGGGATATCAAAGAGAGCTCAGCAATTCGCCGATCTAAACGACCCAAAGCTAAAAGGTACTGCTTCGAAACCTAAACATGCGTTAAAAAATTGTTCTAACTCATGTTAGATTTTGATCCAGAGGAAGATGGTCCTGCACAAAATACCGATAATGAGAGCGGGTCGGGCAGTAGTGACGACGACGACTTAGCAGGCACAGAGCATTATGTTGAGGTCGGGTAAGTACTTGTTAACCTGTATCAGTGGAAGTCGAAGTTAACAAATAAACAGCAAAAGCAAGCTTCGAAAGCGGGATGAAGTTTCACTAGGACCTCAGTATGACGGATCAAGGATAAGCCGAGAGGCATTACTAGATGAGGAGTTGGAGGATGGATCTAATTCAGACAGAGAGGACTCTAATTCAGAGTCAATGTCAGCAGAGAACGACGAGGAGAAGGATGTTGAATTTGCAAATATTGACGACTCTGATATGGAAATGGACGCGGACGATGCTGAGATTGATAGCGATATTGCTCTTGGAGAGAGCGATGCAGAGAAGTTTAAGGACTTTGCTTTCAGGGGAAGCTCGAAGCCTGCGAAGCCGAAAGGCAACAATACGAGACCAACTGCAGCTGATTTCATGTCGGCGAGCGACGAAGAAGACAAAATGGATGATGAAGATGATGTGGAGAGCATGGTAACCGACGAAGATGTGCTAGATATTGAAGAACAGCATGTCGGGGATTCTGCCGAAGAAGACAGTGAAGACGATAGTGAAAACGATAGTGAAGATCAGAGTGATGACGGAAGAGAGGATGAAGATGAAGAAGACGAAGACGAAGGAAATGACGAGAAAGCAAGGCGCGCTGAACTCCGAAAAATCATGAACGAAGAAGAAAAATCGGTGATAGCGACCATTTCGCAAGCCGCGAAAGCCGACGCAGACAAAGGTGCAGCTGTTAAACTACAGAGGAAAACGTTTGACGCATTGTTGGGCACTCGAATGGTTATACAAAAGGGTCTTATCGCAGTAAACACCATCTCTGGTACGGAGGATAAAAATGAAGAAGAACTTACTGAGGAGGCATACCAAGGTGCCGAAGACGCCGCAATTAAACTTTGGAATATATTGGATGGGATGCGGCAAACCCTCGTTAAGGAGACGAGTGGTACTAAGATAGGCCAGAAAAGAAAACGTGGTCTTGATAGCACGGCGCCATCTTCTAAAATGTGGGAGAGAATGCAGGCTCTTGAAGTTGCTTCGATTGATCTCCGTCAAATAACTTTGGAAAAGTGGTGGGGGAAAGCTAAAGGAGCCACAGCTCCGCTCACAGGAAAGCTCAACAACAATATAACGCCTATGAGCCTTACCTCTGTCATCCAAGACCAGCTCGCAAAATCTGAACCCCTAGAGAGGACCAAGCGTCCACGGTCTTGTGCACCGGTCCTAGAAAAGCTCAAGGTGCTGTCCGATTCTAATATTTATGATGACACGACCCTCTATAAAACTCTGCTCAATCAGCTTGTTGATCAAAGGAAAACAGATTCTGGACTTCTTATTGGTGGTGCCAACGCACCTGCCCAATGGGCTGTAAAGGAAGCAAAAATGAGAAAGACGGTTGATACCAAAGCCAGCAAGGGAAGAAAATTAAGATTTACTGTCCACGAGAAATTACAAAACTTCATGGCACCTGAAGAAAGAGGAAGCTGGGAACCGCAAGCTATTGATCGGTTTTTCGGAACACTGTTAGGCCAGAAAATGACCTTGCAGGAAGAGGATGCGGATGATGAAGGTGAAACCAACGAAGCCTCATCCGAGGAGCAAAGATTGAGGCTGTTTTAATAGTAGTCTTCCCAGTCAGAAGAGATTGAAAATGATAGTCTACTTGTCGAATATCTCGGTTTTTGGCCAGGCCACTGACTCACAAAGTTTGAGATAATTATATTCTTTTGGAAATGCCAACATTGAAATCAACTGTGCTTATAGATGAACCTGGTGATTTGAAGCTATGACGGTTTCTCATTATATACTTCTAGGAAATGACTCCGCCGCCAGTTAACCTCGGCTACGGCTACTAAAACACGAGCGTATTAAACATGATAATATGTGAATCACTAAATCACTGGTACATTCACTGGTATCCTGAATGCTTGTCCTACAACTTCGAACTGCATTCGCAACTCTTGTAAATGAGGTCTCCTCGATCAGATCCTGGCTTTCTTTTCCCCTCTGAGGACTCTCTGGGTTAAGGGTAAAGTTCTTTGTACACAGACAAAAAGATTTGAACCAACTCAAAAGGTAGCATCAAAACCCCGTTTACAGCAAGTAGCAAGACGAACAACGAGTAAGAAGCAATTGACCCTTGAACGACCAAAGATAAACCAGTCTATCTCCAGCTTTAATTCCGATATCTCTCTTGAACGGCCAGTATATTCAAGAGATGCAGCACAACAGTTATCCTTAAAATAAGAGAACTAGTTTAATGTTTCACATTGCAATTTTTCCTGTTATCAGAATAGTGAAATTGAAGATTGTGCTACACCTAACGCGAGCCAATTAAGGATTGAAAAGCAAAGACTTTACCTTGTTCTTGAGAGAAGTCACGCGTGAAATCTTATGCCTGAGTGTAGCTTCCACCACACAATCATTGCATTCATCATGGTTGCAAGTATCGCAGGACGGAGCTGGAGAATTTGTTCTTGTGATTTGCCCACACTGGCAGCATGTCATTAGCACTGGCATTGTCTTTTTGGCTTGATGACTCTTCTGTCAAGTGGTGACAATCCCTTAAACGGAATAAGATCAAGCGACAACTCTTACACTTGCACTAATGTTATGCGAAGTAGGATGTGTTGTTCGTAAAACAATCACATTGTCCATCGTCTATTGAACAATGGAATAGTGGAACAATGAGAGAACGATAGTAGTCGCACACACAATGCTGCCGCACTAACCTTATCTTTGTTCGGAAGAGTAACGACTGAATTTAACCCAGCATACATGGTAAAATGATAAATTGGGAGGGCAAGATCGGGACTGGAAGATATTTAGTACTACAGCGACCTTAATTCATCTACGACAGTATCAGCACCATCGAGGTAGCGGTAAACTGTAGTAACCTAGATTTAAAAAAAGTTAGAGCTAAACCACGGTCAGATTAGATGTTGCATATATGAGCAGCAGATCTCCAGAAAATGAGATGATTATCTATGTCGGAAGAACAGCATTGAGTTCACTTAGATCTTGAATGGAGGCAGGCGACTGTGTCGGATCTGCGCTCAAAGAATCTTTCATAAGTAATGCTATGTACCGAATAAAACTCAGAGGATGACAACTGATGGCACATTATGGTAAGTTTAGGTTTATTTTTGTTGAAATGGCCTCAACTCACTAGTATAAATTCATCTGCTAACTCGTTGCTACGTGTTGATGACTAATGGTAAATCACCAATTCTCAATAGACTCCATTCTAATGCTGCCAAACAATTGTAATTATCTCCTAATTTTTGAATGTAAAATTAGGTTTGATACAATAATTAGATTACAGCTTAAACTACAGAGTTACATGGTCTTAGATCTTGAAATAAATTCCAAGAATCTTAGGGTCAAAAGTTGGCGTGAAGGGGTTTATTGAAGTAGCCAGTTTCCTAGAATAGGAGGCTCATGCTCAAAATCAAACCGATTAACAATATAGCATAATCAGTGAGAAACATCTTGAATTCCGGTTGAAGGTACACCACATAAACTGAATACACCTCATTTGTATATATTACTTTTACTCTGGCTGATGTGAGGATGCGTAGTCATGGCGTCCGATTTTCAGACCGACTCATTATCTCCAAGAAATGTTGGTTTGGCTTTTCCCTGTTTCGTGTAGCCTCTAAATACAGCGGCTAGTCGTAACTTTGCTTTTTATTAGGCAATTAATTGATGAGGGGCTATCACATTACTACGTGAATGTAAAGGACCCTATAACTAAGTTTGTTGTTCGTTCTGTCACGAGACAAATATCACGTTAGACATTAAGGGGTTTGTTGACCTTCATTGTTTTGATGCAATGGGCAAATTTGCCAGATGGTGAGCGATTAATTACACATTGGTAAACGCCAATTCTGGTGGTTAAGGTGAGCATCCATCGAAAGGTAAGGTGGAAATTGAGGTATAGCCTGGATGAGTGGCGAAGGGAGTTGTCCGTTCAGGTCACCCTTATGGTTGGTTAGTCTCTTGCTTCCCTTAATAAGTAACAACTACATGTGGTAATTGGCGTTTCGCAAAGCCACTCACCTCAAACCTCACCACTGTCAGTTTTCGGAATCCAGTAGCCTGCCAGGCAGTGGCACAATGAACCAGGCCGACCAACGCAACGATACAACAAGGTCAAACACGACCGCCAACGCAATTTCGATAATGTTGTAACTATTTAGCGGGAAGTTGAAAAGGTCGCAAACGGGCGGCTATGAGTGTTTCTACCTCGATCCTTCATTTATGAAATGACATGCGATTTTACTGTTTGCTAGGTCACTGGGCTGTTGGCCAGCTTATTCTAATGCAAAACTGGATCATACCGATCTTCTTGCCCTGGCTGGTAATTCTCGGATGAGAGGGCAAGCTTACCGGCGGTGGTCAGAATCGTGACTGGTCTCGAGAGTACCATTAGAGTGATATTATATCAAGAGCTTTGGTTTTATTAATCCAGCTAAATGAGAGTATGAAGAGTTGGGAGTCGGTTGGTCTTGGGGAAGGCTTTGTTTTGGATATCCATGGAACTTGATACAACCAGAGCTACGGAGGTAGTTTGTACAGTACAGGTCCAGTAAAAATCGCATTCCGCGATGAACTCTGAACCTCCCTTCTAATCCTTTGTTCCACCGGCGATAGACAAATAAAGCTGCCGCTCTCAATCGGCAGACCTTCGATTACCAGCCTCCCAGATTTTCTACTTATCAAGTTGGCTGGGCTGGTTCCAATCTATTATTACTGCAGCCTCTCCACTGTTGGCACATGGGATCAAGCTTGCCAAGTTTCGATGTAAGCCATAATTCCCTGGCTCTGTTGGACTGTAGTTCATGCGTTGTGCAGATCCTAGGCTGGCAATTCTCTGGTTTGGAGGTCTGAGACCGTCGGTTGCGTGACGCCTCCTTGGCAAATCGACTGCGGGAGAGGCACAGCAGCTACTGTACGTTTTCAATCTTTTTCCGGGACGGGGATGAGAGCCGCAATATTTTCGGCGTGCTTATTAATAATTATCTCTTGGAGGGGTGGTTGTGTTTGTTTAAGCCCCTAATTTCGCATATTGAGGGGTTGGAGGATTCCGTGGCTCATCAGGTTTAGCCTGGAGTCCATGCTCTACGAAGGATGATCAAGGTTTGATCTTCTCCTAGAGCTTGTACTGCCATGATGGGGAGGTCTTATATTTGATAGCTTCCTCAGAATGTAGTGTTTGCTAAGTTGGTGATTCGTTTCTATGAACTTCATGTTGTAGCAATGCGATTTCTCCAGCTTCTCCTAGCTTTCGTTGCTGTGCCGCTTTCCGCGGTTGCACAAGGGATGGTTTTTGATTCTCCAGGTATGTAAAAGCTCCGGTGCAAGATATTCAAGCCGTGGGATTCGAGTTCAGTTGCTCTAATCGGAAGTCTGAGCCCAATGTAGAGGCATGTTTAGAAGTAGTGAACTGGAAGACTGCTACTACTTTGTTGCAACAGATGAACTGACTTTTTCTACCAGCTTTGAATGAGATAGTGAATGGAGGTAGCACATACGTAGTGAATTTCCATACCTCGCCAGACGACCCATATCTCAGCCAGCTGGACAATTTTGAACTCTTGTTACTCTCTGGCAAATATAGTTCCTCGGTAAATACTACCTCTTTGTTAACTAAGTCCTATTGCTTATAAGATATTCTAGGCAAACGTTTACTCTTGGAATCTAAAGAATATCAATCCCGCAACGACCCAGAGCAGCATTGTTATTCCCCCCTCGGTCGCACCTAACGGGGAGCATGCCTATTTTATGGGTATCCGTGGCTCGGTGAAATCAAACTCTAGTATATCAGCGACATACTTTTCAAACTATTTCACGTTGGCAAATATGACTGGAAAGGGAGATGTAACAGCCGCAAAATCAAAGAACACAGACCCATCAGCTCCATCTGATAAATTCCCAGTATGGGCTTTCATCGTCATTCTTGGCACCGCAATTATATCGCTGTCACTGTCCTGGGGCTGCCTGTGTTATAGAAAGAAGAAAAAACAACAAAGGACGGCCAGGGGCGGCGACTGCGAAGAAGCGGGGGCAGAGAAGTGGTATGGTTCACCGAACTTGGACCCAAAGAACGGACGACTCATCAAGTCCGGTCATGAGAGAAGTGCATCATCTCCCGCACTCCCACAACTTCCTGTATTAACGGGCGGTCCTCGACGTCCAGCCCGGCCCCGAAGCACTACCATATCGGGGAACTTTCTGTATGAACTCGATGCTTCGGAACTTCAGAGACCACCCAATGTGTGGAGGGATAGCTGGCATGCTATGATGGGTCTCGTCGTTGGAGGAAGGCCTGAGGTTAGAACATCGAGAATTGACAGGGAGTTTCCGATATTACCTAAGGTACCTATTCCAAAGGGAGCTACTATCGAGAGGAGGAACGAAATACGCTGGAAACCTAGTTATCCTGGTACATGATAAAATCAAAATATTTTAAAACAAACAAACACATGTAGTCTTGATCACGTAGGACCCATGGGAAATTTATGCTACTAGTCCATTCCATTTGCAGTCTATCCTTGATACTCTATGGTCGTCATTCACGATTTTACTTGAGTCGTGTCTATCTAAAGATTTTGCATAAAGTCTTCAATGGTAGGTGTCTAATCAGTCCCATCTCACAAATCTCATTATTTGTTCAGATCATTGAAACTCCTGTGAATCTTAATACACTCATATCTCTGTTAATAGAGGACGCGATTTTATGAAAGTATCTGAAAATATTTTGAAGAGTGACTCCATTATTTTGTTACGAGGGCTGCTCCGATCGCCGCTCAGCATAACTATACCCTAGCATTCCTCTATTGTCACAGCCAAATTTTCACTCTGACATCTTACGCGTTAACCTGTATCATAGCGCACATTCAAGTTCATCTAGGCTCGTACTTATCAGTTCTTAGAACACATTCCTATCTTGATATTGCTTCCTTTGGACTTTGTCCCTTTGTATACCTTCTTCTCCTCGACGCTCTCGGACCACTGAACGTGGTTCGTGTAGTCCTCATTCGTGTACTGAATGAAGCCGCTCGATGCCATTGAGCTCTTGCACCACCCCCATGGCGGTGCAAATTTGACAGAAGTATTTCCTGGAGGTTGATCGGATGACTTCTCATCATTGCCAAGTTCGGAGAAGGCTTGGTCCAAGGATGGGTGGAAATCCTGAGGTGTTTGGCAGAGAAGTTGATCAGTAGAATTGATGTTAGAACAAACCGATACGGTAGCAGAAGCCAACAAATTTGTGTGTGGCTTTTGGTAGTGCTGAATGTCATCAAAGCCTTTGAGTGCCCAAAGTGGCGTCAATTCCTTTCGATAAGTCAAAAATTCAGCATCGTATGCGGCACGTCTCCTACGAGCTAATCAGCACTTAATCACAGCAAGTTTGTAGGCATAAATGGGAATGTAACAAACCCCGGATCTGTGAAAACCTTCATCGCCTCCTTCATGGCATTACAGACTTCGATAATGTCCCGGCGGTTGCTCATTTGATAGAGCTGCTTGAGGGCGTAGTATTGCTTCTGGTAAGGGTCAGCCTAAGATAACTTTCAGAACTCCCAATTGTATATTTACATAAATATAATCCAGCTTAGCGTGAGGTGCGTCTCGAATATCGAGCAGACGGTAGAGATCTTCGAATGCCATGGCGGTTCTGAGTTTTCTTGCTGTGTTGGTTGTTGGAGAGGAATGGTTACATGGAGTGTAAAGGATCGCAGCATGAGATAAAGAGAGAAACGCGTAGTTTAGGACAATTGAAGGAACTTTAACATAGACGCGTACCAAAGTAAACGTCATCAGATTACCTTCTTATATCGTGTCGAGATACTTACCGAAGGATGATGTGATATCCTCAAATATGCGAGCCTCGATTAGCTGGAGTTTGCATTTAGAAAGGAGGTGTGATATAATAACATACAGAAATTGGTTTATTGCTTTGCTTTAACTAAAATTGTTCTTTGAGTGTTTCTTTGGGTTCAGCATACCTAAGGGACTTATCATAACAAAACTTAGAAAAGGGGTAGGGGCTCGGGTAACAAGCGAGTCCCAACCCTGACTCAACAGTAAAAAGAATTTAAGTCTAGTTTTCAACCTGCCAGTATATGAAGCTGTACAACAATCTCAGAATATATGGTTTGATCAGGCCAAAGTAGAAATCTCCACATTCTTAAATCAGGAGGTCTCGTACCATGTGTCTGTTCAAGCTTAGACGTTAACCGTGCATGTAACCCCTACTGTTTGCTTGTCTTGGTCATTTCGAGGCGATGAGTCAGCCTCCATGTGATATAGATAAGGCAGGAGAAGCGAAGAGCAGTTCCTTCTCCTATTGGGGCCATATACGGGGTAATAAGGTAGTACTAAACAAGGCTGTATGTGTACGATTTCTCTCATTCCCAGGTACAAGACTCAAATTTAGACTTTAGTGACAGTCCTAGCTAGACCAAGGCCGTCGTCCTGTTGGGCAGAAGTAGCATATCACAAAGCAATATGCATTAGAAAAGTATTGTTAGGATTATCTGGTTTGAAAGGCTTCCACTTCCATAGGGCTCTAAATCAATACCATATAAAAGCTGAGAGGTCATGCTGGTGAAATGGATCCTGGTACTAGACGCGCCATTAATCCTTCCACCACATTCCTCAACCAAGCCAATAGTAAGAGACCGACATCTAGACTATGGAAATTTCCCAATCATTAGGACGCCATTCTTAGTAGGAAACGCTACTTATTTTATATTTCTTTGAACCTCACTTTGTCATTCATGC
>Ga0247812_10001189_pt1 | contig 14793 bp, 19 predicted proteins | sample UWRJL149409B1_FD_178011 | JGI IMG/M metagenome (GOLD analysis project Ga0247812, IMG submission 178011) | Plant litter microbial communities from Arlington Agricultural Research Station in Wisconsin, United States - UWRJ-L149-409B-1 | ecosystem: Environmental > Terrestrial > Plant litter >...
CTGCATCGAGCGGCGCTGGTTCTCGGCGGTGCATCCCCGAGGTACTGAGACGGATGCTCCAGTCGCGATATTGGTTCTCATCGAGAAGCGCCGTGTCGAAAGCGCGTCGGATGAGCGCCGAGAGAGACACTCCCCAGCGCCGCTTCAACTCGATGAAGCTATCCAGATCTGGCACAGTCGGCCATTCATTTCGCAAAGCGTGTGAAGGGAGAAGCAGTTCGCCCGCGAATGCATCCGCTTCCCGCTCTTGCGCCTCTGACGTTTCGGAGTCGTGCATCACAGCATGGCCAATCTCGTGCGCCATCGTGAATCGCAGGCGTTCGGGCGCGACATGATCACCTATGAGGATCACTGGTGCGGCGTCTTCCGGCCACGAAGCAATGGCGTCGACCTGGAGAGTGTCTAACGGCCAACGAAGAATCCAGACTCCCGCTGCCTCGATGACGCCGGTGAGGTTATCGATCGGGCCTGAGCCAGCGCCGATCTCGTTCCTTACGATCGCGGCAATCTCCTGAGGGGTAACGAACCCGTCCTCCAGGTCATGGCGCTTCAACCGGGTGCGAGGCGCGCCAAGAAGGTCATCGATACGACGTCCAGTCAATGCGAGGTCTGCGCCGATCTTCTTCACGGCACCGAGCGGCGTAGTTTTGCGCTTCCGGTGAAAGATGCGGGCCGGGTAGAGCTCTGAGGTTGCAGTTTCGAACGCTTCGACCGGTACACCTAGCACCTGAGCGATCAGCCGCCATTTGTCGGGATCGATTTCGAATGTGCCCGACTCCACCTTCGACAGAGTTGCCTGTGAGATGCCGGTCGCATTGGCGACATACATCTGAGTGAGTTCGCGGGAGAGACGGACAGTCTCAAGAAGCGAACCGCGGGCTGTCAAGGTGCTCATAGCTGTAAGAATAGCACAGGGTCTGGAATATTCCGATCTTGAACGTATTTTCATTTCGAGCTGCCCTTCCGATAGCGGCTCCTGCGATTGGTGAGCAGTTGTAAGAGGCCGAGCTTCGGCTCATCCTGGTCCCGCCTCGCATCACTTCGGTGAGTGGTAGCCCCGGGCACGTCGAAGCACCCGGGGCCACTCGGACTACTTCTCGTTGCGAACGCCCTTGTGCTGGTTCGGGCTGACGTTCATGATGCGACCCGTCGTGGTGTCGCGCTTGACCCAGTTCTTGCCTGACTTGAACTCGCTGCGGTTACTCACCGCCCCGACGCGGTGACCGCGTCCAGTGTTCTTTGCCATGTGTTATTCACCTCGTTCCCCGAGGGCTTTGAACCCGCTTCTGCGGACCCTCTACTAAGTAGACGAGTGCCGTCCGCAAATGTTTAGGCGGTTATGCGCACATCTCGCAGAGGCCATCCTGAAGTAGATGGGGGAGCACTCGGTTGTGACAAGAGGCACACTCTCCTTCGTTTGCTGCTCTTTTATCGCATGCACAGTCCCCGCATTTCGGGCAGAACGAGCGGTGGCATTTCGGGCAGGGAAAACCGGTGACCGTACGAGACTTTCCGCAGCAAAATATCGTCTGCGTCGGCCTTGAGACGAAGTCGACACCTCTGTTGACAAATCCTGTCGTTGTATCCCACAGGTCTGTTTCGGAAAACACAAGGTATAGCCGTTGAGAATCGGCAACGCCATCTACGTAGAAATCAGCTTGGGAGTTCCAAGGGCTGCGCCACATCGATAGCCGAGAGAAGTTCTCGCCGGTGGCCAGTTGCCGGAATGCGCTCCCCTCGGGAAGCGATTGCCCACTCCAGGGGTAGACCGTCGGCCACCCCTTTTCCGGATCTGGGTGGATGCTTGCGTGCTCAACCTCCCAGGTATCGCGGTTGATTATGACGACTGCTCCGAACCCTGGCAGTTTCTGAGCGAGTCCGATCGCGCAGACCTGACGGCTGCCCATTGTCGAACCGTAGATTTCCATTACGTGCCGCGCTCGAACCACGTCAGATCCGATCACCGCGACGATGGACTCGTCCGGCAGAAGAAGACGTTGAGCGATCAGGTCGCATACCGTCTCGATAGCTTCTGCCGGGGTCTCGTGGTCGGCTACCCAGTCAAGAAACCCTTTGGTACGGGAAAGTAGCCAATGGCCGGTCTCATGGGCGAGCGTGAAGTTCTGCCGCCGGCTAGCAGTGGGCGCGTACAGCACAACTTTGTCTTCCAGAAACGAGACACCGCTGCACGCACCACCACCTATCCGCACCTCTCCGAGATGGGCGGCCGGCACCAAGGTTAGGCCGAATTCATCGGTCATGCAGCTCTCCGGGTCAGCCGCGAAATGTTCTCGAACCTCCGGGGACAATAGAGACAATGCGCGGGTGGCCCATGTTTCAAGCTTCATCTATTTTCGCCCGTTTCTGCTTTCAACCGCTGCCACGAGCGCAGCCAAGGATTGCAGCATTTGTTCTCCATCTGCGGCGTCCCCGCGGTAGACGGCAGCCAATGCTTTTGAACTCAGTTGGCTCTCTGCGGCGTCGATGGAGATTCGCAAGGCTGACGCCCATCGACCGACAAAAGCGCGGAACTGGTCCGTATTTCGAATGGCCCGAAGGGTGCTGGCTTGTTCTGTCTCGGCACCACGGACGAGGACCGCTGGCTCTGTGCCCAGTTCTTCGGCAACGACGCTCATCAGGGCGGTCGACATCAGCAAGTGGTCGTGTTGTTCCCAGTCGAACGACTGCTGGTCTGAAACTTCCCACCCACGCTTGCGGAGACTCTGCGCAAGTTGGCTGACGGAGAGTCCTTTCCGCAGCCGGAGTCTCTTGAGTTCCCGTCGGTCTAGCGGCTGGTCGGACACTAGGCCAAGCATTTCGGCGGTGCGATCCTGGCTGAGAGCGGGAATGTCAATGCCTACTGAACGAACCAGACGGGCGGTATCCAGCAAGTCAGCGATTTCTTGTGCCTGGGCGGAGGTTAGGTCGAGCTCCGAAACGTCGGCGTGATCGCCCGCTGGAGACGTGGCGAGTGAGAGAAACAGCTCCTCGAATGCGTCGTCGTTCATTTCTTGTTCCTTCCTTCCACTTCTCGTCTGACTTTGGAAAGCGCTGCCTTCTGAATCTGGCTGATACGCCCTGGGCTAAGGCCCAAATCTCTTGCAACTGCGACGGCAGCGTCACCCCTGATGAAACGACGCTGAAGTACGTCCCACTCTTGGCTGCTCAGGACACCGATCGCGTCCATTACCGCTTCGACTTGTCGAAGCAGGTCGGCTTCGTCGTCGACTTCCGCGAGGCTGTCATGGAAATCGGGCACTTGCTCCCACTCGGTTTCACTTCCTTCGCGACGCTTCTCATCCTTGCCGCGCAGCCGATCCTTGACGGCGTTCCTCACGCACGTAACGAGGTAAGCCTCCCAGTTGGAGACTCCGTCGGGAAGACCGCGTTGCAGCTTGACGAAAACATCGTGGACAACGTCCTCGTACTCACTGCGAAGGGCGGACCGTGAGAGATCCGCGGCGGCTACCCGCAACAAGGTTTCGCGATGCTTCAGGTACAGGGCCGCAAGGTCCGGCTTAGGGTGCTCCATAGTTCGCGCCGTTGCTCACTTTTCTAGAGGTTCTGGTTGTCGAGGGGGTCGTCGTCTGTGCTCTCCATATTGAGTAGACGGAGCTCGACGCAACTAATTTAGCGAAACATTTCTCGTTTTGCGAGGACGATTCGCCGGGGATTGAGGGTTCAGGCGCGAGCGGTGGCTGGCGACTGCGGCAGCTACAAGGAAGAACGTCCGAGCTGGATGTTAGATCGGGTCTTCGTCCGCCAAGCGCAGCGCAAACCAGTCAAGGTCCTCCGGGAAGAGAAAAAGCCTGTCGCTGGTCCGAGCCTTTCGGAGGAACAGGTACGCCATGAACGAGGCCCCTTGCAGCTCCTCGATGTCGTCGACGTCATGGCGCGCGAGCAGGTCTGCAACGACCTGCTGTTTTAGGCGAAGCGATGGCGCGCCGCGGCGCCCCAGGTTTAGCCATGCACCGCTGTCATCTTCATTCGCATAGCGGATTGTTCCCCAGTACAGCCGCCGCTTGTCGATGAGCCTGGCGTCTGCATCGATGACCTCGACGCAGTACGAACGGATTGCGCCGCGAGTGCCGTCGGGCAGCATGATCTTTGCTTTGGAGTCTCGAAATGGCGGTTCGCGTACCAAGCGACGAAGAAGGACGGTCATACCCATGCTCGGTGTGGATTGCCCACCAGATCCTCTGCCCGAGTACCGTCGCGCCCGCCCGCCGCGCTCTGGGGCGTCAGGATCGTGAGTGACGTGCTGGATCGCTTGGCTCTCGACAGGACGCAGTACGTACTCGTCCTTGGACGACATCCGCGGTTCCTCAACGGAAAGTTTGCCACTTCCACCGTCCTCAGATGTCTGCGATGCCATGGTGCATCCGTCGCGATGCGGTCTCGCGCCAAAGCACGCGGCGCGGCCGTTTCGGGCCTGGCGTATGAAGTATGCCGGCTGCTGGCACCCAGTGCAGAGCAGAGAGGGCGCAAATGCGGAGCGCTCAGCCTGGCTGTATTCCTCGTAGACATCGGCGGCTACCGAGTGACCGAGGCTGTCGACCCACGCTTCATACATGAGGGAAGAATAGAGGAAGTTCTCTCACATCTCGGGGTAGTCGGGCGCCGCGCCGCCGAGGTGAAGGAAGAAGTCGAGAACGTTTCCGGCGAGCTCGGCTTCCGTGTGACCGTCTACGACACTCGCGTCCGCGAGTTCGAAGCTCAGTTCAAGAGAGTCGGTCAGCGTGTTAGCCATCACTCTCGTACGCGAGGGCTTTTGCCCATCGGCGGGCTGGACGACCAATTCCCAAATGCGCGAGTCAGGCGAAGATCGTGTCGCCCGAACTACGAACGTCCGTCTGGGGGCCGGTGGATGCTCGGGCTCCTGGAGGGTGCTCGGTTCAGTTTTGGTCGGTATCTTCGTCATGCCTTGGCTGTGCGCGGCGGGCGAAGGGTCTCGAATGCGGGCCAGCGACCGAAACAGCTTCGGGGCAAGCGACTGTTTCACTTGTAACTCGACGCGTAACATCGCGCACATGACCGCGAGTCAGGGTTCGATGAACAACACGCAGGGCGATCAACAGCGCCGCCGGCAAATGGTCGAGGAGTCAATCCAGAGCCTTGCAATGGAAGGTCTCACCGTAAGCGAGTGGCAGCTGGCGAACATGGAGCTGTTCATTGCCGGAGCAATCGACCTGCCCGAACTTATGACCCGGGGGGTTCAACCGGAATCGCCCGACGGTGATGAAGGCACCCACGACTGAGATGGACGACCTACAGAGCCCTAACTGCCCCCGCTGCCTCACCCAGTGCGAACCGGCCGGTGAGGACCTCATCGCTTGGTGGTGCCCAAGCTGTCGCGAAGTCGTCCCGATTCCCTAAACTCGAAGCAGCTGGGCCGGCTGCTTTTCGAGAGGCACCGGTGGGAACAAACAAACGCTATGCAGAGTCGGTTGATCGACGTATGGAGGATCGCGTCGTCGAGAAGGTCATGCGTTCCGGACAGCCATTTGGCCTTTCCGATGAAGAGCTTCAGCTGGACGTCTAACCGCTTACTCGTGACCCGCAGCCAGGAGCCGTAAAGGCGTGGGTGCGATACCCATCGGCACCGTTGCAGGTCGCCGCGCTGGCCGTGGCGTGGACGCCGCGAGCCGTTGCAATCAAATGGCCTGGGCCAGATGGGGTTGTGCATCGGGCTTGGGTATGGGCTTCTGCGGTGGAGAAGTGAAGGCGCCGGTCGAGGCATCCCGGCTGCCGTCCAAGACCGTCTGCCTCGCGCTCGTTGGAATAGGGTTCGACCATGGCTGCAATACCTATTTGGCACATCCACGGCAAAGAAGGCATGGTCGGCTCAGGCTTCCTAGCCCGTTCTATGGGCAAGCTGGGGTTTTACACGGCTGCTCATCTTCTAACTAAGAAGTCACTATCGACCACGGACTGGACCTCGTGGGCTCCGATCCTCACCGCCAAAATAGGTCCCGGACGAGAAACGGCGATGGAACTCTTTTCCGGTCCACGTGCGGAGCCCACCCCGATGTTCGCGTTCATAAATACCGGCGAGATAGTGGCAGACATGATTTGTCTTCGAAGTCCTGCCGTGCTTGCGTTAGCAAAGCACTACGAGGTACTCCAATTTGCCGAAGATACGACTACACCGGGGCTGCCCATCGTTTGCGAAGGCTATCCCCACCGACAGGAAACGTGGCCGTCATCCGAACCCTCTCGCATCGCTGGGACCGCAAAGAGGATCGCTCACGACGGACACATTCTGCTGTCAACGGACATGATCGCTGAGGAAGGTTTCTCTGGAGGACCTGTAACTGACCAGGCAGGCAACTTGCGTGGAATGCTGATCGGAAGTGACCACGATGGCACACGCATCGTCCCCCAGACAGTTTTGCGATACCTCTAGCCCCCAAAAGCTCGACGAGTGATCTATTCCGCTCGGCGACTACCGTCGGCTTCGATCGTGTTTTTCGTCTCAAACTGATCGAGAATGGAGTAGAGCTTTGATATGCCGCTCTCGCCCCGCGATTTTCTGGCGCGGAACAACACGACGTGCCGGTCGTACCCGCCGGATTGCAACAACTCGTCGAGTGCGTCCCTCGCCTGGCGAACGGCGATGGCGTCGTGCCACCCTTTGTACCCTGCAGATAAGAGCGCGTCGATAGCCTCGTTGCCCGCCGCGCTGAGGCCTTCCGTCATCATTTCGTCGGTAACCAGGTTGTAAGCGCCGACGGATTTCGCCCACCCGGAGTGATTGTCTTGGTGCCATTCCGCGAGGATCACGATGCTGTTCGACAGCTGGTCAATCTTCGACATGAGTTTGTTGGTCGGGTAGTAGGCCAACACGACCCCGCCGGCTTTCACGCTGCCAGATCGTTCAGTCACCTTCGCTGCGCGGCTGAACTCATCTGGGACAGACTGCAGTGTCCCGGCAACGACGGTAATGGGAAGGCGGTGCTTCGCAGCAATAAGTTTTGTTGCGGCGATGGACGCTGCCGAGTGGGAGCCGTTCTTCGACCATGGGATGTATATGTACTGGTGACCATACACTGCATCGTTCACGGCGCTACCTCTTCCTCAGGTGAGCCTGACTCTACAACGGCCGTACGTCATGCGCCCCCGATCAACACGGCGAAGCCGTTCGGCGAAGGCGCTTGCACTAATTAGTGTGCTGCCAAGATCGCATCAATTCCATCCACGCTGACTCGGGAATACCTTGGCCAATGTGGTCAGCGAGACCGTCGAACCCCCACTCGGGAAATCTCATGACCGGGATGAAGGGCCAGGTGCCGGTCCAGTAGGCGCCACGGGTCCACGCCGGTTTGCGCTCTTGCCGAGGATTCCAACGATGCTGTATTGCGATGGCCCGGTCTTGATTGATGGAAATCGGTCCCGGTGCGCCCAGTTGCGCCAGGCGGATCCGAAGTCGAACTCCAGTAACTGCTTTGTGCCCCCGACTTCAGAAAGGCCAAGCATTACAGTGCCCAGGACCAGACCTTCGTCCACTGCCGTCTCTTGCTGAGTCACCGTCGTTGCAGCCATGGGACGAGCCTAGCTTTCAGAGTTTGCAAAAGTCTGCTCCGATTTCAAGACAGGACTACCTCATGACGACAGCCCAAGAGGTAAATGATCCCGGCGAAGTCGAGCACGCCAAACTGATCTCCCTGCGCATCGATCAGGGCAGACTGATTCATAAGGAATTCATGCGCATCGTCGAAGATCGACCCGCCCGCGGATCCGACCTTCACGGCGACGATCTAGCTACGGCATGGATGCAGACCAGCCACGTAAGCGTCACGGCTTTGACGATGGTCGCCGATAACATGCGTGCGGTATGCGACATGCTCCGTCCTGCCGATCATCTCATCGTTCCCATGTACGCCCACTACCCAGTCCTGCGGTCCGTAGTGGAAGCCGCAGCAGAGGCCAAGTGGTTGCTTACGCCCGACGTGCGCAAAGAACGCGTAGCGAGAACTTTGCGGGCGAAATTTAGCGACGCGAAGCATGATGCCGAACTGGCAAAGGAGCAACGAGAGACGGTTGCCGCGATGGACGACGGCGGGACTCACGCCGAGGCGCTGATTGAGGCCGACAAACACGCCGCCGCGCGATATGCGCGCGACGTAGCAAAGATTCGAAGTATCGCAGAAGAACAGCAAATCCCCTGGGCCGCAGTGAAGTCGGGCCTGCCGCCCTGGATCCAAATCATTAAGGCCGTCTGCGGGATAGAAGCGCACGATGAAGGTGTGAGGGTACCTGGTGGTTATGCGGCGGGGCTCTGGAAGATCATGAGCGGTCTCTCTCACCCATCAACGAGTCGGAGCGTGAACCATTCGGCGATGGAGCGAATCGACGAGGCGACGGATAGCGGGGTCGTAACGGCGCGGCTGAGCGCTTCACTGCGATGGACCTCGGAGGCCATGACGGTCGCTTGGTCCACAACCCACGACGCCCTAGACCTTATGGAAAGGCGACAGACCGTTCGACTGGTTATTCCCTGAATATACGCGGAGCAGAACGGTCACGAGATAACTGAGCGAAGGACGCCAGCCGCATCTCAGCGCCGCTCCTCTGACGACTCGCGCAGCCGCGCGAGTGCGAGCACTTTCGGACTGCTGACCTTACCGAGCAACTTGTCGCTTGCTACCACGGCACAAGCTGCCGCGACGGCCTCGGCCAAAGTCACCGGCTCGCGGCGTTCGTCACGGCGAGGGAGCCTTAGGCGGTTGCACATCGCTCAGCCTTTCCGATGGTCGTGGCGGGCCCGTGGTTGCCGCTGGCCGTGCCAAAAACAGATGCTTGGAGAGTGTCCGCGTCGATCACTGCCAAGCACAGCAAACCCCGCGACACTTGATCGAGGACGAGCACACGACACTCGAACCTCGAAGTCCAGTTATGAAACGTGACCTTCTCGTCAACGTGCCGGTGATAGTGACCGCCGACATACAGTTCAGGCTGCAGCGCTGCGAATCCTCGATGAAACAGGCGTCGACCCGCCAACGAGTATGCGAGCATTTCCTCAGATAGGTCCAGCTCATTCGCCGCCAGCGCCCAGTCGAGAGACGGCACCCTGAGCGGCGCGTCATGCCCCACCAGGACATCGGCCGGCGCGGCGCCGAGCCGCTCTAAGTCGCTCGCGCCTACCGACTCCTCGGCCCACCAGTCGAATCCGGGGATTCGTTCGTCCCGATCAATCGAATGTGCACCGCCCAAGGCCGCCAACACTCTTCCGGTTACCAATCGCACCCGGTAGCCGCGAGGAATGTGGAAGATGTTGTCGCGCACGCGTCGAAGCCCGTCATCGCCTGTCGGGTAGGTGAAGAGCTCCGGAAACCACTCATGGTTTCCGTCCACGAAGTACAAGGTGAAGTCGAGAGCCGACAATCGGCGGCTGATTTTATCGAGAGTCTTCTTGTAGTTGACCCGTGGCCAGATGAAGCCGAAGTCTCCCGTGACGATCGCAACGCGGACGCCGCGGGCGCGCATTGTCCGCGCCGCGGCCAGGAGGGCGCCGAGGTCACCATGGAGGTCTCCGATGAAACCGATGCGTGCCTCCTGCGATAGCGCCCCTTGAATCCTCATAGTCATCCAATGCACCCGCTTCCAACCCACTCGTCGGGTCAATCTGAAAACGCTATTCTGGTCATTGTATTGAACGACCGAGTTCGATGTGAGGCGGCAAGCAAATGAATGGCGAATACCTCTACAAACCCACCATGCCTGCATCCGACTGGCAGCTCATCGGCCCATTCGTCATCGCGTGCGTCGATGCGTCATCGACCAGCACGCGATACGGCAAGCCGGAGCTCTACGCCGCCGCAGCTCCCCTCACTCGTTGGGCGGTGCGGCATGCTGGACTACCCCTGGATCCGACCGCCATTTTTGATCGCGACGTCATAGACCGATTCGTGTCGACGTCAGACCAGTACCGCACGAAGGCTTCGAAGAACACCATCCGTTCACGGCTGCTGCGGATAAGTGAAGCCCTGTTGACGCCTGAAGCGATCGTTGAGGCACTCCGTCCGCTGGGATCATCAGACCCGTCAGCACCCTATTCCGCAGCTGAGCAGGTCGCGTTACGGAGCTGGGCAACTGTGCAGCCGACGGCGGAGAAGCGAAGAAGCGCCGGTGCTCTCTTGGCACTAGGCATCGGAGCAGGTTTATCGGGCAAAGAGATCATCGAATGCAAGGCAACCGATCTGATCTCGGACGCGAGCGGTGTAGTTGTTCTTGTCCGCGGAGACCGCGCCCGGCAGGTACCCGTAACGAGGGCGTGGGAGGACGGGCTACGAACGCAGAACAGCGGAGACGACAACAGCCCACTGTTTCGCGAAGGCCAGTCTGGTGAGAACCCGAATCTGATCTCTGACTTCGTCTCCCGGTCTCGGGGCAAGATTGCACTCCAGGCCCGAAGGATGCGAGCAACCTGGATAGTTGCTCATCTCGACGCCGGCACCCCAACGATCGACCTTCTTCTGGCGGCTGGGGTGAAGTCGCTGGAGGCGTTTGACCGTTTCATCCCGTTTACGGATGAACGTGACTGGGACTTGGTCCGCGCGCGCATCCGCGGCTGACAGTGCATCGGTGCAGCATCAGGCCTCCTGGCCAAAAAACCGGATCTTCAATACCCGCTCCGCCGTCGCAAGGTCCTCAAGCCGCATGACGATATCACCCCGAAGCAATTCAGCCATTCGCCGCTCGGAGACGTCCACCGCCCGGGCGTAATCCGCCACCGAGTGATAACGCGCCGACTGCCTCAACGCTGCGTGAATAGCGAATGCGACACCATGCTGCATCTGCGCTGCGCGACTCTGATCCAACTCCGAATCGATCGAATTACCGCTGGGTTTCCACTTGATCACGCGCTGTTTGCCAAATAGTTGATCGTCGATGGCGAACAGCCGCGGAACGTATCTGCTGTCGGCCACGTCGAGACTTTATATCCTTGCCGCCCTTCCGTCGTCGACATATGCGGCAATTCACCTACGCCAAAAGCGTACATACGCTAACGGCGTATGTACGCCAAAAGCGTAGGTCATTCTTCGCATCTAACCGGGTATGTCCAGTTCTAACGAATCTCTACTCTTGCCTGCCAGGCCAGATGTCTACGCCCAGTCCGCGCTCCAGACGGGCGAGCGTCTCCGCGTCCGGCCAACTCGTGCCGTCGAGGATGCCCACGAGTGTCGAGTGATTCATGCCGATGGAGCTCGCAACTGCGCGGAGCGTTCGCGTGCCGATTGCAGCTCGAAGTCGAATCGAAATTTGCCGGCCAACTTCTCCGACGGGATCGAGGGACGGCACTTCGGGCCAGGGGGCGGGAGCGAGTTCGACCGGAGTCTTCCTGCTCGTCCGCGCCATAAATTCAGCGTAAGGGCGCAAAGCCTTGTCGGAGGTCACAAATGACTCATGACATCGGCGTGTCTGTTCATTACAATGAACAGTACCACTACACTGGCCGACTTTCGCAAGAGGTCCGCATGGTTATCGAGAAATACACGCCACGGCTGGCCCACGCCGAGTGGCTGCCTGTTGCCGATTTTGTGCGGGAGACGGTGGCGAGGTGCGCGCCAGGAAGTGTCGGCGTCACTCTCGAAGCGCTGGGCCTGGTTGCTCGGCTGAGCACATGGGGTGCTCGCGTAGGGCTGCCTTCCAAGGTCGAAGCGCTTTTCGACCCCGATGTAATCGAACGGTTTTTGCACGACGAGCGGATGCTGAAGTCGCCGACCACTGTTGCCGACGCCAGCGGGCGGCTGATGGACATGTCGCGGCTGCTCCTTTCGACTACATCGTCGTTGACCACCATCACCCGTAAGCCGACCGTGCAACGACCCTATACGGAGGCTGAAGAACCGCTAGTCCGCAGCTGGGCAGCCCAGCAACCGAGCGCGATAAAACGCAGAGCTGCGAGCGCGGTACTCGGGTTCAGCCGAGGAGCGGGACTCCGCCGAGACGAACTAGGGCTTGTGCTCGCGGGCGACGTCACCTGGGATGCTGCCGGGCCTCTTATTCAGATTCGAGGCGCTAATCCTCGACTGGTCCCTATTGACGAGCGCTGGGTGGATGATGTCATTCGCGCGATCGATGGGCTTGAACCCGACGCTCATCCTGTCTTTCCCAACTCAGGAGAGGGCCGGATGGACCATCTCCACTTGCTCTCTGGCAACCGCAAGCAGATGCGCGTTCGCAGCACGCGACTACGCAGCACCTGGATCTGCGACCGGCTTGACCGACTCCCGGCGAGCGTCCTTGTCCAAGCTGCCGGCTTTACTGCACCGCAGGCACTAAACCCCTACTACCGACTGGCCACACCCCTCAGTGCACCCGATCTCGTATCCGAATTGAGGGCGCGCGCATGACCGAGGATGAGGAATTCGCGGATGAGTACGACGCCGAACAGGACCTCGTAGCCTCGTTCTTCCCCGAAGAAGAGATCATCGCGGGCTCCGGGAAGATCTCGAAGTTTGCCACGCTTCACGTCGACACGGCCGCCATGAGACTCGACCTGTCGAAGATCCTTCCGGAGTTCGCCAAATGGGATGAGACGGACCGCGAGTATCGCGGTGGCCGCAAGCCAGTCCTCGATGACCGCGCGATCATGATTGCGTGCCTCATGCTGCGCTCAGAAGGCTCCCCGCTCCACATCACCCAGATTGCCAACGTCTTCAGATTCCGGCTTACGAAGGGCGCGATGGACCGCTTCGGGATTCCGCGCGAATACTGGACGACGAATATCAAGAAAGACATTCGGAATTGGTACAACCGGGCAGCTCGAAGCCTTCATCGCATCCTCACGAGAATGGATGCGTGGCCGGCCCGCCGGGGCCGCCACACCAGGCTGCAGCGGATTGAACTAGCCCAGAAGCGAAGCACGCTCGCCGCCAAGAACCTCCATCGCTTGAAACTGGAAAGAATCAGCTGGTTCACCAACTCCATGCTGCACATGACATTCAAGGCGCAACCGCCACGTCTCCAACGCCGATGGAAGGGCGGACTCTCCGTAGACCAAACGGCGGTGAAGACTTTCAGCCAAGCCGGGCCCAGGAAACGCGATAAGGACGGCAATGAGATACCGAAGTTCGACAAAGACGGTGTCGAAATCGAACGTTGGACATCCGAGGTTGACGCAGGGTACTACCCGTCGAAACCGGCGCCCAGCTCCTCTCGCGGTGGAGCTCCTGGGATCTCCGCATTGACCAGTCAGATCCTCGGCGACGTGAGCACTAGAGCCCCGAAGGCTCCGCCGCTCGATGTCGCCTACATGGCCAACATCACCGTGATGACTAAAACCATCACCGACAAAGTCGAGCCAGCCAGCCACCCCATCCTCGTGATGGGCCTATCCATGGCTCAGCCAAACAAAGACATCCCCGGCCAGACGGTCCGCGCTGTTCAAGCAATCGCCAAACGCGGCCATAGAATCCACCACCTGACCTTCGACCGCGGCTACCGCGGCGCGGAGACACTGCTCAAACCCCTCCACGCACTGGGCGTACCGGTGGTCATGGAATTCAACGGACCCCAACTCGGAATCAAAGGCGGTTCAGGCGGCGCGGTGCACGTCGAAGGACAGCATTACTGCCCAGCCACCCCTGAAGCCCTGCTGGAGGCAAGCCGGAAATACCGCGAAGGAAGCATCGACTGGGAGACGTGGCAGAACCACCTCAAAGAGCGCATCGCTTACGAAGCCCGTCAGGTTGAAAAACCGGACGAGAAAGATCGGGTACCGATCAGCTGCCCCGCGCTCGGCCCAAGCGCCACTGTCGACTGCCCCATTCGCGAGAAGCACCCCGGGCGCCCGACTAAGTGGAAGTCCCGACCCAAGATCATGAAGGCCAACATCCCGAAGGCACTGCCGAAAATATGCACGGCAAAGAAATCGGTCAGCATCAACCTGCTCGACACGATCGAGCACCAACAACTACTCCGGTACGGGTCCCCGGAGTGGGAATCTCTCTACAAACGCGACCGGAACCTAATGGAGAGCTGGAACTCCACGCTGACCAACACCGGCGAACGCTTGTCGCACGCAGCGGACCGCCGCATACGAGGCCTGGCGGCACATCAGTTCATCGTCACCATGATGGCCGTCTCAGCCAACCTGAGCAGAATCGCAGCTTTCCTCCAAGAAGAGCGGTTCGAGACACCAAGGAAGAGCTACCCGCGCGGACGCGACATTCGCGGTGAGAGCGCCTACGTCAATGCGAAGCGGAAACCGAGGTCCGGTCGAGTGAAACCCGATACGCCGGCGAGGACATAGACCGACGGCCAAGGCCTCTCTACTTACAACCGACTGAAGAGTCGATTCGGCGCGCCCAGATCTCGGTTCGGATGCATAGCAGTCACAAGAGACACGATTATTGAGCGTGAGAACGACGAATTCGGGCCAATGACGGGCTGAAACTAGAAAAAGCCACCGATGATTCGGTGGCTTTTTCTATGGGTTCGAGATTCGAGAACAAAACCGTCAAGAATCGAGAGAAACCCCTTGGCGGAACCGGTGGGATTTGAACCCACGGTGGGCTCAACACCCACACAACTTTTCGAGAGTTGCACCTTCGGCCGCTCGGACACGGTTCCGTGGACGATTGTAGTACAGGGTTTGCCGCTTCATTGAATCGAGCCGCACACAGGCTTTACACAGGCGCAGCTTAGAGCCCGCATAATCGGCGCCCGCAATCTGCTCGCATGAAGATTTCCCGCCCTGTGCTGATCAACGTCTCGTTGGCAGTCGTCATTGCCCTCGCCATAACTGGCTGCATCGTGTTCCTAATTCCCAAGTCGGCATCCGGAGCC
>Ga0247812_10001190_pt1 | contig 14793 bp, 18 predicted proteins | sample UWRJL149409B1_FD_178011 | JGI IMG/M metagenome (GOLD analysis project Ga0247812, IMG submission 178011) | Plant litter microbial communities from Arlington Agricultural Research Station in Wisconsin, United States - UWRJ-L149-409B-1 | ecosystem: Environmental > Terrestrial > Plant litter >...
AATTGATAAAATACCTGGCGTAAGGATAGGAAAGGCATAGATGTATGACACCAGGGTCGAGCACGATGAAACTACGTTGCACTATAGGCGCTATCCTATTCTCTTCCTCGAATTTAGAACCTAAACTACACGCTTTTTTATTAGTTGAGCCACCAATATTCGGGTTGGGCTTCTATCTACTGGTGGTTAAATATTGGTGTAGAACCCACCAGCCGTATTGAACCAAGGTTGATAAATTAACAAAATATACTTAATGAATACAAGGGAATTAGCTGCATTATTGCATCTTACAACACTATTCCAGTCTGCTTCGAGAAGAAGATCAATAAAAGAAGACTAAAAGGGCATATATCCTTTGGCATATCGTGCTGCGTCTAATCATTCTCGCAAAATCCATGACTTTCTTAAAAGCAAACATTGCTGTTAACGACAAATGCAAATTTCAGGGCCTGTGTATCCCCAAAACCAACGTAATACCTACTTTACTTATTATAAGAACATTCAAAGGACAGGCGAATGTTTCAAAATGATTTGATAGAAATAGATTATGGTTTTCATTAGAGTGAGATATTGGTCGGTCGTAATTGTTATAGTGAACTGCATCTTTAATTAATATGTTCGCCGACCCAGTATTTGATAATTCATTAGTTTCCACCTACGTCTACATCTTATAATCAATTAGAAGCCACTTAGTGCTATTTAAGCCATGTTGTGGAGGCTGGTACTCGCACCAAGTGAACGCCGCTTCTATGCCTTTAAACCCCTAACCCATCCGATAATGCTTGCCCATTGACCCCTGAACACCTTTTAAATCTCGACACTCAAAGTACTATTTCTTAGTTTCCGTAACTAATTTATACGCCAGTGATCACAAAAAAAACTTTAAATCTCCCTCAAAGTAAATTCCCCTAAACTTCACGAAATTGCAAGTGGATTAGTTCATGCAAAAGAACCATCATTATCTAGTGGAACAGAAGAGGGCATGTTGAGTGGCTCCTCGTTCACCAGCAGGCCGTAATAGGAAGATATTTGAGGGAGATCATCGGACGTTGATGTCAAGATGCTGTTGATATCTGTGAAAGATTGTTTCTCTCTCCCAGTAGTACTAGCGTTCTCCATCCAAGGTTCCGAGTCAAGGAGTAACCGTGAGATATCCATTTCCCCCATCGTGCTAGTGAACGGGGCAGTGGGATTCCAGTCGAAAGAAGGAAGGCCATCTGCTTGCTCAACTGGCTGTTCAGGGTATACATAATTGTCTTTGAAGCCAAGATTTGATGTATGAGACTGCAAAGGCTGTACCCTAACAGTAGTGCTACTGTCTTCTGAAATCATTTCGTGAATCCTGAGGCCATCCCGGCTTGGAGACGGCTGAAGTGCTGAAACTGATAGCGGTTGTGCAGTTGAATTCTCCTTTTCTCTCGTATCTGTAGCAGACTGAGGATTCTTCGTCACCGATGATTCGTCCGAACGAAATTTTTCAGGATACTTATTCCGGAATCTATCTCGAAGGTCTGTAGCTTGTCGTGTTTGCAAATGAAATCTCGAGTCTCTCTGTATGCGTGACCACGCTGGCCCGTATATTTGATAGCCCTCCAGTATCTCACGGTCGTCATCATCAGTGAATGGTCTTCTCTCACGGCGCTGTGATTTTCGAAATGGTCCGTCTATACCAAGTTGAATGAGGTCCTCAACATTTTTTCGATGTGCTCGAAGTTTACGCGGCTTATTGAGAGCTTGCTCATCGTTGCCATTGTCTTGTGCACTAAATGTCTCCTCGTCGATGAGAATGTTCTCTGAGAGCAGACTCGATTTGGATTTCTTGGACGCTTTGGCAGAACACCCATCAACGGTAGCTTTTGGCTTAGCATTTGAACGTAGTTCTGCGGGACAGCAAGTCCTGAAACGGTCTTTTAAATCCACCCCAGATCTATCATTGAACGTGAAGCTTGGGTCATCTAGTATATCCGACCATTTGCCTACACCGTGTTTGTGTACCCCTAGTAGCAAGTTGTTTGTCTCCTCTTCCGTCCATTTCTTTCTAGCTTTAACATCCTTCTTCTTCTTTTCCTTGTGTAGTGCCTTCTTTTTGGAGACTGGGCTAGCAGCGGTATCTGGCTTATCCCTCTCCTGTAGGCCTTTAACCTTTAAAGGCACCGTATTAAGAGAGTTACGCCCATGGCTGTCATGGAAGGCGCTTGATGCAATTGGGGGGAATAATGTAGCTTGTGGAGGCGGTTGGAAGAGACCAATAATTATAGGAGGCACGACTTGCTTCGCAGCTTTCTGTTTCTTTGGGGGCTGTGGCAGTTGCACAAAGTCATCCTTGCTGCTCTCTATAGTTCGTTTCTTAGAGGATATTGCCGGTGCGCTTTCATGGCCATTGTCTAGAATTTTCCGTAGGGATTGGGGTGACGAGTTGCCCAAGGCACGTTTCGAGTTTTCGGTGGTCTTCTTACTAACCTCATCCTCTTCAATGCCTGAAATCAAACTAGTATGTTGCAGTTTTTGGTTCCGCTTACTAGCATCGGGCTCAAGCAGTAAAGGGCGTCCAGACGCCTTGAGAATGTTTGGATCTTGTAGTGGTGGAAGCTCCAAGGAGGGGGACGACGGGTAGGATTCGTAAGGTGTATCGTTATTTAGCAGCGCGATGAGTCGCGGCTCGATGGTGCTCATGGTATCCGAATGATCATGGTTAAGTGGCACTCGAAGATCCGGGGAATATCGCTATTGATGGTTGTGATTCCGCAGTGGAGTGAGTGAGGTATGAGGTATCTGGAGTCAGGATTGCGGGGAGTGCCAAGGCTGGACAGCACCTCCCACTTCCTTATGTTTCCCTTACAACATCGCAACACCTCCGCGTACCCGTGGAACGAACCAGGATTTGAACAATACTCTCATCAATCAAATTAATCCTGCGGACCTTACATTCATTTCTTCTAAACATCCGATCGCCATGGCTTCCATACTGCCCACCATTCCAAGGATCGTCTTCACTATTTTTGAGCCTTTGTCTCTGTATGTCATTCGATGGTATTTATTGGACTGAGGATGCTGACCTCGAACTTAGAGTGGCTGGTTTTCTAGCGCCATTCGTAATGTCACCTGAGAAGTAAGAAGTCAATACACATAGCAAAGTCTACTGTAATCATAATAAGCTCTCGTTGTGTTGATCTCTTGGACCATTATCTTCGCTGGAACAGCCCATCAGGCAATATTAGATGATAACTGAAGCTCTCCAAGCGCTCGACACAACACGGGCATTTACATCAGCATCTGAGCTGGTTAACTAATAAACGGTCACTAATTCTACTGCAGATTTATCTCTGAACAGACTCTTTACGCTAACCCGGAAATCTTAAGCAAAGGTTCTCAGATGGTAGCTTATCAACTTGGGAATATGTATCTTCTATTAGGTATGGTCGGAGTAGCCGTAAGTATATATTGCTGGCTGAGCCCATTGTATACTGCTGACATGCCAAGGTGTTCTATACTACCACCGAGGCAAAAGTGGTTAGAAACTACATCTTTGCTCTCTGGCTTGCCGATATTAGCCATGTCGCTATTACTGCTTCGGTAATGGGATATGATCAGGCTGTGGATGTTGCAAATTGGAACTCTATGGCATGGGGAAATATCGGGATCACTGTAAGTCGCATGGCCATTTTAGTCGCAACTAAAACTAATCATGCTATACAGATAATCCTTTTCATCATTCGCTCAGCCTACTTTCTCGGATTCTTAGGGGAAGATAGAACTTCTATGGTCGAAAAGAAAGGGCAGTGACGATTGGGAAAGCTGTCGAGTCCAATCCCTTTACCTCTGGTTTTATTTAGGGGGCTTTTACTAAAGGATTTGAATTTCTGTCTACAGTGCATGGGACTGAACACGTTCTCAATTTGTTGAAATTTAGGCTAGCAAAGTTGTTTAATCTGGATTTGTGCTCTCCCGTTATGACGGCAGATATATTTAAATACTGAAATCACTGCCAATTTGTATATCAAAACTGACACGGTACAAGTATTTTAGCCTTTGCTATAAAAATGTATGAATTTAGTTCGATTTGTTTCGTGCTCTGTAATTATATCATTCTGTCCCTTCAGCAATGTTCATGACTAGTTGTGAATCGCTTGGGCTCTAGTCTGATTGGGTAACTCGCAGCTTACTCTATATGGCAAGTCATAGCCCCGGGAATGGGGAATGGGGCCAAAGGTTAAAACCAACCCCAAAATCTTATCTCAACCAAATAAATGCCGTCAGTATGTCCATGAACATTTTCTATACATATCCTATTTGAATATCATCTGGATACTACATAAACCAATTATGAAGCGCAAAGCACCTGCGAAACCGCAAGCACGGTCGTTCCAGTTTGTTTCTTTAACCCCTGAACTTGCTGGTGACAACGTTGCCAAAGCTGATCAACGACGTTTGGTTCGCTCGAATGCAGCAACTTTCCAATGGAGTAGGCAAAGGAAGGGAGGGCCGAAATCTATTGCGTTGGAGGTTGAAAATCTTGCCGGCCTCGTTGGGGACCAGGTCACACATGATACCAACTTGTCAAGCAAGCCCACAGGAACCTCTCCGGATACAGCTTCAAACAGTTCGAAGGCATGGAAAGGAGAATCAAAATCCAAAACTAGTTCACCTGATATTAATACGGATCAAGCGCCAGGGCCGTTTGCAATTGTTGGGCAGACTGATGATCACGTTACCTTAGTGCCTTCACCTCAGCAGTATACAGTGGTCTCTCCGATGGATCAAGCTGGACAGCAGCTAAGGTTTAGTAAGTATTTTCGCAGGATAGCAAATTGCATGGCATTTGCATGCACTTTTGGCCCCCTCTCAGCTCTCATGATATGGCATCGTGCAACGCATTTTGCATCATATGGTCCTGAGCTGACATCTTGGCCCATCAGATATACATTATATCATACCACGTCTTGTTCCAGAAATTGAGAAAGGCATCGGAAATCCGGCTACTGATCTCTGGGTCAGCCTTGCCTTGGTGAATCCAAGTTTATACACAACTTGGGTGCATTGCATTTCTGTTTATTACTATGCACTTCGCGGTCAGTGGAAGCAGTCTGAGTTGTTGCTTTCCACACATTCGCGTGCTCTAGAGGCGTTGAATAGAGAGATGCAGGATCCCGTTAATGCTTGCAGTGATAGTAATATATTAGCTATCTGGGCATTGGCCTCCCATGGATGGGAGAAGTTCCTGCCACCAGGTCACAAAGTCCCTAATCAGGGGCGAATGAAACATTTACAGAGCCTGGATCGGTATAGCCTGATGAAATTGGTTCCACTGCATTTGGATGGGCTTGGGGTGCTGATTCAAATGCGTGGAGGGTTGGATCAGATTACAACGGACGGGATTTCAGGGTTAATTTCATAGTAAGTCTAGTTTCTGTAGCCTGTTATTGTAGCCAAAGCTAACTCGTTCGTTAGTACTGCCATTGTGGAAGCTACCAAAACTCTCAGTCACCCTCGATGGCCATTTCAGAGTATCTGTAGAACCTTCACACCATTAGAGGGCATGAGTGCATCTATTGATCCAAATCATCCCTTAGCAAACCTCGGAAATGGTTTTCTTCATGTCCTACACCCAGCAAGTACAGGACCAATCAATGACCTCCTTGATGTCATCCACGCTATGTCATATTTTACAGTCTTATTGTATGAGTGGGATTTAGGGAAAGACTTCGCAGAGAGTGACGGTCAGGTTGCAGATCAACGCAATCTCATTCAGTATAACTTAATGTCGCTACCACAAGGCACACATCTCCAATTAGCAACATCTCAGGCACAAACATACGAAATCACACGTCTGGCTACTATAGTCTTCAGTCTCTTGATAATATTTCCCCTAACGGCATCAACGGCTCCATTTATACAAATTTCAGCTCACTTGCGGGAAGGCATACAAAATATAAACATATATGCGCAATCTCCTGATGATTTGAATCTCATCACATGGATTGTAATGATGGGAGGAATAGCAGCCATAGGCACACCTGATCGGTCGTGGTATGTGTCAATACTAGATACCCTTTATTCACATCATGTGTTCAGGGGTTGGGAACAACTGAAGGCAATAGTAGAAAGGTTTCTATGGTTAGGAAGCATAAACAACGTCGATGGGAATTCTCTTTGGCTTGAACTTGTACAGCTTCACTCGTACAAGAAGCAATTTGAAACTTCACAACATTCTGACCTGCAATTACGATGAGCCAAAAAATCAGATTAAACGACGAAGCCATAACGTTAACACTATAGCCTCAAGATCAAGTTTGTCACGCGCCGGCCCACACTTCTATATATCATTTATTTTACAGTGGTCATTGCTATGACGGCTGGTCCGTTTGCGATGTCAATGGTTTTGGGTTTGCGAGATAATGTGCTGGCTGGAAACAGCTGGTTCTGCTTTCTGGCAGGGAACGGTTAACATGATACATGTTGGACAATCGAATTGCGTATAGCCTCCTAAAGGACTAGACGTATAATGGCTTGAAAATATACAAGAGATCACGAAGCGTCTGGAGGAGCAGATATAGAGAGCTGCGTAATTGATTTTGGACAAGTCGGTGGTTCAGATACTTATTGGTTGGGGGTAAGAACACAGCTGATATTACTTATATATCATATGAGTTCGCCAGCAAACCTACCTGAAGATCGTGTTTTCTGGTCTTACCTAGAATAACGTCATTACAAATTTTGGGCATCGCCACAACAATTCTACAATCTCCAGAAACATAATCCAAACCACCATTATTAAGGGCCACACTTCCTCTCAACTGGAGGGACTGATAGAGTGCAAACGATAATTGAATACTCAAACGCATCTCTCTTAATCCTATTACCAGCCGCAGGAAAAGTATGTGTGCCTGTATTTGTTTAAACGATACTAGATGGACGTTTGGAGAGCATGTAGCAAATATATTTCATGTCGTATGCGATTATGAAATTCAAGGTATATATATAGTCAATCAATTCATGAAGGGGCGACATTATATGTTGACCGTAGCACACGGAGAAGAAGAGGCTCTGTGTTCATTTTGCCTACCTTTGACTCGGTTTACTATTACAAAACCAAAAGAGCCATCAAAGACAAGCTGGATAGCCGCGCTAAATCCAGAATACAATATCTGGGACTTAACTGGAGATGTAATAGATACTATAATCAAATCCGTCCAAGAGGGTTCAACTCAAGGAACCGGAGCTGCATTATCTGAGTTAATCGCGGATGGATAGCTAGAGTTATGTAGAATTAAAGAGGGTATATCGACGATGACAATGACGAGCCTGTTAAGATCGAGATTGTCCAGGGTGAAGGTATTGTGCACATTCAATGATGATTTTCCAGCTCTGAGCGATAGCACTTGTCTGGCAAAAATGGCTTCAGGCGGAGTCAGAGAATCCCGGGCGCTTCGCACACTAACCTTTCGGTACCCCGAGCTCCAACCTATTTTTGTGAAGTCCATGAGTAAGTAGTTCTGTTGTTTTCGCTTAATATGGGGAAGGATCGCTTAAAGCCCCTCGAGCCCCTATGTTTTCCACGCTAATACTGCTCCGCCGGGCTGTGGCGGCATGCTCATCTCACTCTATGCCAAATGTCAATGTCTTTAGTACTTGTAACACAAGACACTTTGCGGCTGATCTTCAAGAGCTTACATGATCGTCTTTGCTCCGACGAATCGTTAATACGAGAAATCTCCAAGCACTGATTAGGTGGGCGGGGTTTAATTTCGAGACCACAGCTACAGTTGTCGCTCAGCCTCAGAATGATGGTTAGCGGTGTGGATTAGATACAGGAGCTGGATTTTCTAGGGATCCTTTCGCTCTGGGGATGCTCTCATTCCGGTAATCCTTTCGCTCTCATGTAATCAGATACCTTAATCCAAAATGTGTTTTCATACCCGACTCTAAAATCCTTGAATGCCGAGATGCCGGTAAAAGGGATATAACATGTAGAGGGTTCGTTCATTTTTGTTCCTCGTTCCTTCTCTTTTGAATGACTACTCTCAAAATGATTTCTACATTCTTGCCCACGGTCTTGGTTCTGACGAGTACTTTAATATCATTCTCAACTGCGGCACCAAAAGTCGGCGAATTAAAAACACCAGGTCAGTAGTGATACTATCTCACCTGTCTACCCCCTTTAGTATCAAAAAGAGCTAATTTCCTTAGGGTGTGACAAGAAAATACCAGAGTGCAAGACTCCAGGCGGCGTTAGTGGAAGTTGTTATATCAAAGATTTCACCACCACCGCCGGTAGCTCAAAACGGTCATTCATCTATCATGTGCCCAAAACCTACGACAGCAGCAAGCCAGTTCCACTCATTTTCTCATTCCATGGCCATGGGAAGAACGCGGCGAATCAAGAACTATTGAGCCAGTTCTCTGACGAGACCTACAACCCGAATGCCATTGCAGTCTACCCCGACGGGTTAACAACTGAGGTAAGTGTTGTTTTGACAAAACGAAAGCCACCCTTTATGAAAGTGCCATATGCTGAGTGTGTGTCGTAGAAAAGCCCAGATGGGCAAGGCTGGCAAGGAGACCCTCGACACAATGCTACGGATGATAAGGGTGAGTGTTTGCCGAATCACTTTCTGTAAGAAGGCAACACTGCTAACCAAACTAGGCTTTACCACAGACATGTTGGCTTTCTTCAACAAAAACTTCTGCATCGACACCTCGCGTGTCTACGCAACCGGAAAGTCTAACGGGGGCGGATTTGTTGGCAACGTACTAGCCTGTGATCCCACACTATCCAAGGTCTTTGCTGCCTTTGCTCCAGTTGTAAGTACTGTACATACATTATCAAAATCCCCAGAACAAGGGCATCATAGTTGGGAGAAGGTCCCTGCAACTTGCCCTCTCTCTCTCTCTCTTGATATTATTGAAACCAGCACGCAAAGAGCCGTAAACGTCTCCTCAAATCATGAAGCAGAATAGACTAACCCGACACCACAACCAGGCCGGAGCATACTACACCAAAGGCACCAAGTCAGAGTGCGACACTGCCGAAAAAGATCAAACAATCCCGTTGCCCTGCTCGCCAGGCCGCACACCTCTCCCCCTCCTAGAGTTTCACGGCGGAAACGACCAGCAAATCTCCTACGACGGCGGATATCAAACCTCGGCCTGTCTCCCCACGATTCCGCACTTCATCCGCGAATGGTGAGTAGTCCCCATGCCCCATACCCCAAGCGCACCGCAAGGGCTTGCCTCTCTACACCATCCCTTGACATTCTACACCCCCCTCCTCCTTCTTCTTCCACCCTCCCTTCTCTCTCTATTGAAAAAATTATTCCCCCCTCCCCACCCGCAAAAGAAAAACTAACACCATCCTCTCCCCAACAGGTCCAAACGCCTCGGCCTCGGCCTCACCAACCACACAACCAACACCCAGAACGACCAGGTGCACACCTACGAATACGGCAGCGGCGCCAACCTGGGCATCTTGACGCACATCAAAATCGACCCCATGGGCCATGTCTGGCCCAGCAAGAGCCCGAATTCGGATAGCAAGACCCCGACGCTGGTCGAGGGCACGCAGCTGATTATGGAGTTTTTTGCGCGCTGGAGCTTGTAGATTTGTTTGGTAGTTGTTTGGTAGTTGAAGTTTAAAAGAGATATCGAGATATCGAGAGCTGGGAAAAGCCGAAAATGGGGCAGAAGAAAGAAAGACAGAAAGAAAATTTGAAAAAGGGTTATTGTTGGTAATGGAGAGGGGGCAAGAGTGAGATATCAACGGAAAGATGAGAGAAGATATAGCAATCACATAGCACCACTGAATAAATAAAAAAAACTTTTTATTGTTGAGCCTACCTTTTCTTTTTTCTTAAAAAGAAAAAAAAGAAAAAGGAGCGCGCCAAACAGTTCACGACAATATTTACTATTAAATTCACCAACCCTTGCTTTGAGGGAGGGAAACAATATGGAAAATAACAACAAAACTTGCGCTTGGCAGGAGGTGTGCTTTGGTAGGAAGACATAAGCGCGAAGGACCTCTCGTATCTCTCTCTGGCCAAGACACACAACTTATCCACCCAAGGGCCTCCTGCGTATTGGTAAATTTTTCGTCTCCAACTACCAGGGTAAGTAAGCACATCGGCCTTCCGGAGGTTCGAGTATATGATTGGGTTGGATCTGATAATCATGTTTACAAGAGCCACGGTGTATCCTCCGGATGGATTCTCCTCCTGGGGGTTTCTCGAGGATAAGTAGGCCTCATCTACTCCCACTGGTTGCTTCTCCCTAAGGCATGTGGGCACCTTCCTGCTCATCATTGTCGAAATCAAGAGTCCTATTGTTTTGAGCAAATGGGCCGTAAGGGAAAAGAGTCGGAGTTCCATAAATGTTTGCACTGGGCATATATACCTCGGTCTCGTCATCTCCCGGATTGACGCTACCAGTCGTGTTCTTTTTGAAATTCTCCTCGTTCGCTGGGCGTTATATCATCCCTTGCCATGTTGGACATACCCATACCTTCGTGGGTATACTGGAAGTTGAGCAACGCATGGGATGGCTGGCTGCTGAACCACCTGTGTCGCATATCCCAGTAGCTAGAGAAGTGCTCTACTGCCGTATTGGGGCTGAGGGGATTGGGAAGCATTTGCTCATAAGACGGCTCGGAGTCCGCCAATGGGGGCTGCTGCTCAGCTACCCATGGGGGCTGCTGCTCAGCTATCCAGTTGCCCGTTTGCTGCGAAGACGGAATTTGACGGAGAGAAGATTGAGGCGCTTGAGCAGGACCTGATCGCTCGAGTGACGAGGTAAAGAGCCAATCCTGCCCTGGTTAGCTTCATTCTCTGTATGGAAGTACGAGCTGAATGTCTTCAAACTATATACTTGCCTTATATTCTGGAGGACATGGTGCTTCACTAGCCATATCGAAAACAGACCATCCAATCATAGGTGCGGTAGCTTTTACTAAGATGTCGTATATCTCCCAAGCTTTGCGCGCTGAGATCGATCGGCCTGCCATTTTTGCCAGCCAATTAACTCCCTTCTTTGCATCATCTAGGATATCTTTTGCATCTTTACGCATATGCTGAGCTCGATATCCCATTTCAAGCACAAGTATTGACATTGCCTCGCAGAGAAAATGTATAGTTTGCCACCAAGGTGCAATCAGGAATAAGCGTTCCATGGAGCGAGCGGCCCCCTTGAGCATGGATATGGTACGGTGTGCTGACTCGATACAATTGACTACGGCACTCTGATTAAAAGCTTGCGATTCAGCACTTTGTCCTCCAAAACGACTATCCTTATCAAATCGACAAAGGCAAGGTCGAAATAGAATCATTCGAGAACTATGATAGTGCAAGGCAAGCCCAATACGAAGTACCGTAAATTCATTGTTCCAATCAGGTTCAGGCCAGTCATCAAAGTTAATATTGAATTCGTTTGGCAGCGAGTCTCGCCATCTGAGGAGGTGCTGATCAATCCGCTTGATAGTGGACTGAACGTCATGCCACTTGACTTTGATAGTAGCAGCGCAATACAAGTGACTTACAATTTCGTGGGATATGATTGTGAGTTGTGTTTGATAAATGAAGTAGGTCGAACTGGTAATAGGAAGTTCGAGGATAGGGTATGCATAGACGAGAGGTCGGACTGTACCCATTGGCATTGTAAAGTCTGCAGCCGAATTGTCTTCAAAAGCTATTAGTAGGTAGATATGCCAAAGGGTTGTACTAAACATGCCGTGAGAACTATATCGCTTCTTCCGATCGTGGTCATGGTCATACAAAGACTGACCAGGTCTCATTTCGTCTACATCAGCATTAACCGGCAGAGGTGTGCTGATATCTTGGTCTGAGATGCACGTTGGGCGGCCTGTAAGCTCATTCAGTGAGCACTCCATTGAGTACAAAGACCACCAGAGCCGAACTCGTTGCTCTTTAGCTATGTCGGATAGCTCTTTGGCTTCGTTGCGCACATGTAGACCTAGGGTAAGTGCATGTCTAACTGCTAGCCCGCATAATGCCCATGCCCTAGCATTGATGAGCAATCTTTTCCACAAACCCATAATTGAACGTACCGATTTAATCGACCGGTGCTCATGTAATACAATGATACCAATCCAAGAGCCCGCAATAAGTCTATGCTTATATCTTGATATAGAAAACTTTCATCCTGCAAAAGACCTTTAGCCCTTGCGCAATATATATAGTGTTCAAAATGAAGCTCTCTATCTTCGGTTTCAGTGATTTGAGCATATTGCGAGCCGATGGCAAACATAGCATTCAAGCTTCCAAGCCATATAGTCTGCTTTGGAGTGAGTTGTCCAGATTCACGCTTAAAATTGTTATACTCTAACATGAATTCGGCTTTGTCCAGGATTGGGAAAGCATAGTGCACATGTTCAAAGTAGGACCGAACATAACCATCTGCTATTTTAGGATCCGGCCAATCAAAAAGGTCCACACTCTCTGGTTCGATATGATGAACGTCTTTATCCTCTGTATGATAAGTAGTCGACGCAAAGCCTCCATCTAATATTAGAGATGCTACAGATTTTCCACTTCGGTCTTGTTGGACCTCATTTGCGGTGCGTTTTGCCCAGGTAACAGAGGATGACTTTCCCATGTGACCAGTAGCTCTAGTTTCCGTTCTGTCGGTATCTACATCGACTTCATCAAGAGCGCCTATAGAGCCTACCTCAGCTGCATCGTCGCTTTCTTCGCTCCCTCGTTTCATAGAGGGACTCGCGGTACGACGATCGGAACTTTGAAAAGGGGCTACACTCCTTCCTTCATCGGAGGAGTTTCTGAAGGGAGCAGGGGTCTTTGGAAGGTTAATAAAAATAGGTCTCTGATGAAGCGCAATCTTCTTACCATTGCCAGAACTTCATCAATGGCAGATCTCATACCATCGGGGGTTAAACTCTCATCTAACCGTATCCGCCGTAAAGCTTCAGTCACGTCGTAATTATGCTGGCTTAAAGAATCCGTCTCTCTACTTAATTTGGACACCCGTCTAGACAAAAAATTAAAACCCAAGCACTGTCAAGGACGATGATCTTACTTTCGCTCCTTGTCACGTTTTCCATCGCCGTAGATACACGGAATGCCAGTACCTCGACAGCGTGTGCATGGACTTCCACCTGAGCAGCCTGTCTTCGCTTTCCTACATGCGTCGCACGCATGCGATGTTCTGCCCTTTTTGCTCTCCCTTCTGGCCGATTGGGTTGGCCGTGGGGTTCGAATCGAGGGAATTGCAACCTTTCCTAGTGGGGGTTTCCCTGCAGCCGGACTTGCTATTCCTCCTCCGATGCGAGATGGCCCTCCAATGCTCTGCGCTCTTGGCTGTGATTCCGAAGACTGGCCCGCGATACCGAATGTAGAGAAAGCTGGTGTCGACGGCTCGCTGTAGTTAATGGGCCGGAAAGATTGAACGGGTGGTTGCGGAGCCAGAGGGGCTTCATGGGGCGAAGTATCATTATCGATATCCTGCTCTCTGGGTCTTTTGGATCGACCACGACCTCGACGAGGTCCACGTTTTTCGGGCCCAGCCATTCAGTTTCCAAGAAGCCCAAATCCCAAAGATCCACTACCAATCGGATATCCAAAAGTACGGGCCGGTAGTTGGAAACAGAGTATATGACTGCGTATGGAAGTCGTACGTTGGTGTTGTAAACATATGATATATAGTATGCCCGGCTGCTGAAAACCCTAGTTCAGCGCTCCAAAGATAGACTGGGTGCTCTTCAATTGCCTACTTACCCCGAGTCAATGCATTTGTCGGTTACTTTCGCTCTCGAGCTGGACACTGTTGGATTGGTGGTGGTCCCGTGGGCCTTATGATGGCTGGTCGGATGTGGTTTTTTTTTTGGTCAAGACAAGCCAAAGCATGCCGACCGCAATCGATAAGTCACAAAGCTTGAGCTTTGGAAATCTGGGTATTCGCCACCGTAGTTGCCGTTGTCGTTGCTGTGGTTGTCGATGTTGTCTGCAAGCGACGATTGGGGATAATGCTTGGTGGTGGTGGTGGTGGTATGGAGTTGTCGCAGTTCTCCGGACCAGACAGAAAATGATGATGGGCGCCAGGTAGAGAGGGAAAAGATGGTGGAAAAGCCATTTCGAGGTATGGAGTTGATGAAGCCAAAGACCTCAGACTATTGGTTCCGGAACAAACATCCGGAGAGGATTTGTTCGGGCACCCAACACTGTATCATCGTTTAAATCGAGGCCTCACTACCGCTTTTGCGTTTGCGATGATGGCAAAACCACGTTGTTGGCCTGCTGATGATGATGATCCGACTGCGACGCGGACGCAGCCGCGGCGAATGGGGAGAAGATGCAGCAGCAAGAGGACGATGGAAGGGGGAAAATCCAGCAAAGGGGGAAGAACCCGAGTAGGAGTGTGGGGGGTTGGCAGCGAAGAGCGGAAAGATGTGAAACGGGAGAGAGAAGATAGGAAAGTGATAAAGTAAAGAGACATAGAAAACGAGAGGAAGAGAGCAAAGGGAAAAGGTGGTTGATGACGCATGTCAGTTGCGGCGGAAACCAGACTAATGGGAATAGAATAGAATAGTTGGTAGTGGTGAGGTTGGTAGTTGTGATTGTCGTCCTAGGTCAAGTAGTGGGAATAGTAGTCGATATGGTAATGGTCATTCATTAGCAACATTGATTGATTTGATAGAAAGAATAGCTATGTTGAACAGTAGCAGCATGTGGTGATATATATATATTTATATATATCCCGTATGTATGTACGTTGCTTGCCCAACGCCGCCATGACCTTATGTAGGCCGGGCACAAACAGCACAGCAATCACCCA
>Ga0247812_10001191_pt1 | contig 14774 bp, 14 predicted proteins | sample UWRJL149409B1_FD_178011 | JGI IMG/M metagenome (GOLD analysis project Ga0247812, IMG submission 178011) | Plant litter microbial communities from Arlington Agricultural Research Station in Wisconsin, United States - UWRJ-L149-409B-1 | ecosystem: Environmental > Terrestrial > Plant litter >...
CCGGGCACTGGGCCGTGACAGCCAGAGCCAGGACTTCACCACGGTCGGGGTCGGCGACATGTCCGGCGACGTGTTCGGCAACGGCATGCTGTTGTCGCGCCACATCCGCCTGCTGGCCGCGTTCGACCACCGCCACATCTTCCTCGACCCGAATCCGGATGCCGCCACCACGTTCGTCGAACGCGAGCGTCTGTTCACCGTGCCGCGCTCCAGCTGGGCCGACTACGACGCGACGCTGATCAGCAAGGGCGGTGGCATCTTCCCGCGTTCGCTGAAGTCCATCGAGATCACCCCGCAGGTACGCGAGGCACTGGGCCTGGAGGACGGCGTCAAGGCGATGTCGCCCAACGACCTGATGAGCGCCATCCTGAAGGCGCCGGTCGACCTGCTGTGGAACGGCGGCATCGGCACCTACGTCAAGGCCGCCAGCGAGCAGCACAGCGATGTCGGCGACCGTGCCAACAACGCGCTGCGCGTCAACGGGGGCGAGCTGCGTTGCAAGGTGGTGGGCGAGGGCGGCAACCTGGGCATGACCCAGCTGGGCCGCATCGAGGCGGCACAGGCCGGCGTCCTGCTCAATACCGATTTCATCGACAACTCGGCCGGCGTGGACACTTCCGATCACGAGGTGAACATCAAGATCCTGCTCAACGACGTGGTGCGTGCGAAGAAGCTCACCGTCGAGCAGCGCAACAAACTGCTGGCGTCGATGACCGATGAGGTCGCCGCGCTGGTATTGAACGACAACTATCGCCAGAACCAGGCCCTGAGCCTGATGGAGCGGATGGCGGTCAAGCGCCTGGGCTCCAAGCAGCACTTCATCCGCACCCTGGAACAGCAGGGCCTGCTGGACCGCCAGATCGAGTTCCTGCCGTCCGATGCCGAGCTGTCCCAGCGCAAGGCGCGTGGCCAAGGCCTGACCCGTCCGGAGCTGTCGGTGCTGCTGTCCTACTCCAAGCTGGTGGCCTTCCAGCAGCTGCTGGAATCGGACATCCCGGAAGACCCGTACCTGTCCAAGGAGCTGCAGCGTTACTTCCCGCAGCCGCTGCAGAAGAAGTACGCCGATGCAATGGAACGCCACCGCCTGAAGCGCGAAATCATCGCCACGGCCGTGACCAACCAGACCATCAACCGGATGGGCGCCACGTTCCTGATGCGCATGCAGGAAGATACCGGCCGCTCCATCGCCGAGGTTGCCAAGGCCTACACCATCAGCCGCGAAACCCTGGATGCGCGCGCGCTGTGGGCGCAGATCGACGCGCTGGACGGCACCCTGCCCGAAGCCGTGCAGATCGACGCGCTGGAAGTGATCTGGAAGCTGCAGCGCGCCTTCGTGCGCTGGCTGCTGTCGCGTCCGGGCCCGATGCCGGGCATCACCGAGGCGGTCAACCGGTACCAGGCGCCGTTCAACGACATCCGCGTCGCGTCCGGCGTGCTGCCCGATTCCCAGCGCCCGACCTACGAGGCCCTGGTACAGCAGTGGAACGAGAAGGGCCTGCCTGCCGCGTTGTCGCAGCAGCTGGCCGAGCTGCACTTCCTGGAACCGGCGTTCGACATCATCGAACTGGCCCGCACGCGCAAGCTGAAGCCGGTGGATGTATCGAAGATCCACTTCCGCCTGGGCGAAGCGCTCAGCCTGCCGTGGCTGTTCGAGCAGATCGACGCGCTGGAGGTCAACGGTCGTTGGCATGCGGTTGCACGCGGCGTACTGCGTGACGAACTGGCGGCGCATCACCGCAACCTGTCCGGCCAGGTGATCGGCACCAAGGGCAGCGGCGCGGAGGCCAAGGTGGCCGCCTGGATGGGCCGTGACGACAGCAGCCTGCGCTTCACCCTGGCCATGCTCAGCGAACTGGCCGAGCAGAAGACGCTGGACTACCCGACCGTGTCGGTTGCGGTACAGCGACTGGGTCAGCTGGCGTCGCACGGTTCGTAAGCGCATCCGCGCTGGCGCCCCACGGTCTGCGTTGCACACCGTGGGGCTCGTGCAGAGTGTGCTTCCAGACCCCCGCGCCGTTGGCGCGTCCCCCTGACTCACGGGGGGCTCTGGTCCGGAGACCTTCCGGGCCGGCGGCACGTGGCGCGGTTTCCGCGCCACGTCCGGTTATGCTCTACCGGTACCCGCGCATCACCGGACAGCCTGCATGAGCGATTCTCCCCGCATTGCGTTTCTTGCCAGCAATACCGAGCCGGCACGGCTTGCCCTGGCCGCGATGGTGGCACGGCATGGTGCCCATGCGCCCGAGGATGCGGATGTGCTGTGCCCGCTGGGCGGCGACGGCTTCATGCTGCAGACGCTGCACCGCTTCGCTCATCTGGGACGGCCCGTGTTCGGGATGAAGCTGGGGACGGTCGGTTTCCTGATGAACCAGTACCGCGACGATGACGATGTCGCCCGGCGCATCGCAGAGGCCGAGCCGGCGCACCTGCGACCGCTGCAGATGATGGCCCTGACCGAATCGGGTTCAACCACCGGGTCGCTGGCCTACAACGATGTGTCCTTGCTCCGGCAGACCCGTCAGGCCGCTCATATCGGAGTGGATCTGAACGGCCAGGAACGCGTCGCCGAACTCATCGGTGACGGCGTGCTGGTGGCCACGCCGGCGGGCAGCACCGCGTACAACTATTCCGCGCACGGTCCCGTGTTGCCTTTGGGCTCCGCGACCATCGCCCTGACCCCGCTCGCCCCGTACCGTCCACGACGCTGGCGCGGCGCCATCCTCAAGGCAGACACCGAAGTGCGCTTCCGCGTGCTGGATCCCTACAAGCGGCCGGTCAGCGTCACCGCCGATTCGCATGAGACCCGGGACGTCGTCGAAGTCACCATCCGGGAATGCCGTGATCGGCAGGTCACCCTGTTGTTTGACCCTGAGCACAACCTGGAAGACCGGATTCTGTCAGAACAGTTCGTGTTCTGAGCGACAATAGGCGGCCGGCAACCGCCGGCTGCAGCAAGGACAAGAGCCGATGGGCGACAACACCCCCCGATTGTTGACGGTCGCGGTGACAGCACGCGCGCTCTTCGACCTGGAAGAGAGCCACGCCCTGTTCGAGAGTGACGGTGTGGATGCCTACGCGCAGTACCAGCGCGAGCACGAAGACGATGTGCTGGGTCCCGGCGTCGCCTTCCCGGTGGTGCGCAAGCTGCTGGCCCTCAACCAGGGGGCGGGCCCGGAAAATCCGCGGGTGGAGGTCATCCTGCTGTCGCGCAATTCGGCGGACACCGGTCTGCGCATCTTCAATTCCATCCAGCATTACGGCCTGGACATCATCCGCGCGACGTTCACCGCCGGTGAGCCGACCTGGCCCTACGTGAAGCCGTTTGGGACCGATCTGTTCCTGTCGGCCAATCCGGAGTCGGTACGCAGCGCACTGCTGCACGGAATTGCCGCGGCCACCATCCTGCCGAAGCCGCCGGGCGAAACGGCAGCGGCAGCGGCCGATCAGTTCGTGGACATGCGTCGACCGGCTGGACAGTTGCGCATCGCCTTTGACGGCGACGCGGTGATTTTCGGCGATGAAAGCGAGCGTATTTCGCGCGAGCAGGGCGTTGAAGCGTTCGGCCGGCATGAGCGCGAGCGCGCACGCGAAGCACTGAGCGGCGGCCCGTTCCGTAATTTCCTGTCTGCGCTGCACACGTTGCAGCAAGTCTTCCCGTCCGGCGAAGACGCACCGATCCGAACGGCACTGGTGACGGCCCGTTCGGCACCGGCACACGAGCGGGTCATCCGCACGCTGCGGGAGTGGGGCGTGCGGCTGGACGAGGCGCTGTTCCTCGGCGGACGGCACAAGGGTCCGTTCCTGCAGGCCTTCGGCGCGGACATCTTCTTCGACGACTCCCAGCACAACATTGACAGCGCCCGCGAGCACGTCGCCGCCGGCCACGTACCGCACGGCGTCGCCAACGAACGCTGACCCCCGCGCCCCGCGCGGCCCGTGTCAGGTATCCCAATGCCGCAGCACCCCCCGGTAGCGCCGACCCATGGTCGGCGAGCGCCCCGCGCGGCCTGTGTCAGGGGATCGGCGATGCCGGAACGCAGGGCCGCCGAGCACGGCTCGGCGCTACCGTTACGGTGCCGGTATCGCGTTGCGCAGGTCGACCACGCGCCAGCGCAGTCCCTGCGGTTCCAGCACCACCTGCAACGGCGGCTCGGCCGGACCCCGATCTACATCCACCACGAACCGATCCAGCCGCTCGAACCGATGCCGGGCTTCCTTCAGCGGTTGCGCCGGCTCAGTGGCACCGTACGCATCGCCGCCCTGCAACTCGTTGCGACCCCGCTTGTACAGCACATGCCCCTGCAGAAGGGCGCCGATACCCATCGGGGTGATCATCGTATCGACCGCGGCACCGCCCAGCTGGCCACCCAGCCCATACAGCAGCGCGCCGAACGGGCTTTCGGCCACGCCGGGCCCCGCCTGGCGCACCAGGTAGTCGCTGATCTGCGCGCGCAGGCTGACGCGAACCCGCGGGAAATCGACATACCGTTCCAGGCGGGAGGTATCACGCTGCTCGATGGCAGTGGCCAAGCCATGGACGGTCAGATACGGGCCACTGAACCACCAGCCAGCAACCGCCAGCACCAGCAACACGACAACGGTAATGAGTTTCTTCATCGGACAGGCAGCGCAGAAAGGAAGCCACAGCGTGCCGCATCGCCACGGCGGCCGGGTTAAGCCTCAGTGACTGGGCGAACCGCTGCCGTCGCCGAAGGCGTCGATCAGCGCCGCCAGGTCGGCGTCCGTCAGCCGCTCCGGATCAGTCTGCAGCACCTGTTCCAGGCTCGCCACGCGGGTCGTGCCGAGGATGCCAGCCGCCACCCCGGGATGCCGCAGCACGTAAGCAAACGCGGTCTGCGCCGGGCGCTGCGAGCGGATCGCCGCGACCGCCTGCTGCATCGCGCGGGCGCTGTGCATCAGGCGCCGGCTGCTCGGTTTCAGCCACGCGCGGGCGAGATACCAGGCATCGGCGAGGCGCGGCACACGGGCACGCGCAGGCAGCAGGTGCCCCTGCGCCAACACCGTACCGGCCAGCACGCCGATGCCGGCCTCGTGCAGCCGGCTGATGTAGGTGCCGCGATCCTGCTGCAGCGCGTTGTAGTCCAACAGCACGACATCGAAGGCCGCCGGATGCGACAGCATCCAGTCGAACGTTACCGCCGAATGGGTATTGATGCCCGTGCTGCGGATGAGCCCGCGCTGTCGAAGCTGCTGCAGGGCGTGCAGCAGGTCATCGGTGATTTCGTGGCCCCCGATGCCATGCAACTGATACACGTCAAGATAGTCCAGCCCGAGGTTGCGCAAGGACGCCTCGCAGCTGGCGACAATCGCCGCAGGCGAGAAGTCGCGTTGCTCTGCCCCGCTGATGCCCGCTTGGCCGGTCAGCGTGCCGCCCTTGCTGGAGATCACCAGCGAATCGCGTGGAAAACGTGACAGCAGCGGGCGCAGGATGCGACCGAGCCGAGGTTCTGCTTTGAAGCCCGAGTAGTTGTGGCCCGTATCCAGCAGGTTGAGTCCGCGCTCCAGCGCATGGGCGACCACGCGCGCGGCGTCGGCTTCATCGAAGCGCCGGTGCCCCCAGAATCCTGAGCAGCCCAGCCCGACCGGCGAAACCTGCAGACCGGTACGTCCGAGCGTTCGCCGTTGCTGCGCAAGCGGAGTGGTGGCCACGGGACTCAGAATTCCAGGTCCAGGGCAGCGCACAGGTAGTCCACGAACGGCCCCAGCGCGGCCAGATCCTTGCCCAACGTGGAGAGCAGACGCGGCCCCGTCATCAGGGTGTCGTCGAGCGGACGCCACATGACCCAGTTACGGTGTTTCAGGTCTTCGATGAACTCGAAATCCGCCGGGAATCCGCGCGGCGGCCGGACCAGTTTTTCCGTCTGCTCCAGCTCGAACCGTCGTCGCAGTGCAGGAGCATGCGCGGCCTGTTTCCAGCTGCCCGGGTTGTCCAGGATGAAATGGCGGATGCGCCGCTGGGTGTCCGGCTCCGGGTGCCACAGCCCTGCGCCGACGAAGCTTCCGCCGGGTTGCAGGTGGATGTAGAACGACGGGGCGGCGACTTCACGGCGCCGCTCATGGAACAGGCGGGTGCCCTGCCAGTTCTTGTAGGGTGATTTGTCGTTGGAAAAACGCGCATCGCGGTAGATGCGGAACAACGACCCGCCCATCGTGCGCGTATCGGCACGGAACTTCGGACTGACCTCGGCCAGTGCGGGCTGCAGGTCGCCGATCAGGCGCAGGAACGGCTGGCGCACGTGATCTTCGTACTGCTGCTTGTGCTCGTTGAACCACGGCTTTTCGTTATGCAGGGCCAGGTTGCGCAGGAAGGCGAAGCTGGCATCGGAAAAATAGGCACTCACAGGCTGTCCTCAAGCTGCTTGCCCCAGTCGCGCAGTGACTGCAGCAGCGCGAGGCGGCGCAGGTCATCGGCCGACTCGGCGGCAAGGGTATCGATCTGTTCGCGGTACTCGGTCAGGTTCACCTCACCCAGCCGTTCGTCGCCCCGCAGTCGCTGTTGCCGGTACGCCTGCCAGCGCGCCTGCGCGGCCGGGTCCAGGCTGCCGGGATGGTTGCGTGCCCGGTAGCGCAGCAGCAGCTCGGGCAGACGCGGGTCGTTGAACTCGCCTTCCAGCGCAGCCAATCCGTCTGGCGCCGTCGTGCGTACGCGTGCCAGCAGCGGTTTGTCACCGGCACCGAGGAAGCCATCGTAGATCGAGGCATCCACATCGGAGGGGCCGCCTTCGCGCTGGCGGGCAAAGACCTGGCGCGCCTTCTCGGCCAGCATCGGCGCGTGCGGCCGCAGCCGCTCCACCTTCGCCTGGATGGCGTCGACGTCCAGCCCCAGCCGCGCGTGGTCGTCCGCACGCAGATGGTTCCAGGCCACCAGCGCCGGCACCTTGTTGGTGTGCACTTCTTTCAATGGCACGCGTGCCATGCCCTCGGGCATCTCACTGGAGCGCAGGTACAGCCGCTCGGCGATGGTCTCGGCCGGCAGCTCCAGCAGCGCATCGATATCGCCCTCCAGATCGAACACGATGTACCGGTTGTTGATCTGCGGGTGCACGGCCAGCGGCAACACCGGGGCCGCGCACAGGCGCGTGGCGGGATAACGCATGGAGATGTGCAGCAGCGGTTGCAGTGCGGTCACGTCCAGCAGGCTGGAAACAAACCGCTTGTCACGCAGGCGCAGCGCGTACTCCCACAGGCGCGGCTGCGCCTTGCGGAACAGGCGTGCCATGCCGATCGTCGCGCGCACATCCGACAGGGCCTCATGGGCGTCGCCATCGCGCACCCCGTTGGCCTCGGCCAGATGTTCCAGCTTGAAGGACGTGGCGCCGTCCTCGCGTTTCGGCCAGACGATGCCCTCCGGGCGCAGTGCATGCATCAACCGCAGCATGTCCAGCAGGTCCCAGCGCGAGTTGCCGTTGCGCCATTCGCGCTCATACGGGTCGAAGAAGTTGCGGAACAGACCATGACGGATGAACTCGTCATCGAAGCGCAGCGTGTTGTAGCCCAGCGAGCAGGTGCCCGGACGACTCATCAGGTCGTTGATGCGCGCCAGCGCGTCGGCCTCGCTGATGCCCTTGGCCAGCGCATGCTGCGGGGTGATGCCGGTCACCAGCGTGGCGTACGGCGAGGGCAGCAGGTCATCGGCGGGACGCACGTAAAAGCTGACCGGCGTGTCGATCTCGTTGAGCTCGGCATCGGTGCGGATGGCAGCGAACTGGGCGATGCGGGTGCGGCGTGGATCCTGGCCGAACGTTTCCAGGTCATAGAACAGGAAGCTGTCAGCCATCAGTGCGCGCCCTCCAGCACCGGCAACTTGGCGTGCACTTCGGATTCGAGGGCGGACCAGTCGATCTGCAGCAGCGAATCGAGGCCGTGGGTGGCGTTGCGCAGGATGCGGCGCTGGATCCGGGTGCGCTCCAGCGCGACCGCGTAGGGCGTGTGCAGGAAGGTAACCATGGTGTAGTGTGGCACGAAGCGGGTAGGCCAGCGCTGCTGCAGCGCAAGCTCCAGTTCACGCTGCAGCAGGAACGTCGGCTCGGCGACCTGGTCACGCATTTCCACGTAGTTTTCCAGCGCCATCTGCTGGATCGCCCAGGCATTCGGCGAGCGCTCCACCTCGAATGCGGCGTACGCCGTGCGCAGGTCCGTGGCCGCATCCAGATGCCGCGCCAGTGCCACGCAGTCTTCAAAGGCGCAGTTCATGCCTTGGCCGTGGAAGGGCACCATCGCGTGCGCGGCATCGCCGATCAGTACCGCCTTGTCGTCACTGTGCCAGCGTTCCAGATACAGCGTGCCGAGCAGCCCGGGCGGATGCGCATCCCAGTCCGCGCGCAGGTCGGGTATCAGGGGCAGTGCATCCGGGAATTCCCGGGCGAACAGCGCATGCGCCTGTTCGCTGCTCACCACGGTGTTGAACCCCGGATTGCCCTTGTTGGGCAGGAAGACGGTGACCGTGAACGTCCCTTCGTGGTTGGGCAGGGCGATGCACATGAAGCGACCGCGCGGCCAGATATGCAGCGCATTCGGATCGATCTGGAACGCGCCATCGGGACCGGGCGGAATCTCCAGCTCCTTGTACGAGTGGTCCAGGAATTCGGTCCGCTCCCCCAGTGGCTGGCGGCGGTTCATCGCCCCACGCAGTGCCGAGCCGGCACCGTCGGCGCCGATCAGACTGTCGAAGCGGATGTCGTGCGGCGTATCGTCACGGTCGTCGATGAAACGTGCCTGCTGCGCATCGAAGTCGACGGTGTGCAGGCGGCGGTGGAAATGCACCGTCGCACCCGCCGCCTCGGCCAGCTCCAGCAGGGTGATGTTGAGGTCGCGGCGGTGGATCGACCAGATCACTTCGCTGTCGTCGCGGCCATAGCGCTGCAGCTGCGGCGCGTCGCCGTCGCGCAGATGGACCATGCGGCCGCGCATCATCACCGCGCGCGCCATCACGGCCGCTTCGACGTGCGCGCCGGCTTGGCGTAGCGCGTTGCGTCCACGTTCGGCAAGCGCCAGGTTGATCGAGCGCCCGCTTTCATAACCGCTCACGCGTGGATCGCCACGGCGTTCGTACACCGTGATGTTCCAGCCCTGCCGCGACAGCAGGATGGCCAGCAGCGAGCCGGCCAGGCCCGCGCCGACAAGGGTCAATGATCGCGAGCGGGCAGGGGTCTTTAGAGAGGGCTGCACGGGCTCAGGCACCGGCCCACGCCTCCACTTCGTCGACGAAGTGGTGCAGGTCCTGGTAGCGGTTGTAGAGCGGCGTAGGCGAGATGCGGATGACATCCGGCTCGCGCCAGTCGCCCAGCACGCCAACCGAGCGGAGATGCTCGAACAGGGCGCGGCCCCGCTCGCGGCCACCGATCACCCGCAGCGAGAGCTGGCAGCCGCGCCGCTCGGTTTCGGCCGGGGTGATGCGCTCCAGCACGTGCGGCAACCGTGCCTGCACCAGCGCGTCAAGCAGGCCGGTAAGCGCCTCCGATTTCTTACGCAGCGCGTCCATCCCAGCGCGTTCGAACAGGTCCAGCGAGGCACGCAGCGGCGCAAGACCGAGGATCGGCGGATTGCTCAACTGCCAGCCCTCTGCACCAACAGCGGGGGTGAACTGTGGGGCCATCTGGAAGCGGGTGGACTCTTCATGACCCCACCAGCCAGCGAAGCGGGGCAGGGTGCGGTCGCGGTGATGTCGTTCGTGGACGAACGCACCGGCCACGGCGCCGGGGCCGCTGTTGAGGTACTTGTAATGGCACCACACGGCGAAATCCGGTGCCACATCGTGCAGGTTGAGGGGCAGATTGCCGACAGAGTGCGCCAGGTCGAAGCCGATGGCGGCGCCCTGCGCCCGCGCCAGCGCAGTGATGGCCTGCAGGTCGAATGCTTGGCCGGTGCGGTACTGCACGCCGGGCCACAGCACCAGCGCCAGGCGCCCGCCATGCATGGCGATGGCCTGCTCGATGGCGGCGGGCGAAATCGTGCCGGCAGCCTCGTCGGGCTGTACTTCCACCAGACAGTCGGCCGGGTCGAAGCCGTGGAAACGGATCTGTGCCTCCACCGCATGGCGGTCCGTCGGGAACGCGCCTGCTTCCATCAGGATCACCGGGCGCTGCGCGGTGGGGCGGTAGAAGCTCACCATCATCAGATGCAGGTTCACGCTCAGCGTGTTCATCGCCACCACTTCGCTGGGCAGTGCCCCCACCACCTGGGCCAGTTGCTGGCTGACCAGCCGGTGGTAACCCAGCCACTGGGTGGGGCCGGTGAAGTGGCCTTCCACGGCCAGCTCGCCCCACTGGCCCATCACTTCCTGCACCATCGCCTGCGCACCGCGCGGCTGCAGGCCCAGCGAGTTGCCGACAAAGTAGATCTGCTGGCCGCCATTGTGGCGTGGGATCAGGAATTCATCGCGCAAGGCACGCAGCGGATCTGCGGCATCCAGGGCCAGGGCATGGGCGCGGGTAAGCAGTTCGGACATGAGGGCAGCGGCATAGATTGACGTGGCACGAAGTGTACCGCGCAGCGGACGGGCCGATCGTCCTCGACCCAGGTGGCGACGATCCACGCTGGGTGAAATGTCCGGGGCGCGTGCAGCGCCGCCGGGTCGGGTGCGTTGGCCCTGGCAGCGACGCGGGTAGCGCCGAGCCATGCTCGGCGGGACGTTCCAGACTGCAGCGATGCCCATGGCCGCGCAGCGGTGCGTATCCCAGTCTTGATGGCTTCGAAGCGCGGATATGAAAATGAGCGACGACGTGTTCTTTGATGTCGATGGCACGCTCCACGGCGGCGATCTGTTTGAAGACTATCTGCTGCATCTGGCCCGCACCCGTCCGCTCAGGTTGACGTTGATGTGGCCGCTGGTGGTCATTGCGCTTCTCTCCTACCTGCTGCGCCCGCATGGCCGGCGAAACCTCGGCTTCCTGCTGTGGACACTGACCGTGGGACTGTCGGAGGCAGCACTGCAACGCTGCACACAGCGTTGCCTGAGTGCGTTCTGGATGAGGGGCGAACGTCATCCTGCGGTGTGGGCTGCGCTTGAGCGGCACCTTGCCCGTGGTGATCGTGTCTGGCTCGTATCGGGAAGCCCGGAATGCCTGCTGCGGGGTCTGTATCCGCGATTTGATGACGATCCACGGGTAAGGATCATCGGCTCGCGGATGGCCCCTTGCTTCGGTGGGCGGGTGCTTGCGATGCGCTGCATTTCGCTCGAAAAGGCGCGGCAACTTGACCTGCGCGCGCAACGGGAGGTGACCTTCCGCGCAGGCTACTCGGACAGCGCGCAGGACATGCCGCTCCTCATGCGCTGCCGGCAGGCGTACAAGGTGGAGCGTGCGGGCCGCATCACGCGGTGGCACTGATCTCGGATCCGCGCGCGAAGCCGCCGAGCACGGCTCGGCGCTACCGGGCGGACCGGCAATCGTGGCCGCAGCGCCGGGTCGCCGATCATGGCGGAACGCAGGGTAGCGCCGAGCCATGCTCGGCGGGATGCCCGTCCCGAGCGCAGCGCCGGGTCGCCGATCGTGGCGGAACGCAGGGTAGCGCCGAGCCATGCTCGGCGGGATGCCCGTCCCGAGCGCAGCGCCGGGTCGCCGATCGCGGCGGAACGCAGGGTAGCGCCGAGCCATGCTCGGCGGAATGTCCGTGCCGCGCGCAGAGCCGCCGAGCACGGCTCGGCGCTACCGGGCAGGTCAGCCCGCAGGCAGCGGGTCGACGTGACCGCACTGCGCACAGGTGCGCAGCAACAGGTCGCCCTGGTAGCGGGCGAACACTTTTGGCAGATCGCTTTCGATGTTCTGCAGGTGGAACCACTCTTCGTGCAGCAGGTGGTTGCAGCGCTCGCAATGCCACGCCACGCCGTCGCGCTCATGGGGTAGGCGCTTGCGCTCCACCACCAGTCCAACGCCACCGGCGGGGCGGCGCGGCGAGTGCGGCACGTTGCCGGGCAGCAGGAAGATTTCACCGGCGCGTATCGGAATGTCGCGGACCGCGCCGTCCTCCTGCACCTTCAGCACCATCTCGCCCTCGAGCTGGTAGAACCATTCCGGGCCGGCATCGATATGGAAGTCGGTGCGCGCGTTCGGACCGCCGACCACCATCACGATGAAGTCGCCGTCCTCGATCATCTTGTTGCCCACCGGCGGCTTCAGCAGGTGGCGATTCTCTTCTACCCAGGCCAGCAGGTTGATCGGCGACGCAAGCATGACGCTACTCCTGTGGAAAGCTCAGTCGCGCTTGCCAGTGCGCGGAACGAAGGACAGCGCCTTCTCATAAGCCGGCTGCAGCGCTTCGGCGCTGTCCACGTCGATGCCCATCTCGCGCACGCGGCCATCGCGCAGGCTGTAGACCCATCCGTGCACCGTCAGCTTCTGGCCTCGCGTCCATGCGTCACGCACGATCGTCGACTGGCACGCATTGGCCACTTGTTCGATGACGTTCAGTTCGCACAGCCGCGCATGACGCTGGTCCGGATCATCGATCGCATCCAGAATCGCGGCGTGCTTCTGTGCCACATCGCCGACATGGCGCAGCCAGTTGTCGGCCAGGCCCACGCGCACATTGTTGAGGCTGGCATGCACGCCGCCGCAGCCGTAATGGCCGACGATCAGGATGTGCTTCACCTTCAACTGGTCCACGGCGTACTGGATCACGCTCAGGCAGTTCAGGTCGGTGTGCGCCACGACGTTGGCCACATTGCGGTGGACGAACACCTCGCCCGGCGCCATGCCGATGATCTGGTTCGCCGGCACGCGCGAATCGGAGCACCCGATCCACAGATACTCCGGACTCTGCTGGGTGGACAGGCGATGGAAGAACTCGGGGTCTTCCTTCTGCACCCGATCAGCCCATTCGCGGTTGTTCTGCAGCAGCTTGAATACGTCTTTCATGAAAGTGTCCCAGCGGGAAAGGGGAGGGCCCAATCAGCCACGCGGTGGCGCAGCGAGGAAGCGGCGCATCCACTGCGCCAGCTCATGCGAAGCGGGGGAGGGCAGTGCTTCCAGCGCGCCCATGACGGCCTGCTGGTTGGCCACCGGGTGGTTCTGGCTGAGCTTGAGTTTCAGTTGCACATCGTCCACCACGAAACGGAAGCCGATGATGCCGCGCAGTTGACTGCGCTGGTCTTCGCGTTCGGGTTCGAACCGCCATGCCTGGCCCACACCGGCTTCGAACAGATCGCCGGTAGCGGCAACCAGGTCGGCCAGCGCGTCGGTGTCGTCGAAGCGCTGCAGTCGGCCGCGCAGTTCGGCGGCGGCATAGTTCCAGGTCGGCACGCGGGCCATCTGTTCTTTGTCCGGATACCACGACGCCGAGATATAGGCATGCGGTCCGTCCACCAACACCTTGGCCGCCCCGTCGTGGCGCGACTGCGGGTTCGCCCTGGCCCAGTGTGATGTCGCTGCCTTGGCGCTGGTACAGCACCGGCAGCCGGGTCAGCTCCGGCAGGCCATCGTCACCGGTCGTGAGCACGGTGACGAACGGATCGCGCGCAAACAACGCGTCCAGCCACTGCAGGTCGGTCTCGGCGAACGCGCGCGGGGTGAACACCGTGGTTAGACCGTGCGGCCCAGCGACTGCACCATCAGGCCGCGCAGGCCTTCGTCGCTGGACGCTTTCGGCGGCTGCACTTCATGCAACGAGAAACCGCGCACCAGCGCGTCTTCTTCATCCAGCCCCTCGAACTCGACGAAGTCGGCGTCAAACAGTTGCGCGCGCGCGGTGTCTTCGCCGTCGTAGCTCAGCGTGTTGCCATCACTGTCGAGCACTTCGGCGGTGCCGGCAGGCCGGATGCGCAGGCGTGCCCAGATCAGCGTGTTGCCGAGGCTGGCCAGCCACCAGGTGTCCTGGGATGCGGTTTCTTCATTCATTTCGTGATTACCAGAGCGATGCCAGCCAGAGCAGGGCAGCCATGCCCAATCCTGCCAGCAGGGTCAGCAGCGACACCCAGGCCGGTGTCGCCAGCCCGGACAGCGAGCGGTCCGGCTGCGCGCGGTAGTCACGCCGCAGCAGCCAGGCCAACGCCTCGGGCTTGAGGAAGGCGCCGCTGCCGAAGCGCTGCGACAGCGCCGGATGGCGGTCGCGCAGGTGCACCAGGGTCAGCGGCCAGAAAATCACGAAGGCACTGAACCCGGCGATCGCCACGCCAAAAAAACACAGCGCGAAGAACAGGGTCATCGTTGCAGTACCTCCGTGAGTGCGGGATGGATCAGAAGTCGGCGCTGCCCGGTGCACGCGGATACGCAATCGCATCACGGATGTTGGACAAGCCGCACACGTAAACCACCAGGCGCTCGAAGCCGAGGCCGAAGCCAGCATGCGGCACCGAACCGTAGCGGCGGAAATCGCGGTACCAGCTGTAATGCTCGCGGTCCAGGCCGAACTGCGCCATGCGTGCATCCAGCACGTCCAGGCGCTCTTCGCGCTGGCTGCCACCGATGATCTCGCCGATGCCCGGCGCCAGCACGTCCATCGCGGCGACGGTCTTGCCATCGTCGTTCAGGCGCATGTAGAACGCCTTGATGTGCTCGGGGTAGTTGGTGACCACCACCGGACGCCCGATGTGTTCTTCGGTCAGCCAGCGCTCGTGCTCGGTCTGCAGGTCCAGGCCCCACTCGACCGGGAAGTCGAACTTCTTGCCCGAGTTCTGCAGCAGCTTCACCGCTTCGGTGTAGTCGATCTGCTCGAACGGGGCGTTGATGAAGTTTTCCAGCTTGCTGATCGCGTTCTTGTCCACGCGCTCAGCAAGGAAGGCCAGATCATCACCGCGTTCGTCCAGCACCGCACGGAAC
>Ga0247812_10001192_pt1 | contig 14771 bp, 13 predicted proteins | sample UWRJL149409B1_FD_178011 | JGI IMG/M metagenome (GOLD analysis project Ga0247812, IMG submission 178011) | Plant litter microbial communities from Arlington Agricultural Research Station in Wisconsin, United States - UWRJ-L149-409B-1 | ecosystem: Environmental > Terrestrial > Plant litter >...
ATCCAATTTGTGGTTCTCCATTCATTGATCTTGCCAGGAGAATAGACGATCAGCTTAGTGTATTGAGAAAGGAATTTGATTTCAACATGTCCCTTGTAGTTTGTCTCATATATTGCACTCCGAAGCAGTTGTTCAAGCTTCTTTTGATCATGATTCGTGATCTTTCGTTCCAATGTAAATGACTTGATTGCCGCTGGGTTTCGGACATAACTTTCACACCACGAATGAACCTCATCCATGGCGTCTTCTGTACCTCCAGGACCAACGACTGGCTTCATCATTGGGATGATCCCCCCACGGTAGCCTCTCTTGTTATTTGGCAATGACTCCATTGGAGTCTGGGCTAATAAATCAGTCAGATTCAAGCGGAGCGAGAAATCTTGAACGGTTCTTTTCGTCTCTTTGTTTCCATTCCTCTCAGTCTCCTTGTGACTACCGTGGATCTGTACCGTGTAGCATGGAGCACATGAACTTTGCTCCTTGATCATAGCAAAAAGAGTGGCAGTGGTATGAGAGAAATCGGGGAAATGTGTTCGGATTTCAGTATTATCAAAGCCGTGGCTGGAGAATGGTACCTCTGGTGGTGGTCTACGGAAATCAGAAGTGTCACGATGTACAGTACAAGCGGATGACTTACTCATACCAACTTCGAATTTGTCTAGTATTGCGTGGAGGACTAATTGGGTTCTGTAGGGGTTCACCAGGAATATCTGAATACGCTGGAAGCTCATCTTCTGGATATGACTCCATATTATCAAGCAAAACGGCAGATGCCATCGAGGCAGTTTCAGCGCGCTCGTCCTCCTGAGGCTCATCACGATATGGGGCCTGTAAAGGCTGCTTCCCGGTAGGCTTGAATGAAATCATATCTGTAGTAAAGTAAATACACTGCTATGTCACAGAGTTCTGTATTCTGTAATGGTGTTGGGTGTTGGTGTTGATGGCAGCCTTGAGCTTAAAATAGAACTCCACGCTCCACTTCTTGTCCTAGTAGACCTAGCCTCGTATGCAAGGCTGGGGCTTTACATTTTGCTCTCTAGAATTACAGACTTATGCTTGGATCTCAATCTAGTCTACTTCTGATACTGAGAATTCAGAGAAGGAAAACTAGATAGATCTCAACTATGGACTATCTGCGAATTCTAACCTGATTTAAGAGTGGCTGGTTCACGAATGGCTTAATGATCATTGGCCTTCTGTTGCTACCAAACTAGTGCACTCAGCTTAATCCATATATATTCGAATCTTTGAATGTGTTTATATTTACTAGTTTGAAGGTTTTAGGACAATAGCTATAGTGACCATTTACTCTTCTTTTTGGTACTAGTTAAGTGATTGGATTTGTGTTTGATGTGAACAACCACAGCAATTTCCTGGTTATGCTTACTGGAATTTCAATATCAATTAATGCTACTGTGCTCATACAACTGCAAATAGATTGTTTCAAGACATCATAAGGCACACACAAACTCACCCCAGCCTCTCACTCATACTTGGTGGGTGCTCATGTAGGTACGGTAGGTGTACTTAGTTCTGACATTGTGAAAACAGCTTGGCCCCCGTCTAAAATTATATGCTATGTCATAGAATTTTCATCTACCACACACATGAATCTAAATCTGCCCTCGTGGATTTGTACTCATAATGATTCGTGGTAAGGCCTCATGATTGAGATACAATATTTAATTTCACAAGCCCCTGTCCTTCTGTTGCCATTCACTGTAGGATGTGGCGTCAACTCTTTGTTCCCTGTTTTCTGCCCTTTTCACATCGTCTTTTACAAAACTCCATTCATGATGACGCCGGGCCACCTGTTCCAATTCAAACGGTTCCTAATGAAGATTCTGGCCAGGCGCAGACAGAATCAGTAGAGTCGAAAGTGGATTACATTTAAATTGTCGGCATCCCTAACAAAAGGATCATGTAATGCAGCTATAAGCATCAAATTAGCCAGTTACGACAGTAAGTAGCAGAAGATGATGAGGACTAGTGAGGGATGGATTCCAGAGAGGAGCTGTAAATTTAATGACATTGTGAGCCGCAATGTTAAGGTAGATAGCTTTGCACCACAAGCTATGGCACTATAGATAAGTAAAATGCGACATCCTCTTTTGGCTCGAAGCATTTTCTTTGCAAATTTTGAGTATAGAGAGACGGGCTCGCTTTTATCTTGTGTTGGTTGTTTAGTTCGCGAATCGAGCTTCACAACAATAGCGACAATACTGTGACAACAACAATAAATCGCACGCCTAGAATTTTCTGGTGGGAAGGAGCACTGGTTAACTTGAACTTAACTCTAGGAGTCGCGTATCGTCTTGTTTACCACTTTGTATTGCTAATATATCTGAATTACTTTGGACTTCCTGCTCCCGGTTCAGATATTTATCCTGTAACCTAAATATGTTCAACCTTTTGGTGCTTGTCGCAGTTTTTGCAAATTCTGTTCTCCCTCTCTCCACTATCTCTGTGAAAGGGGCCAAGTTCTTCGCAGGTGGACAGCAGTTCTTTTTGAAGGGTGAGCAATATATTCAACTTGTGTTCAAGTTCTCAAACGCATAATCTAGAAGAGAGCTATTTGGACGTCTTAGAGATAAGGCATCGAAATATGAGCTGCAAAAATTGGTAATACATTGGATCAAAATTGCTACATTGAGTACTTTTCGCTGCGTTCAATTACACCACTGTGTCTCTTCCAAGTCATATACTATGTAGAAGCTAACCTCCCCAAGGTGTTGCATATCAAGGGACTCCTGAAGATCCACTTGTCGATACCCAACAATGCGTTCTTGATGCAGAGTCCATGGCCCAGAATGGGACCAATTCCATTCGAGTTTATCATGTTGACCCTCATGCCAACCACGATGGTGTTAGAAGGTATACACAATGATACTGGTTCAGTTGCTTGATTTCTCCTGAAGGGAATCTACGTGATATATATATACAAAAATATGAGGCTGGAAAGTCTTGGCAATATCCACTTATTTCCACAGATGGATGCAATGGCTACCTTTGCTTCCAAGGGTATTTACATCTGGCTCGATCTCGATACCTTCAACACCACTATTCAATAAGCTGTACCGACTTGGACGGATGCACAGTTCTGGGATTTCACGAAAGTCATGGATTCGCTCCACAAGTATGAAAATTTGGCTGGTTTCTGGATTGGAAACCATTTTTGGCTGACGCTGGAACGAGCCGCCTCGTGAACGGCTGCTGCATGACAACTAACCAGTCCCGCAAATCTACAATCCGGGGAAGTGACCAGGGAGATAACACTAGACTCCTCGCATCTCATAAAGTTGCTCGCAAAGCAGAAGCGGCTTCGTCCTCTTTCAGTCAGAAAAGATGTGAGCAGACACCACATTATCTATTTCAGAGCTGCTGCTGTGTTACTCTGTAATCCCGTGTTGTCTGAAGCACTCAAGCAACCTTGGTTGAAAGTTTCTGCATAGTACGTACAGAGCGGGCTAATTTAGCCGAGCACACGATATAAGCTATTCACGTTACGGCCACCTTACGTTAGTAATTGAGAGCAGGCAAAGTAGTGACAAATACATAATAGTATGTTGACGATTCTAGATATCGAGTGGCAATTATTAATATCTACAAAGCAAACGCTCCCCTAAGTCCCTCTGTGAAATAGAGATATAAAGAAAAAGAAATGTTATATTAGAACTAAAAGACTATGTCAACTAATCTGTATTAATTCTATACTATTAACTTTGCTCCAAGTGGGAAACGAAAGACTAAAACTCTCCCAGATGAATACCCAAAGACAAGACATCCGTTCCAAGTGGCCTGACAAGTAGGTGATTGAAAATCATGAGTTAGCCAGAGAATTTGTGATATCCCTTCTAGTACCCAACCATCTGATACTCGTAAAGTTTCTAGCTTGCCGTCGGGTGAGAAGCCCGCTGAGCTGACATGGTCCGTGTAGCCCCTGAGCGTCTGCTGTTGGGCTCCTGTGGCGACGTCCCAAAGTTGTACATCATTATAGCCAGATATAAGCCCAGATATAATCTGTTTACCGTTAGGTGAGAAAGCTACTGAGCTGACCCAATAATCAGGGCCTTTAAACGTCTGCTGTAGAGCTCCTGTAGAGGTGTCCCAGAGCCGTACCGTCTTATCGTGAGAGCCAGATAAAATCTGCTTGCTATTAGGTGAGAAAGCTACTGAGCTGACTCGGTCAGTATGGCCCTCAAGCGTCCGTAAGGCTCCTGTAGCGGCGTCCCAGAGCCGTACTGTGTTATCGTAAGAGCCAGACACGACATGCTTGCTATTAGGTGAGAAGGCTACTGAAGTGACCCAGCCAGTATGGCCTTTAAGTATTTGCTGTAAGGCTCCTGTGGCGGCATCCCAAAGCCGTAACGTTTTATCGTCAGAGCCAGACACGATCTGTTTACCGTTGAGTGAGAAAGCTGCTGATTTAACCCAGTCAGTATGGCCCTTGAGCGTATATTGTAAGGCTCCTGTGGCGGCGTCCCAAAGCCGCACCGTCTTATCTTGAGAGCTAGACATGACCTGCTTGCCGTCAGGTGAGAAGGCTACCGACGTGACTGAGTCAGTACAGTCATCAAACGTTTTCTGTAGGCCTTCTGTTGCGGCGTCCCAGAGCCGTATTGTTGTATCGCTAGAACTAGACACAACTTGTTTACCGTCAAGCGAGAAGGCCACCGACGTGACCTGGCCAGTATGGCCCTCAAACGTTTGCTGTAAGGCTCCTGTAGCGGTGTCCCAGAGCCGTACCTTTGTATTCTGAGAGCCTGACACAACCTGCTTGCTATTAGGTGAAAAGGCTATACATAAGATAGTGTAAGTATGGCCTTCAAGCGTCTGTTGTAAAGCTCCTGTAGCAGCGTCCCAGAACCGTATTGTTTTATCGTCAGAGCCAGATATAACTTGCTTACTATCAGGTGAAAAGGCAACTGACCTAACCCAGTCAATATGGCCCTCAAGCGTCTGTTGTAAGGCTCCTGTGGCGGCGTCCCATAGCCGTACCGTATTATCGTAGGAGCCAGATATAACTTGCTTGCCGTCGGGCGAGAAGGCCACTGAACTGACCCAGTAAGTATGGCCCTCAAGCGTCTGCTGTGAGGCGATGGCGAGCGTCTTCTTTAAGGCTCCTGTGGCGGCATCCCAGAGCCGTACCGTCTTATCGTGAGAGCCAGATAAAACCTGCTTGCTATCAGGTGAGAAGGCTACTGAGCTAACCTGGTCAGTATGGCCCTCAAGCGTTTGTTGTAAAGCTCTTGTAGCAGCGTTCCAAAGCCGTACTGTCTTATCGTTAGAGCCAGATACAACTTGCTTACCATCAAGCGAGAAGGCTACTGACCTGACCGAGCTAGTATGGCCCTCAAGGGTCTGCTGTAAGGCTCCTGTAGCGGCATCCCAGAGCCGCACCGTCTTGTCATGAGAGCCAGATACAACGTGCTTGCTATCGGGTGAGAAGGCCACTGAGCTGACCATGTCAGTATGGCCCTCGAGCGTCTGTAGCGCCGCGTTCCAATGTGCTTCCATTTTAGGCCAACTTCGGATCCAAGGGGGGATACACTTCTCGAACTGTTTTCGAACAATGCTCTTGTCAGGAGCAAAAACTAAGGCTGAACAGTACAATTGCAGCGGTCTCTTTTCAACCAATGAATAGTAGTATCGGGTGAACCGCTTTGCATCGTAGATAAACGCAAATAAATCGGGGCTTCCACCGGTCTTGTTCAATTAGTAGTGTAATGTAGTCAAATAGCTCTAAGAAGCTTACCTGAAGCCAAACCTCGAGCTTCATAGTCAAAACTATACCACTTGACAGGCTTCTCATAAGGCTCAGTGCCTCAAGCCAATACAAGAAGTACTGGCGAAGGAAATTGTAGACCGAGCCACTATTCTTAAGGTTGGGAATTTTATCGTCTCTAGTTTGACAATCAAGTAGATGATCAACCCAATAAAGACAAGAGTACCGAATAGCGGCAAGGGGATCTGGATCGGGCTGCTTGACTTGATCGATAGAAATTCCGGGAACTCTTAAGCTATAGATATCACGCCTTAGTATCCTGGACATGACCTGAAGCGACTGCGAGAAGATAGCGTGATTTATGTCGTTTATCCCAGAAGGAAAGATATCATTAGATACCTCTTTGATCAAAAAGTCCCTGGCAGACTGATGGACAAAAAAAATAGTACGTTCTCGAATAGTTAGAAAAGAACCACAAAGTCCTATGATTTCTGCGAGAGCCTTGTAGTTACTAGAACTTCGTGGAGGGATGTCGACAAAAGAAGGCAGCTCGTCTAACGTAATAGGCCGATAGACGATCGAGACGACGGCTAGTATACTCTTACAGCGCTTGGCAGCTCTCGAAATTCTAATCTGCTCTATCATCCGCATATAAATGGCATCGAGTCCAGGCGGAAACGCTGACAACATTTCTTCAACCTCCCATCCTGAGATACTGGCGAGTTCTTGGCAAACCAAGGCAACCCAAAGGAAGGTGCCATTTGCGTTCGCTGACAAGTAACTTTGAACAGCACCCCGCGCATCATTATCGTATTCATTTTGCGTTGCTAAAAAATCTACCTTAGACTGGATATATGTATTGACGGCCGCGGAGACGGATTTTTCGTTAAGCTCTAGATGCAAGCTGGCTTTTTGGGTCGCTTTATTGAGACTTTTCTCGATGCTCGGCCAGTTGCGACTAGAGACAATCCACTTGATACGAAGAGATATAAACGAAGTCTGTACGATGAGATCTAACAATTTCGGTAAATCCACTACGCATTCGTCGAGCGCGTCGACTATTAAGCACGTACTATTCAGTCTTGGGTCTTGTAGAATTCTGGCAAAGATTTCGTATAAAGCAACCCAGGCATTTGTATCCTCAAAGAGCGCTTTGCCAGTTTGTTCATACTTTTTCCGTACATGTGTGATAAGAGATGGCTGTTCATTAACAAGTAGATAGATCAGACCACGTAGCACGGCCGTGGCGCTATTAATTCGAGAGTCAGTCGCCTGACAGAAAAAGTATGATAGAAGAGTAGAATTTGATATAGACTTCTTCAGCTCGTTAATAATGCCGCACAGCAACATCGTCTTGCCTTTGCCAGGATCTCCTTTGATCCATAGCAGCCAAGTCTGCGGGTTGTTACGCCATTGTTGAAAATCGGAGGTCTCTAGGACCCAGTGATATGAGCCCTCTAGTAAGCCACCCTTAGTATCCTCAATACGTGTCTTGTCATCGCGGGGATCGCTGAGACGTAGATCTTGGAGGCACTTGTTAAACTTGTCAATTTCCTCTTCGAGCCGTTTGAATGCATTCGCCATCCCTTCGCCATAACGGAGAGGCATTTGGACGTCAAAAATGCCGAGTAACGAGTACGCTTTATCTTCTTCAACCTTGGTCTGGCGGGGTTGAATCCATGAAAATCGCTCCTTATCGCTGAACTGTGACAAACGGGCTCCTTGAAGTGCCGACTTAGGGATGCCTGTGATCTCGTGAATTAGCTGCTCTAGAGAACGCTTACTACCAATCCGCTTAGAATCCCGGCAGAAGAATTCAACTGATGTCGGAGCAATAAGCTCTTGTAGGGTCCAACCTCGAGTGAACCATTTGCATTTCCGAAATGCCGATTCCCAACCCAGATCATCAGTATTAACGGCAGTTCTGGATATATCTGGCAGATATACATAGCATTTAGTTGACATGCGATACCAGCGAAACATCGAGTTGATAGCTTCTGCGAGCTCAGCGCTATTCGATTTATCGATACAGCAGGTGTCCACCCAAAAATATTGTAAGCCATCACGCTTAGCCTGTTCTGCGCAGAACCGTATCTTCTCGTAACCAGCTTTCTTCGTGCCGGTCCCATTCTGCAGATCTTCAAAGGTGACCTCGTCCCCTTCCCATGTATGCGAAAGTATCGCATACTCAGGTATGGTGCTCTTAAAGATCTCAGCCAAGCTGAAATCGCCATCGCCGTTATACTGCAGTAGACGCATTATTCGACTGTGTTCGAGAATCACAGGAGGAAGGGTTCTCAGTAGCAGTTGAGCCGTCGAAAGAGCATAGATGTGGAGTGAGGTGAAGGTTGGAGAAGATGTCGCGTTGAGGTTAGCGGACTCAACTGAGCGGCAGCCTCAAGGCAATAACATCGTCAAACATTACTGAAAGCGCGCAAGACCAGCAAGTCGCTCAGGCTGGAATTCTGGAAGCCATAGTCATAGGTTATTCGAAGCCACTTTCGATCAAACATGATTTGTTCTTGTCGCTAAAAAAAACTAAAAGACTAAAAAAAGGAAGCTGAAGGAAATGGAGAGTGGACGATAGAAACACAAACCTGGGATCCTGAAATTATCTTCGACCTTTGAATTCGAGCCTGTAGCCTTGAATCTTATAGGGAGTAGTATGCTTTTCAATCCCGTCTGGCATGAATGCGGGGAAGAGCGTGGGTCGTTAGTTACCCTAACCAAATATCGTTAGTCACTTCGATTCGAGGTACTGTCCCGCGTAGCCTAGTCTAAATTTACGATCTATAGCAGCCACAAAGATGATGACGATTACTAAAATGGTAAACTAGGGTTTAGAGGTCGGATAGGACTGTTTTGTAAGTATGAGAAGTAGCAAACGTTTGATAGCGGAGCTATAGTCCAAAAACTCTCTTGCGTCGTGAAAGGAGGCTGTCCGCAGATCACGCCCAAAGGCGATGATACGAACATAATTCTTTGATAGGAGGACCTCAAGGGCTTCAAAAGTAGCCACTGAATACAATTTGCATGAATTTTTGCGTTTCATCGATGTATGCACAGAGTTCAAATTGCTCAAAGTCAAAGTACCTATCATTTTTTCCGTCATTTAGGTTTTCTGCTACGCAGGGATGGACGTTACTAGGTCACAAACAACAGCACACGCTATAACTTACCTTTTATATTCTCAGCAGTTTGTTCATTTCCGATTCAGCCTGTTGATTGTGGCCTTCATTCTTGAACAATGCCGCAACCGAATTGAAATTATCCTCCTCTTCACATGATTCAATTGGCATATGGCCATTAAGCGAGGACCATTGCCAATGTTCAAAGCAATATCTGCTGGATAATATGCACTGGAAAGTCAATGGAAAGATTCGCTGCTACAGAGAATCATGATGCGACTAGCATGTTGCCGCGTTCTATTGGTCATCTATCAGCTTCTGCTGTGAGACAAGTCCGTATTCAGACCGAACCAAATAGGAAATATACTCCTGGGTATATGAAAGATATACTTAGCATGGAAATGAAAACAAGGATCGTCTTTAGATGGGTGAACTCGAGAACTGGGCTTATAAACCCTAAGCTGTATTTCTTTTTCAAAGATGCACTACCTCCAGTCAGTGATGATAGTGAGGAACAGTTCGCATATATGAAGCAAAATATGCAAGAGAAATTTCTTTTTGCAGCAGAATCTAGGCCTGATTTATTAGAATTCTTAGTTCTGGTATTGGTACTCAGTTGGGTCGTGAGATTGGGTCTCGAAGAATATCCGATACAAATCCTTGTTAAAAAACTGTTTCCGACAAACAGCTTGTCATCGTTTTGACGGTATAAAAACTGTGATTTGAAAGTCCTATAACTTACTGTCTCCCATTTTCTTAAACAACTGCCGATCTATATATAAAGTAGACTGGGCAGTGACTTAATCATAGAAGATGATTAACTTGTATCCCTATCTAGAGAAACGCACCCCGTGACGAGACAAAATATTGGTACTTTGATTTTAGTTGATTATAAATTCGTGAATCTATCAAAGATTCTAGTATTTTTGTATTCATTTAATTGTGTAACTACTTCTGAACAGTAAAAACCTCGGTTATTCTGAAATTTACAATTACGTCGTTGCCGTTACGCCAGATTACAGAGGGTGTTGTTTCAAAGTAAAATATAATTGCACCTTTTAAACTTATAAAACACTTTTTTCTGGTTTTCCAAGCTTTACTACAATGCTAAGAAATCATTTCGAGCCTTATGGCAACTAGGGAGTGCTGCATCCTGCGATGTTGCCACATGGCTGCTTACACTCCAACATTGAGTGCTCCCGCTTATCCACAGGCCAGTGGGGGGTGGCAAGTCAATGGGGTATGGCATTTTTCCATGTATGTGACCATGCAACTCTGACAACATTTAGAACATCCCTTTACCTACTCTAGCGTTCGCGTCGTGAAAGCCGCTGCTAGTCAAGTCGCATTTACCGCTCCACCAAGTATTTCTCCCTCATTAACACCTCTCTCCCAGGAATTTCTTCCCGCAGATCTTCTACATTTTCTACATTCGATCTCCTCAAGTTCTGCGGCTTCTAATTCCAGTCTATCCCCTACCTATGCTATTATATTATTGAAATCAAACACTTCCATTAACATATTGCCATCAGATCCCTTAACCACTGTTATTCCCTTGGTATCAATATCCACATCCATGACCTTAACCTCAACATCCACCACCACTACTGAAACGAGTTCACCAAGTGCTAGCCATGATGCTTCTTCGCATTTACAAGTTCCCATTCTATTAGCCGGGATTTTGAGTACATGCGCTTGGTTGTTTGGATAGTGCTGTCTTGTTTCATAGAGCGATGTATATGGAGCATCAGCATTAGCATTTAGATTTGTGCGATTAATTATGAAGACTATTATACCCATAGAAATAGGATTTGATCAGTAGACTCTATATAATTTGTAATTTACCCCAACGGGCCACAATAGACATCAATAGAGTTCTACGGAACTATCCATGTGAGATGTGAAAATTCAGCTGAGTGAAGTCTGTCTGGAAGAAGGTTTCCAATTGGACTCTTAGTCTTCTGCCCTTTATCAATTTCTTGAAGTCCCTTTTCGGGCTTTCTTCGAGTTTCCTACTAGAAGTACTACTTTATCATACGCTGTTATCCATTCGAAGGACTTTTACGAATGTGCCGTACATAGGAAACAAGATCAGTTATGAGTACATGTGCGAACATAATAAACAAAAATAAATAACAATTATAGACGTAAAATTATCACATATCATAATTCTTCCACAAATCTTAGCATTTAGATTGGCCTCCATTAGTTCACAATTACACCACCTGGCAAAGTGTCCAACCCTGTAATTCAATTAGTCCGAAATCATTGTATCCAATGGCCAGAAGTAGGAAATCCAACTTACAGTCATTCCCCTCGACATCTTCCTTCATCGTTTGAGGCATCGTGCACTTCTCCGAATCCCCTGCGGATTGCGAAAGCAGCTCAGAACAACGGTCGTTGGTACAGCGAGCGTCTATAGCGCGCTGCAGAGCATCACCCTTCCAACCAAAAACATAGTCACCATGTTGCCCGTGCCCAGTCCTAGTAATAGTGTTAGATTCAATCCACGTTCAAGTATTCAGTACTAAAATAAAAAAATCGAATCAAGAATAAACTCACGCATCACCCATAGCATAAACAAAAGGCTGGCTCCCATCCTCTCCCCACAGCTCTTTCTTATTGAAAGGTTTCGTGTCCCACATAATCTCATACATAAGCTGAGGTAGCTTCACTGGATGAGATGCTGGGCATTTACCACGCTCCATAGCGGGGGTGTAAGGTTGACCGCTCACGACGGGTGGGAAGTATGGCTCGAAAGGTATATCGGCGTAAGCAACGTGGGAGCGGTGGTCAGGGGAATCGAGATTGACACCGTCCCAGCACGTGGGGAAGGAGATCGTTGTGCGAATTCCGCCTTCGCAAAAGTGATTGGGAAAACTTGTGGTGTCGTTGGCACCTACGCATGGTGCGGTTTGGTAGTAACGCCAGGTATCTTCGACAAAGCATCTGTGACAGAGACCCCTTGATTCGCCTTCCGTACTTCGAAGTGTCGGCTCACCTGCTAGCATACGAAAACCCTTGAATGTTTGTCAGTTTGTTGTCTTTCCTTTAATGAATCATTTAGGCGTCTCTAATGAAGGCACCTATTTAGAAAACACGTAGGGATACTTTAGAATCTCACTGCATATAAAATACTCACCGGTTTAAAAGCAGTAACCTTTGTGACCCCATCGTATGGGGGAATATAATACACCGTAATCCCACCTTTCTGCACTAAACCCCCGTTCTCAAATTGTTGCACTCTTTTAAATGTCCCATTCCTCGCTCTATAATACAATGCTGCGGTCCAATAATTACTAAAGTCCTCACTAAAAGTACAGCTCGTACACGTGCTTTCGGTGGGCAAGTCGTATGAAATAGGAGTCATAGTAGCGTTGAATGAATTGCCACCAACAATTTGGTGGGTGTGTGGTGTACCGATTTGTCCAGGGTTGACGAGGGGATCGAGACGCTCAACTACAAGTTGGGAACATGCGAAACGGAGCATCTTGGCGGAGGTTTGAGCGGAGGCCAAGGGAAGGACCACAATGGCGAGAACGTAGACATTGGGCCAGTACATGATGATGGCCTTTTGCTCTAAGCTTGCATAGGAGCAAAATGCTTTAGATATTCTTGAAGGAGGACAATAAGTTGAGAAGTACAAACCCAGTCCGAGTACTAATATGCTACATATTTCAATAATAGCAGGCGAATCGAAGTGCCGGGCACCCAAGTGCTGTACTCAATCAAAACAGTAATTCTCTGTATAGTTGATGGTATTCGGCAAAAGTCTTCGGTTGCCGGATGAAGGCTTTCATCTACACGAGACATATTGACCACCCAATGAACATCTCAGGTGTGAAAACTTGATTTGGAACACGCTTTTGACAGCTAAAAGGTCCAGATTAATTCCCAATATTGTAGCAGCACATTCATTTTTGGCTGAACTACTTTCATAAATTGATTGGTGTTCATAGTTTCTTTGGTGATCGATCAATCCGGCCCGAACCGGGAACCGAACAAACTCTTCGCTCTAAGAGCATATAGGTACTATAATCTATAATTATAAAATATTATATTAACACCAAGAGGCTTAATTACTGGTTATCAATACCTGTATCGTAACTACTCCCAACTTATGGCCTTACAACACTGTAGTTTTCAATTTTAGAATATACCCCTTCTTGAAAATATGCTTAAGCGAGCCAATAGAATAATACGCTTTTAAAACTCATACCACAACTCTAAGAATCTAAATTGAATTCATTTTCTTCCCCACAAGTAAAAAATATGTTGATATAGTTTCTACAGTGCTAGTTGTAATACAGAAATAATTAGTAGCCGTTTTGGGCTTCCTTGTTCCGAACCAAGCTTAAGTTGTGGTCCTTTCAAAACCGCTTCCTCCAATCAGAGTGCTTGCATAAAATATGCTAGGCTTTATGTAAACGAACATAACTCTTGTACAACCTCTGGACGTCAAATCTACATCTTTGAAGAGACCAAACACCATGGCTTCTTCAACGGAGGATTCGGGCGGCAAGAGAGATTCCCGGCATGGGTCTAGTAGAGGTCAGTGGCTCCAATTTCCGTTTAAGTTCTATATTCCCACATCCTTTGATTCGAAAAGCTACATTATGTGCGAGTAATTTTCGTATCTTTGGTCGAGCCTTATGCCGCTTTGGACTCGCGGCAGAGTTATACTAGTATACCACTGTGAAATACTGTATAATCCGCCGCGTAGTTCAACCGCTAAAAATGGGAGGGCGCAAACGTACGAGGCTGTAAGCTTTGCATATCGCCTGCCTTTCAAACAGTCACGTGACTATTTGTAGGATCCAGCTCTTGTATTTGTCTTCTATTTGGAATAAGTACGGGCAAGGGCAGTTCTAAGTAGACCGGAAACTGGTTTGTATTCTAGGAAAATCCTACGTCTCTCACAGGCTATTCAACCCTTCAACGCCAAAAATGCTACTGGGACGCTTCCAAACCTTCTCGCTTTGTCTATCTCTTGTTCTATCTCATCAATATATTAAAGCTGGTTTCTAGCCTCAATTATCCGTCGAACGACAAAAGGGCCACTAGATTCTGACGAGTGGGGTTTCCCTTCCTCATAGATCGTCACAATACTAACATAATCAGCACACTTATAATAGACCATCCGCTTTCCCCGGACATGTCTGGATCTCGCTCTCCAACGCAAAAACCGCAGCCTCAACTTCTCTCGCCAACAGCTCTCACCTCCTCCCAGTCACAGTTTTCTCCTCGAGCAGGGAATCGCTCTCCCCGTCAACAGATGGCTCCCCGGCTCCCTTCGCCTCAGCCATCAAATCTATCCTCAAACCTTTCTTTCAAAACTGCTCAATCGACGCTATCACCCCGAGGCTCGACCCTAGCACCAACCAAGGATTTTGGATATCTACTCCGCCCGGAAATATATCACCCATTGACACTACTTGATGTCCCTCCTCCATTTCGTGTGTCATCTTTACAGCCGGATCCATCAACTCCCCTGGACACTCTCATCGCAGAAGGTCATTTTAGAAGTGCGGCCATTAAAGCTGCTCAACTCCTTGCGGCATCTTCACCTCCCATAGCCCCTTCAGATCATGAGAATATATTTGCTTTGGTCTACACACGACTTTCATGCCTTACGTTATGCAACCAAACCAAACTTGTAAGTCTTTTGGGGATCCATCAATCCGGAGGGGCATGACATACCATTGCTCAAAAATCAAGCAATAGTTCAAGCGTACAAAACTTCGAATGCAAAGCCATGCCTAATTCACTTTTATCTTCTCTCTTAATTTGAGTGTTCTACAACGGTTGAAATGACAAAACTAAATTTGAATTAAATCTAGAACTAACCAAATATCCAGGCAAGCCAAGAAGTTAAAGCGTTAGAAGATCTCAACAGCACTTACTACACAGACGAAGAA
>Ga0247812_10001193_pt1 | contig 14770 bp, 9 predicted proteins | sample UWRJL149409B1_FD_178011 | JGI IMG/M metagenome (GOLD analysis project Ga0247812, IMG submission 178011) | Plant litter microbial communities from Arlington Agricultural Research Station in Wisconsin, United States - UWRJ-L149-409B-1 | ecosystem: Environmental > Terrestrial > Plant litter >...
GCACCTGTGCATTCCGTAGCGCTTCAAAGGTCGGATAGGGAGGCGGTTGTACATTCTCTCTGAGGCCAATATGCGAAGATGACATTCTGGTCGTCAACCAAAAAGAAGCTATTATAAAGATTTAGCTGTAGGGAACTATATTAAAAAAGGTCACATACTAAATACTGGGCAATAGATGTAAGCAGTAAGTGTAAGAACTCAAGAAAGAAAAGAATTTGATTAAACAAACAAAAGCACGTGAGAGATTTAATATTTGGGCTGTAGGAACAAGCTCCTATCCCCTCGTCCAGCGCCAAGTGGCCTAACGCTAGCAGGGGGGACTGTACAGCATAATTTTATGTACCATTGCATTGAAATCTACTAGTAAGCTACTTTTATAGAATGCAAACACGTCTCTTGGTGACATGAAGAAATTCGATCTCAAAGGGATAGAACAAGCTTTTCTTTGGGCCGAGAGTGAATTTATGTTGAGCTTTGGGGAAGAAGCGGGAAGACCAGGCCTGTTCTTCCGTCAAGGAAAATGACCTTAACGATTTCATATTTCAATGCTTTGGTATATTTCAATTTAAGTAGCTAATTTCACTATTATATATCTAAAATTCAACATCTACTCGTTACTTTTAACTTACAATCCGGCGATGGCGCTTCGCCAGACGAATTGATACCAAAGTACTGTACAACCTGTAGTCATGTAATTTTACCTATTTAGGATATTGTAGGTCCTGAGACTCGTATTCGCCCATCGATTCATATTCATTACATCGCTGTATTGCTACTTTGAAACATGTGCTTTTTAAAATATAAAGAAAACCGAAAAGAACGCTGTGGTTTAAGCGGATGTTTCGTATCCATAAAACCAACGTAATGTGTATTTCATATATAGAGTATGATAGTCAGGTAAATTAAGGTTTGAAAAGCCCTGTGGCACGGTTTGTTTCTGGCGCTGCGTACGTGTCTCCATCTTGGGACTCATCAGATATCCTAATAATTGTAATTGGTGGCACTTATTGGCAGCCCTTCTAGGTATCCTTGCTCCGTTTTCGAGATTCTTCCTATCTGGTATAATCTTACTCTTGATCTTATTCTTGATCTTATTTCAGTAGTCTTATTGGCTGGTACTCCTATTGTTTTGAGGTGTGTGCATGGGTATCTTGCTGTGTGAATAAGCAGTGTGTGTAGTTCCAAGGAGGCGGGGATATATTGGAAAACATCAGAAAGACAGATTAAGACGTGGAACGAATAAGGGATAAAGCTACATGGGTTCCAATACTATTAAGCCATTCCTTCGGGCGCCATTCGCGTTCTTTCCTGTTCAAATTTCGAATCTTGAGTCTACTTTTATGAGAACTCTCTTCTATCAGATGGACTTCAAGCTAAGATAAATGCAACATGCTACGGACCAGAAATTTTGCAACTACAGCTATTATAGTCATTCACACCACACGTCTGTAAAGCCGATCATGAACATTTAGCCTGATACATTTATAATTAGCTCTGCATAATCACCTAAGAGTAGGATATTAGGTATCTAGAACAGGCTCGTCTTGTAATCTTATCCGCGAGTCATAAAGCTCTAAACCTCGCCTCTAAGGGTGAGACTACTCAAGAAACCTCTTTCTCAAACTCCAATTCTCGCCCCTCTCCTGTGCATCAAGCCACAATTTAATCTGGCGCGTACGCCAGCTGTTATCACAGTTCTGAACCGCCGCTTCAAAATCTGCTTTTATTTGGCCTTTTTCTAATTCTTCGATCCATTGTGGTGCGATATCTTCCATCTCCTTTAGAAATAGGTCGCGTAGGAGTGATAGTTCATACTCCAGCAAATGCTCCCAGTAAAGGCTATTGATTCCCTCGTTGTCAAGCGCTTCCTCTCTAGGATCGCCGCTGTCTTCTTCGTCGGCTGGCGCGTACTGATCCTTTTTCGGCTCCTCGTTTCTATTTCTCCCCTCAAGGAATTCAGGAAATCCACATACTCTCCATAATGGCAGCGCCGAGACACATTCCCAATCAATGATACCAGTGATCTTTCCATCATCATCAACGAGGATGTTCTGCATCGAAAGATCATCGTGGAAGAGTACAGATTGTTCTGAAGCATTGGCATCAGGCGGAAAGATACTCGGCAGCAGCTTAAGTAACTTCTCAGCAATTTCTTTGGCGTCCTGAGCTTCTTCAATATCGTCTTCATCGTCTGATGTCTTCATGATGATCTCTTGGTCATTGAGAATCAAGGAAAGACGTGCAGAGATCCAGTCCTCGCTGTTGGTAAAGGGGCCTCTAGACACATCTTGATTGATGTGATCACCCCAAAAGAAGATCATAGACACCAATTGGCCCAGAACAGGTAATGTCTGCTTGCTTTCTTGCGGTATTTTTTCGGTATCTGTAGCCACCGTAGATTGAGAAGATTCCTTTGGACTAGGCAGGTCTCTTGGACTGACAAATATGTTTCCAATGGCGGAGAACTTGTGACAGAAAAGCTGGCTATGATATTTGGCAACTTGCTTGACCAAGCCTCGTTTAGACTCATCGGACAGATTTCTCCACTTTCTTCGTAGTGTTACACCAGGTAGCATCTCCATCAAAATCCATTCGAAGCCAAGCTCGTTGTCACTAGAATCATCAAACGCAAAAATCCGGGGTACGGGCATATCGGTGTTTTGGTGCACAAAATTGATGGTTGCGACTTCACTATTCGTTTTCTTAGAAGGGTCAACAGGTAGTGTGACACGCATCAAAGAGCATCCGGCCGCGGTTTCGACTTTGAAAAGCTTATTGAAAGCCCCTTGTGCGTAGAATGTAACATGACAGAAAGAATCTTGAAGAATTTTGAGGTGTTTGCGCGCAAGTAATTCGACCTTTGCGATGTTTGGCTCCCTTGTCCAACGAGGCTCAAGGCCAAAGGTCCCAGATAGCCATTCCAAGCCATCTTGTTTAGCCATCTTGTATGGTAGTCCACAATGAGAAGAGCTAAGCTCTGTTGTAGGCTTATTCGATAGTTTACCAGGGTGATTTGTCTTCCCAGTGTGCGAATAGAATGGGGTTACATTATGATATTCGGGCAATGGTGGCTACCAGAACTGGTGGTGCAGTTCAATCTATATTACTTCAAAAAGTGATACATCTACCTACATGCTCAAGAAATTAAAAATCACGTGGTGTTAATTTTACCCCGCCGCAGTGTCGTATCAGACCCTTAACGCTAACCTTATACAGTACAACGAATTAGTGGATCTAACAAGTTAACAAGCCAACAATTGATATTCTTCTCAGCACCGCATAGCCAGCCTCAATTGAGTTTGTTTACGTTAGAGGAGGCCAACTATCTACCCAGCGCGCAGAGTAGCCGTAATTTCAAATTAAAGAGTACGGACAAAGGCTTGAAGAAGCTATCACTCCCTACCCACTCGATTCTATATCAGACTTTTGATATAAATATAATGGCTACGGGTATGTTAATAGATTACCATAGTTCAGGATGGAAAGGAGTAGATGGCCAAGTTATAGCGGTGTCCTAAACCGTGCCAACTCTAGGCTCCCGAGTGGAGGTGACAATATTGGGCCGCTTTATTGTCCGTCCAATCAAGGAGCCATACGCCTGAATATGCTGTTAGTCGACACTAAAAGTGACAACGGCGCCTGCATGCGAGTTCCCAAGCGGTTATTGTCTATTTTTGTGTCCCTCCAGCTGAGAGCTGTCCTTGCAGCCCCAATCAGAGCCGTTTACTTGTGCAACTTTCCCCTCGGACAATTGGCATAGTGCACAAGACGTCCTGTAGATATCGTCCCACATGGCTTGCTTACATGCATGTAAATGGGGCTGCTGTGGTACACTTTGCATCATTAGCAAGTATAAGAGCGCCGTTAGTAAGTCACAACCAGGAGCACTTGTTCTAAAGCTTCTCTCGGAACTAGAAACAACCAATCCTCTAGGATTTACTGCCAAAGGATAGCATTTAACACTACAACTGCAACTCTAGCTCCTGGACATTAAACATTCATCATGGGCAAAAACACCAAGAGGATCAAAGAGTTCATTGAGGGCATTCCAAATTCGAAATTGGAAGGGCTTCCTTCAACTGGAGGGACTATCTACAAGACAACAGATTTTCGCCTGGACATGCAGGGCGTACGTTGCCCTAACCAGATGCTATCTGTAAGATCAAACTAAAACAATAATCCAGATGACCAGTGGCGATCCTAAGATGCACAATCTTCAAGTTCAAATCAACAAAGAGACGACAATTACTTCGCTGAAGAAGTCGGCACCGCAGACAGTCGCTACTCTCCTTGTGTTGAAAGACAACCCTCCATCAGCTGCCGATATCAAAAATTCTTTGGTTGAAAAAATCACTATTTAGTAGGAAGGCAAAATGCTTACTCTCAAGAGCAAAGGCTCTGGAGTGTATTTTGTTGAAATTTGAATTGTCACAGATATTTTAATATATAGAAGTATTTGAATGCATGAAAGTTTCACTTTACATATTAATTGCATTAACAAAGTTTGGGACTCTGAGAATGGCTAGGAAATCTTCCTGATAGGCCTATTCAAATAGTTAGCTCGCTAATGTAACTTCTTTACTCAAATTAAATATGCCAAAATGTGACGCCTGCTTGAAATTGAGTTACGAGTCAAAAACAACTCTTGAGATATATAGTAACACCTGGTATTTCAAAACATTAAATAGAAAACCAATTAATACATACGAGACCACTGTCATTCTCATGGATGATGGAATTCTGTAACTCATAGAAATATCTGTCAAAGAGGTTATTCAAAATCCTAATTTCCCGGACATCCTGAAGGATATTCGTATACCGGTGAAGCACTAGGTATAAGCAGTTGGCCAATCGCACGATCTTATTATGTGTTTTCTCCTGGTTCTGATCAATTTCAAAACATCTTCATTTGTTCACCCCTAGGATAAATGATTGGAAAGTTACTGACCCTTCAATCATTTAATCTGACGAATATGATAGCAGAGTGATCATTTTCAGCAAGCAAATAGTACGGATTTTCAGCTCTGCTTCTTCTTTGTTTTATGTTGTTATCTAAGAATAAGTTTCTTACTCACTAGCACCTGCAACGAAATTCGGCCGAATTAGAGACCTACTCAAGTTTTTGCAAAAATAAACATCTGAGTAAAACAAGTGAGAATTATAAATCAAAAAAGAAAACAATCAAGACAAAATAAGCGAAAGTACAAAATTTAGAGAAATAAGGCCCCTGAACGTATAGTCAAACTATTTCCTCTATATGAACACCAGAGACATGAAAATATTTTTAATAATGTGTTGTCATTTCACTAATTTTGGCTACTCCATCGTAATCCAATTCGTAAAAAGCATGAAAGAAGAAGCTCCCATACCATATGGTAGCCATACCCCAAATTGAAAAAAAGCACTCGCTAATAGAATCATTCCTATGTTTACAACCAATTCATGCGTCAATTTTCCACCATCGTCTCCTCCATCATTTCCTATCATTATGTCGCAAGACAACATATTTATAGCTCTTCTTTGATCTTGTCGCCAGCCTTTTGCGCCTCCTCTGAAGCACGGTTCTTGGCGTAAGTGGCACCCTCCTTTGCAGAATCGGCACCTTTTAGAGCCTGCTTCTTGCCCTCAGCAGCACCGAGACCGAGTTGTTCCCAGACCCAAGATGCGCCGTTCTGAAGCTTGGCCCAGAGAGTACCCTGTGGGGTGGTTGTACCATATTGGAAGTAGTTACGTTGGTTGCGGGCGTAGGCGATCAGTTGGTTCTTGGTAGATCCCTGGGGAACATTGAAGTCATATGAATCAAGGTAGTTCTTGAGCTCAGACTCGGACCAGGAGTCGAAAACGGTATCCTTAGCGGCATCGGTTTGGACAGCTAGATAAGAAGTCAGGGATGCGTAAGCAGTTCCACCACTCTTAGAAGCGGTTGAGTATGCGGATTGAGCAGCATCGACAAGTTGCTCGCGAGTGGCATCCTTTTGAGCAGCTGCCTTCTTAGCAGCCTTGCTTCCAGATTGGGAGAGGTATTTCTTGAGGTTGTCGACGGTCCAAGTATCGAATGTCCAAGCAGTCCATCCAGTAGCAGCCTTATGTCTGTTGAGACGGACAGCGGCGAGGAGCTCGTCTTTCTTACCGGATTGCGGAACGGGGATGCCACGAGCATCGAGGTACGCCTTTAGACGAGACTCACTCCAGGTAGATGCGGCAGAGTTGAATGCATCTTCGGCCTTGAGTTGAGCATCATCAGTGGCTGAAGCATAAGCATTGCCAGCGGAACTGGTTGCGGCACCGAAAGCAGAAGCAGCAGATGCGGTGAATGAAGAGCGGTGTTTACGTGCAATGGCAATAAGCTCGTTACGCTTGCTACCTTGTGGAACCTTAATTCCATTCTCATCGGCCCATTGCTTGATTTCTAGCAAAACGTTAGTCAGGATTTGGTCGAGGTGTATTTTTGTGCGAATATTGACTTACGAGAATCCGACCAGGAATCTAGGAGCTTGTCGCTCAAAGTTTGGGCAGCGTTTGAAGCAGATTTAGAAGCAGAAGCTTGTGCAGCAGTGTAGTTCAAACTAGCAATACGAGCATTACGGCGGACAGAGGCAATCAACTTGTCTCTAGATGTAGGTTGTGGGACGGGAATTCCACGCTCATCGAGCCATGCCTTCAAATCTAATAGATTATTAGTTTATCTGTGTTTAACAGTGATATGAATGGGTGCCATACCAGATTCAGACCATGTAGAGTAAAGCCAGTTTCCTGGGTAGCTAGTAGTTTCACCTGCCTTTGTGGCAACAGTCTCATATCCAGAGCGAAGACTAGAGAGAAGAGTGTCACGTTTGCGGGGTTGTGGGACGGGAATGCCATGTTTGTCGGCGAAAGCCTTGAGTTGAGAGTCGGTCCAGCTGCGCAAAGTTAGCGAGATTCGATATTGTCTGATCAGAGGAGTATATACCTGTCAAAGATCCAATCCTTTACACTGCTCCAGGCACCCTCAGCCTTGTCCTCTGTCTCGTACCAGTAATTCTTGACTTGGGCAACCAAGCTGTCCTTGGTTGCGGCCGCGGTATCCTTGGTCTCAACACCCTTCTCTGCGAGAAAATTTCCGAGCTGGGTGGTATCCCAGTCATTGTATGGTGTTGTGACCTTGGATTGCCAATTGTCCTTGACTAGGATCTCGAGGTCTTTCCGGTCGGCAGGTGTAGGGTAGGGGATGTTGTGATCAGACAGCCATCTCTCTAGCTCGGTTTCATGCCATTTATTATAGACTAGAAAACTCAATTGTTAGCTTCTGGCCTGTGTGGATAGGAGAGACAATGATTCCTCTGATCTATGCCTAACACCGGGAGGCATGAAGGGGAAGAGAGCGTTGGAATGCTATATCTTCAACTTCATGTCCATATAGAAGCTCATAAATACTCCATGATGATGAATCGAGCAGCACACAACCCTATGAAATATTAAGGTTTGTACATACCAGCTTTGCTGAACCAAGTGCTTGCTACTGTTGCCTCGGCGGCGAGACCCAGCAGAAATAGCTGGGAAAAGAACCTCATACTGAAGAAAAGGATGCGTTATCGCAGAGGGTATGGAGTATGGAATTAATCGGATGTTATTGTGGTCAACACAACAAAAGTAATTCTCTAGATGAGCTGAGAATAGATTAGCTGTGGTTTTTTGTTTTGTTGAAGAAAGAGGAGGTTTGTGGTGGTGCAAGTGGTGATGAAAGATGTCTTTCGGTCTCGCTAAAGCTAGAGCTAGCTCCCAAAAACCTCTGACGTAATCTATTCCTTTGTATTCTGATTCTTTTCCTCCGGGAGGTAACGGGGATTGATTGGCTGATAGGATCCGAACTGGGCACAGGCTAAGAGAATGGGCAAAGATACTTTCCCATTTGCAGGAAGGCCAGGCAACAAGGAATCCCATCTAACTCTCGTCATACTTCACGCAATGGCGAAAAAGTGTGTGTTGTTTATCCCTACGTCATAATTCTTTCCGTCAGCCACAGCGGGTTGCGGGGCCGACGTGGTCAGTGCGTCCACGGCAATCGGGACAATCTTCATAACCGATCAACTTAAACTTCACCCGGTTCCGACATCCGACAGAAAGTCTCGTAGCTCCGTATAATGCAACTTTCTATCGTATATTGTATTTTTATTTTGTATAAGAACACGTACAGGACCTCCAATTACAACCTGGCTGCCTGGCAGTGAGCCATCAATCCCGCACGAGGTCTAGAGCTAAGGGATGCCTGTTTTCACTACACGAAAGGATTTTTAATCAAAAATCATCAAATTTCTATCTCCATAGCTACCATATACCATTTTGTGAAAGCAGCTTTTTCTTCTTCTTTTTTTTTTACTGATGAGCTAATAACAATATGTCAGCTACCACACACACAACTCTGTTTACCTTCTTATAAGCTTTCTCAAAATATTTTTCGAAGGAGGTGCCTCATAACAACGTTGCCGCCTTTTCCGTTTAACGTGTTACTAAATATCTTTCCTGTCTTTATGGTATAATTTTGTAGATCTTCCACTTTACAAAAAGTCCGAACCTTTTCTGTACTGCCACTCCGGCCCCATTCAATCAAATCAACAATATTGACGTGTGTTCTTCGTACAGCCTGTGATTTTTGTCAGCATGAATCTATCAAATGGTGTTGCACTGTTACCTACCTGCTCGCATTTTTCACATGTTCTCGGAAGCGGCTGGACACCAATTGCACGACAAAGCGCATGCCACGCGGTCAAATCGTCTTCTGCACCGAACCATATAGCTAGTTCGCGTTGCAGCGCATCTTGGTATCTGTCCCACGCATTTCTGGACAAGTCGCTCTCACGGCGCCATCCTCCATGTCGCTGCAAGTTGGCGAACGAAGTAGCTGGCGGGAGGGATGGATCATAATCAAAGTTTTGGAAAGAACGGAAGAACACATCCAAAGGCGTTTCCACATTCCGTTGATGTTGATGAACTCGAGAGTACAGCAGATGCTTGGCCAAATCCTCCTCCCTTTCGAAGCGTCGATCACAGGTGCTACAGTCGAAAGGCAACGGCACATGTGCTCGTGAATTCTGGAGGTGATTTTGAAGTGCCTCTTCACTATAAAAAGATCGATTACAGTCGTCACAGTCGAAAGACGGGGCATGTGCTCGTGAATTCTGGAGGTGATTTTGAAGTGCCTCTTCACTATAAAAAGATCGATTACAGTCGTGACAGTCGAAAGACAGGGCATGTGCTCGTGAAGATCGGAGATGCTGCTGTAGGGCTGTCTCGCTAGCATAACTTCGGTCGCACTTTGCACAATAGGAGGTCATAGTGACAAATTCTTCGTAGCATTGCTAATTCGAATTGTTCAGAAATATTGAGATCTGGGAAACAGAAAGTCGACAGTCGATATAGCAGTTACGTCGTGTAACCATAACTCTCTATTGTCGTCCAATGATTTAGTGACACATAGACTCCCAAGAATTCCTCACGCGAAGTTTTTAATTCACAACTTCGAGCGCAGCTACATATTATCAAAGTGAGGACATCTTCATTAAAATAAGCGAAGTCAGCAAAGAGAGGAGGGCCAAGGAACTTGAGATATTGTGGAATATGCAAGAGTTTCATGATTTGGGCTGGCAACTTATCCCAGAGCTCAAAGTTTGCTGTGCACTCCTTCGATATTGGCGCTCATTACTGATTCAGATTCTCTCACTTGTATTCTTCAAACGTGGTGAAGTATTAGATACAACCCTTCCAGGTATCCAGCACTATTTCTAAGTCTTCGGGGGAGGAAGAGTTTTCAAGAAAATAAAATCATAGGATTCCCACCAACTTTGAGCTTCTACGAAATTAATTACGAAATTTCAAAAGTAATATGTTGTACAACCGAGCAGCTAAAGTAGCTCTTTATGCGCCTTCAATACATCTGCATTAATTTGCGTGAAATATACAGTTCCAATCATACTCCTTGCACCTTAGGCTGCTCGATAATATTGGAACAGATCACTCTCGAACCTCTTCACGTTCCCTCCGTTTTTTCATCGCTCTTTTGACCTAATAAAAGCAAGTTAGTACTCTCATCTCTTCACCTCTCTCCCCAAACTTATAAACTCACCCTCCCAGAACTTCTTGTCGACTTTATCTTCTCCCGCCGCATTAGCTCTATCGTGGCCATGCTCAAATTCCTTGTTATGCTCCTTGACTTCTTTTTTGTATTCCGCACTACTCTTGTCTGCGCTGGGGCTTTCTTGGACTTTTGTTGATGGCTTGACACTGTCGACGCTGTCATTGCCTACTTGGCCTCCGGTTGGACTTGACCTGGTGAAACAATCGATTAACAATGAATTATATAACTAAATTAGACCATCCTATAGATTCAGAACAGCACAAGGCAGAGAAAGTTGAGATAACTTCGTAGCTGACACTTTCCTCATATGCTGCATTGAGAGCAATTGAATAAGCAAACTTACCCAGTCTCTTTCGCCTCCTTTGATCTCGCACCGCCAGATTGTGCAGATGCGTCTTCAGGGTTCGCAAACCTCGAATGCGTTGTAGAGAAGGCGCGAAGTCCACCAGTTGCGATTGGTTGCTGAACTCGTCTTGGAGCTGCGCGGCTCAAGCTCGTGAATGTGCGTAAAGACATTTTTGGTTATTTGTGTTTGTATATGGAGGGAGGTGCAGTAAAATAAATTTACGGACTTAGGTGAGGGAGAAGTTACTTCTTAAAGAAGTAAACTAAGAGCTGAGTGATGGTGATGATTATGTTCAGCATTTAGCTGGGAGTGCTGGGCGGTTACATCATGATCGCTGGGCCGAAGCGGGACTCGCTTATGACGGGGCTTGGTCGGGTCGGCTCCTCCTTTTTGTGGGGTTCAGGGGGTGGGGAAATATCTAGAAGAAGTTAGACTTGCTTAAAGCAATCAAAACAATTCAAACAATCAGGTCTGAATTTGTCTTTTTAAAAACTATGTAGGAGTAATGGAATATTGCGTTTCTAAAAGATTTTTAGGTTTCCGGGGATTCACAAATTTTATATAATAAAATTTTAGACAACAATAAATTATGATGCAACACTTTGTATGCAAATTCTTTTGGCTCAGACATTGTTTGGAATGAGCTGACTGAAAGAGCTGGTGATGCTCATAGCTGCTCGGAATCCTCTTGTTTTGATCCTATTCCCCTTTCTGTTCCTGCCATGTATTTGAACACTGAACAATTTAGTTAATTGGTTGTTGGTATTGGTAGGCTGAAGCTTACGCCGAAGATAAAAATGGTTCGCCGGTCCCAGCCTACCAAGGGCCTCTTTTAAAAAAGAGAAAGAGTGCTAATCACCAGGATGGAGTCATTTCATGGGCTAGACTCTAGTCTACAGCAGTGAATATAAATTCAGCAGCAGAAATTGAAAAAGAGTCCAAAGTCTTGCTCAAAGCTCACCATGATGCCCTTGAACTCGCAGAGGAATACACGGCCGTCGTACCCCGACCAGGCCCTACAGAAAGCCTATGGTTTCATAAACGTCTCAAATATATCCTCTCCAAAGACACCCCTCTGCCTACTCTTCGAGACCTCCACATTCGCGACAACCTGAGCTACCGATTCCGAGAGATGGAGCAGTTCACCAAGTACGCAGCCCAAGTATGCGTTAACTTGGAGCCATGCTCTGAGTTGGATATCGATGAGTGATTTCCTAGTCTTTGGGCTCGTGGCCACAACGAAATCGCTACTCATAAGTTAATGTTGTATCCTGAGCTTCTGGGCTTGGTAGACAAAGCGGATATAGGCTCGCCTCCAACTGGTATGATAAGCAGCTACTCTAAGTCTGACGTTTACCTTGCGGGGGCACTGGTTGAGTCGGGGGAGACCAAGAGAGAGATAAAGGAGGTATCGGATGACTTTCGAAATGAGAAATTGCAGAATGTGACGCAATAACTGAGAGATATTCTGGATGTTGGTCTCTATATTGTTGACGTAAGTATATGTTAATTTGGTTGGAAACGAATTTTATCCACCGTATGTTGAAAAAAGAAATCGCATTCTGAGAACGCATAGAACGAACACACTGAGATTCTTTTGGGCCCGTACGAAGTAGAAGAGCTTGACTAACATCGGAGATTAAACCCAAGGGGGAATAGGTAGCGATGCTAGAATAACGGGTATTTTAGTATAACCGAGAAGCGTCGGATACTAACTTTGTAGGTAGAATCTAGTTGAAACTCTACAAATGCTTCATGAACAATTTCGGGGCACTTGAATCATATGTATTAGCTTATTATAATGCGTAGCTGTTATATGGGACTAAGAGGAGTGAAGGTTGGGTATAAAATTATGAGCTATCTACTAAGAACCATTATACTGTAATTATGCACGAGATAGAGGAAGTCAGTATTATTTTAGGTAAGATATGCAATTCTTATTTATGTTGCCTAACCCAGCCTAGGTCCATTTATTTCCAGTATCAAGCTCCTGCACCGTTCGTCTGAATTAGATCCAAAAAAAATACATTGAGAAGACGATTTCAGTCTCAGTATAAATATACAGGTGAATATACATCCAACTTCCGAGGCCGATGAGTTAGCCGTGCCCGGAGTCTAGATCATATAGTGATCTAGTTTGGTGATGGGGAACTGCAGAGGAGGCCTTGGTCAAGCTGTGAAGAGAAAAGTTAGTAACTGTGGGTGTGTTGTGTTTTAAGAGTATGGGAAGCATACGATAGGGATCAAGCAGCACATATCAATCTTGCCAACGGCGGCACAGATGTCGTTGAACTCAGTGATGCTAGTTGGGACGGTTGGTGCTATGCAATGTTAGTTTTGTGGAGATCTAACGTGAAGAGCCTAGACTTACGGGTCTCGCAGTTGAGATCAGCAACACCGAGGACGTTGACATCGCAGCACTGTTGGGTACCGCTGGAGCAGATGAGAGCCTGGCGTTGGTCAAGGGCAGTTGGGAATGCAAAAGCAGTGGCGGCGAGCGCGATGATGGTCATGAATGAAGTTCTCATGTTTGCGGTTTGGGGTTTGTTGGTTGGTTTGAGGTGAGGAAGTTGGAAGTATTGATTGTTGAGGAAGATGAAGCTGGATGTTGATAGAGAATGGAAATCAAAGGGAATTATGGATGGCTTTATAGATTTCTGGCCCATCTCCTTAAGCCTGCGTTCCTTAACACTTGGGATCGTCATAGCGTTGTGATGATGATGTCGATTCGGGTGCTCTAATCATGGAGATACATACTCGGGACCTGGTACTACCCCACCCCTACCTTAATACAAACCCTGGTCTGTCTTATTCTTAAAAAGTAGAGCCCCGATTCCGTAATTCAAGCTATTTAATTTGGTAAAGCAGGAAATCCACATATGTCTCTTTTAGTCTAGTTGACCATAGGTTAAACAGTGCTCTAATATATCTTCGATTTTATACATCCTTATCAAAACAGACTCTTCTCCCAGGAGTTCAAACTTACAAAATTCGAATTTTCTAACAGTCACTGTGAGCTAAGATGTTCGCAGTTTGATAGTTCAGGGGGGCCTAGTGTTAACAATATTACGATTCAAGGCTTTTCCCTTGGACTTTTTCAGCTTTACAACCCACTTGATCGTCATCTCCTTACCGGAGACTGGCAACACTACAACACATTTGCATGGTAATCAGATACAGGCAATCGACTTTAGTCAAATTCGATGACGATCGAATCAATTGTTTGGTTATGCGAATCTACTATGCCAGGGGGACTTCGGTTAACAGGCGAGAGCCAACATACGATGTAGGCGAGAACCAGCTGTTCCTGCAGTTCCCCGACAAAGGTTGGTCTATCGCCACAGTGTTTCTGCAGGGCTCAGCTTTTCTGGGATAGACAAATGGATAAATGCGGAGTGGATCATCGTCATAGGTATCTCGCTTAGAGAGCAGGACGGAGATACCCACAGGCAAGATATAGGTCTGGATGAACTGATGAAATGGCATGGTATTCATAGCATGTAGCGTATAGGAATCTCATAATGGCACCCGTGGAGAGCCGTGGAACTTGTTTAGAGAGATAAGGGCTATACCGAGGAATTTTAACAGCAAGGTGCGTTCTTAGTCAAACGATGAAGTACGGTTTGTTGGATAGCTTGATGTCTTCACAAGCAAATCAACTGGTGATCAGCAATAAGTTAACATTCATGTGGTGCTGGTAGTTCTCGAGGTAGTTTATTTACTGTACATATATGTACAATTTTGTAGAAGATTCGCACATGTTGTTATTCGATGAGTTGAAATGGCCAAAACGAGCCATTCGGGAAATCCCCATCAAACCGAATACGCTGCTTATGGCAAAGCCTAGGCCAAAAGTATGTGGAGGTATATCCCTTATCCTATAGACTGCTGGGACGGAGGCGTCACCTGCATATGGGAATTTAATTGGAACATGGAATTCATGTAGGAAGTGCCGATCTAAGGCTCGAAATAGCATGGGAAACGCATAAAAAGGACATAATGAAGTAATTTCAGGGGATCAAAGTAGATAACCGAAAGTGACATTCAAGCGCTTGGGTGAATAAGCGAAGTCAACAAAACACAAAATCAGGACGATGATCCCTGTCATCCGCTACGCAGTTTCACACTCGCGTGGCAATATCTGTTAACGTTGTCGTTGTGGCTTGCAGTCAAGTTTTGAACCTGGTCGTCGACGTCAACTCTTCGGTTCAGATGTACCTACCGCCCGTGACCCTGGCAAAAGGAACATATTGGAATCTTGACTGCTTTGCCTCATCCGCAACGGCCGGCAACCTTACAGGGCGGGGATGCCA
>Ga0247812_10001195_pt1 | contig 14743 bp, 12 predicted proteins | sample UWRJL149409B1_FD_178011 | JGI IMG/M metagenome (GOLD analysis project Ga0247812, IMG submission 178011) | Plant litter microbial communities from Arlington Agricultural Research Station in Wisconsin, United States - UWRJ-L149-409B-1 | ecosystem: Environmental > Terrestrial > Plant litter >...
CGTTCTTCCGCAACCTGGATTACAAGCGCCAGGACAAGGAGCTGGTCATCATCGTCACGCCGCGGCTGGTCAAGCCGCTGGCACGCAACACCGAGCTGCCTCTCCCCGGCGAGCGCGAGTCACGCGCCAACCTGCCGGTGTGGGGGTCCTGGCTGATCGGCCCGGCCGGCCCCGACGCCGTGCCTGGCTTCTCGCGCTGATCCATGGCCGGAGCCCACAGCCCATGCCTCTCGCTACCGCCTTCAGCCTGCCGACACTGGGACCGCCGATGAACCTCATCGTGCTTGCCAGTGACCGCGACCTGCTGCCCAGGCTGGCCGCGAAGCTGCCGCCGCACTGGACGCTGGGCCACCACGATGCCGGCTTCCCGGGCGCGGTCCAGCAGTTGCGGGTGGGGGCGCAGACGCTGGTGCTGCTCGACTTCCATGCCGCGCGGGCTGTCGCGTCGGCAGAACTGGTGCGCCAACTGCGGCAGATCCGCCCCGACCTGTCGATGGTCGCCGTGGGGGCGACCAGCCTGGGACAGATCGAGGGCGTGGTCAGCGCGTTGCGCGCGGGGCTGCGCGACTTCGTTGATCTGGATGCCGATGCCGAAGAAATTCTCGCGGTCCTCAAGCGGGCCGCCATCGCGCCCGCGCCCCCCACAGCGGAGGTCGCGCGAAAGGCGCCGCTGACCCTGTTGCTCGGCGTGCGCGCCGGGATGGGCAGCAGCACCTTGGCCGCCCATCTCAGCGTGCTCGCGCAGCAGATGCGTGCCGCGGGAAACCACCAGGATGTGCTGCTGCTGGACATGAGCCAGCCTGCCGGCGACCTTGCGCTCTACCTCAACATCGACAGCCGGTTCCATTACGACGAAGCCCTGCGCAGTGCCGCACGCATCGATGCCACCCTCGCCCGCACGGCCATGGCCCGACATCCCGGCGGCCTGGTGCTGCTGGATCGCGCCGCCGGCAGCGAAGCGCTGCCGCCCAGTGACCCCGGCCTGCTGCTGCAGCGCTTGGGCAGCCTCTTCTGCAGCGTGCTGTGCGATCTTGGCGGCACGCCGCTGCGGCAGATACCGGGCACGCTGCTCGACACTGCCGACGAGATCTGGCTGGTCACCGACAGCGCGATCGCCAGCCTGGTATCGCTGGACCAGCTGCTGCACCAGTTGCCTGCCGGCCTGCGCGGCAGCGACCGGCTGAAACTGATCGTCAACCGGGATGGCGAACACAACGGCCTGACCGCCGCGCAGATCGCCACGCGTTTCGCGCTGCCATTGCTGGCGGCCCTGCCCGACCGCCCCCGGCTGCGCGCCAGTGCCAGCCAGGGCCATCTGCTGCTTGACGATGCGCCGCGTGATCCCTACGTGCGTGCCCTCGCCCCGCTGCTGGCCCGCTTCGACCCGACCACCAGCCCACCCGAAGCGCAGGGCCTGCGCGACAGGTTCGCCCACGCCCTGAGTAGCCTGCCATGGAAGACAAAGTGATGCCGTTTCCGAACGCACCCTTCCGCGAGGTGCCGCCCGATCCTGCGCCGCTGCCGTTCGCGCAGTCAGAGCAGTACCAGAAGGTGCTGTCCGCCGCGCACGAACATCTGCTCAACCGGGTGGAAGACGAGCGCATCGACATCGATGCGTGGGCACCGGACACCGTGCGGCGCTGGGTGGAGGGTGAGACGGCCGGGTTCGTGCAGGAGTGGCGCATCCCGATCAACGAACAGGAGATGCAGACCGTTGCCGAGGGTCTGGTCAAGGAGCTCACCGGATTTGGTCCACTCGATGACCTGCTGCGTGACCCGGACATCGAAGACATCCTGATCAATGGCTACAAGGACGTGCACGTCTCGCAGGGGGGGCGGCTGCAGCGCGCCGCACAGCGCTTCACCGATGACACCCACCTGCTGCGCATCCTGCGCCGGATCATCGCGCCGCTGGGGCGGAGGCTGGATGACTCCAACCCGATGGTCGATGCCCGGCTGCCCAATGGCGGACGCCTGAACGCCATCATCTCGCCGCTGGCCGTGGACGGGCCGATGGTCTCCATCCGCAAGTTCCGCAAGGACCCGTTCACCCCGGACGAACTGCTGGCGATGGGCACCTTCGACAAGCCCATGCAGGCGTTGCTGCAGGCGATGGTGCTGGGTCGCTGCAACATCCTGGTGTCGGGTGGGACCAGCTCCGGCAAGACGTCGCTGTTGAATGCGCTGGCCAACTACATCCCTGAGAACGAGCGCGTACTGACGGTGGAGGACACCGCCGAGCTGTCCCTCAACCATCCCCACGTGGTGCGCCTGGAAAGCCGCATCGGCGGCACCGATGGACACGGTGCGGTGAGCATCCGCGACCTGGTGCGCAACAGCCTGCGCATGCGTCCGGACCGCATCGTGGTCGGTGAGGTGCGCGGCGCGGAAGTACTGGAAATGCTGCAGGCGATGAACACCGGCCATGATGGATCGATGGCCACCATCCACGCCAACTCGCCGCGCGACTGCCTGTACCGCATCGAGATGCTGGCCGGTTTCGCCGGTTTCCAGGGCAGCGAGGACAGTCTGCGCAGGCAGATCGCCAGCGCGATCGATTTCATCGTGCAGATCTCCCGGCTGGGCAGCGGTCGTCGCGTGTTGGTGTCGATCACGGAAATCACCGGCGTCAGCGACAACATGATCTCGACCCAGGAGATGTTCCGTCACGAAGTCGAAATAGACGCAGAGGGCCGCGAGCGTGACCGCTGGATCGGGCTGGGCTTCCACCCGCATTCGCACAAACTGGAGCCGTTCCGCCAGGCACTGCGCGAATCCTTCAACGCGGGTGCCTGGTAAGCATGGCCACGGTGTTGCTGTTGCTGTGCATCGCCGCCGTGCTGGGTGCCTGCGCCCTGCTGCTGCTCGGCAATGCGCAGCGCCGGGCACGCGCGCAGGCGTCGACGGGACACGCAGAGCAGCGCCTGCAGCGCAGCGCAGCACCCGCGTCGCCCACCCCGCTCGACTCCCCGGCATCCGGTGCCGCCGCGATGACGCCCCTGCCCGCTACGCCGGGCGCGACCGCGGGCAACATCAGCGCGCTGCCGTGGGATGCGACCCTGCTGCGCGCGGGCATGCGCCCGGGCTGGCGAGCGCCCGTACTGACCCTGCTGGCGGGGGTCGCATTCGCTTCGTTTGCGGTGCTGCGGCTGGGCACCGGCTGGGCATTTCCGGTCACGTTGGGACTGTATGCACTCGTCTGCGGGCTTGCCCTGCAGCGACGCATCGGCAAGCTGCAGCAGAAGCTGGTCCGCCAGCTGCCCGACTTCCTCGACAACCTGGTCCGCCTGACCGGATTGGGCAACAGCCTGCAGATGTCCTTCCAGACCGCCGCGATCCAGACCGTCGCCCCCCTGCGCGACCTGCTGGATGTCACGCTGCGCAACGCGCGTACCGGCATGGATCTCGACCGGGCGCTGTCGCAGGCATCGGCGCCATGGCGGGTGGAGGCACTGGAGGTGCTTGCGGTGGTGATGGGTGTCTGTGTCCGCGTTGGCGGCCGCTCCGATCAGGTGCTGCAGCGGCTCAGCGACTTCATGCGCGACCTCGACCAGGCGCAGCAGGAATTGAAGGCCACCACCTCGGAAACCCGGATGTCGGCGTGGGTGCTCGGCCTGCTGCCGCCCATCAGCGCCCTGCTCATGGCCTTGATGAGCCCCGGCTTCTTCGAGCCGATGCTGCACCAGTCACAGGGACACACCCTGCTGCTGGGGGCGCTGGGGCTGGAACTGGTGGGCGGCTTCCTGTTGTACCGGCTGGCGAAGTCGCTATGACGCACCCGCACGCCGCACCGGGAGCAGGCCCATGAGTCCGACCGGTTGGTGGACCCTGTCGCTGCTGCTGTTCGCCGCCAGCGTGGCGCTGTTCGGTGCGCTGTACTGGATACAGGCGGTTCGACAGCAACGCAGTGATGCGACGCTGCAGTCCGCACTGCAGCCACGCGCGTCGACCGCGCCGACCCCGACCGCGCCGCGCAGCGGATTGGCCTGGCTGGAAGCCATCGGCCAGCGCTTCAGCGGAGGGCGCATCGAACGTGCGCTGCTGGCCAGCGAGGACCGCCTGCTGCTCGACCTTGGCGGCTGGAACACGCGCCGGGGCACGGCGATCTATGTCGCCCTGCGCCTGCTGCTCGCCGGGGCGATCGTGCTGCCGGCATTGGCCCTGGTGGATGCCGAGGGCGCGGGACGGGTGTTCACCGTGATCGCCGCACTGGCCGCCGGCCTGCTGCTGCCGAAGATCGTGCTCGGCATCTGGGCCGGTCGTCGGCGCAAGCGCGTCAACGACGAACTGCCGATGCTGATCGACCTGCTGCGGCTGCTGCAGGGCGTGGGCTACAGCATGGACCAGAGCCTGCAGACGCTGGGCGAGAAGCTGCGTCCCGCGCTGCCGGTGCTGGGTCGTGAGATCCACGACGCCAACATCGCCTATGCGCATGGCCGCAGTCGATCGCAGTCACTGCGCCGGCTGGGCGAGGCGTACGACGATGACGACCTGCGCAGCCTGGTGCAGCTGATCCTGCAGGTGCATGCCCACGGCGGTGCGGTGCAGGAGCCGCTCAAGCAGTTCAGCCTGCGGCTGCGCGAACAACGGCGGCACACCCTGAAGGAAAAGGTGGGAAAGCTGTCAGTGAAGATGACCGTGGTGATGATGCTGACCCTGCTGCCGGCGCTGATGCTGGTGCTTTCCGGCCCTGCGCTGCTCGCGCTGGCTTCTACCCTGACCCGGATATGACGACGATGCGGCGACCCCTGATCCTGACCCTGACCTGCTGCCTGCTGGCCACTGCGTGTTCGCAGACCGTCGGCGGCTATCGCCAGGTCGCACCCAGCCTGGTCGAGCCTGGTGCGGACGCTGTCAATACGCGGGGCACCTACCTTGACCTGATCCAGCGCATGCAGAAGCAAGGCGCCTACTACGCGTCGCTGGCCCACATCGATGCGTTCAGGCAGCGCCATGGCGATACACCCGCCGTGCGACTGCTGCAGGCCGATGCCCTGCGCCAGACCGGCCAACTGGACGCGGCCGATGCCCTGTACGTCACCCTGACGCGCGGTGACCAAGCGGCGGCGGCCTGGCACGGCATCGGCCTGATCGCGGCGCAGCGCGACCAGGATGACAAGGCGGAAGCCGCCCTCGCACGCGCGGCACAGCTGATGCCGCTGGATACCGCCGTGCTGGGTGATCTCGGCTACGCACGCCTGCGTGCAGGCAAACTCGACCAGGCGCAGGCTCCCCTCGCGCAGGCTCTGGAGCTCGTACCGGGCGATCCGCGTGCCGTCGCGAACCTGGCGGTGTGGGCGCTGCTGCGCGACGACCCGGACACGGCTGAGCGCCTGCTGCAACGAGGCAACGCCTCGGCTGTCACGCGCAGCGAAGTGCAACGACAGGCCGTCGCACTGCGCCAGCGCGCCAGCAGCACGCAGGCGGCGTCCGCAACCCCATCACCCGGCATCGCGTCCGCAGATGACCGGCGCCGCAGCGTGCCGCAGCCTGCCGCGGCAGACCGCCGGACCGTCCCTGTCCGCGCCGCCACCGCACGTCCCGACAGCGCGCTTCCCGCCACCATGCTGGAGCGCTTTGGCCACATCGCCACTGCCAAGGAGATCACCCCATGACCTCACCTGCCCTGCTCGGCTGCAGCCTTGCACTCGCCCTGCTTTCAGCCGCCGCCGCCGCGCAGCAGGCACCGGTCACCGGGCGCATGCTCGGTGACCCCGTGGTGCCCTCCCGCACCGACGCGCAGGTGCCCGCACCGCCTGCCGCCGATGCTGCACGACTGCCTGCGCCGGGCCCCGCCCTGCCCCCCGCCTACCGCGCCGCGTCCGTCGCCACGCTGGCCGGCGAACCGGGCCAGGCCACCCGCGACCTGCTGCGCCTGCAGGCATCGGGCACGCAGGCCGGAGCCGGCCTGCCCGTCCTGGGCGACCAGGCGCGCGCCAGCTACGCGCGCTACCTGAAAAGCTTCGAGCATGAACTGCCCGAGTACTTTGAAAACACCGTCGGGACCTCAGCCAAAGCAGGGAGCAACTGATCATGGCCCGCCGCTGCGCGATACCCCGCCGCGCACGGCAACGCGGTGCCATGTCGGTCACCCTGCTGCTGCTGATGGTCGGCCTGGTGACCATGCTGGGTCTGGTGGAAGTCGGCTATCTGTACTGGGCGAAGCGTGACGCGCAGAAGACCGCTGACCTGTCTGCCATCGCCGGCGCCCAGCGGCTGGATCTGTGCAGTGCCGGCCTGGCCGACAACACCGCGGCACGCCGTAACGCGCTGGTCGAAAACCGGTTCGCCGGCCAGGTCGACATCCAGTGCGGCAGCTGGAAGCCGAGCCACCCGGCGGCAGATCACTTCCTGTCCGGCGCCAGCACGCAGCACGCGCTGAACGCGGTAAAGGTCACAGCCCGACGCGGCGTGGTGCCCTTCTTCGGCCAGAACACCGCGATGCCGACCGTGAGCGCACAGGCCGTTGCCAAACGGAGCGCACCCAGCGCCGCCTTCAGCGTGGGTGCCCAGCTGCTGCGGGTGAATGGCAGAACGCCACTGGGCAACACCCTGAAGCTGGTTGGCGTCGACCTGGACCAGACCACTCTGCTCGGCTATGACGGGCTGGCGCAGGCACGCATCACGCCGGGAGGCCTGCTGCAGGCGCTCGGCATCCCCGTGGATGCAAACATCAGCGTCGGTGACTTCAACGCCCTGCTTGCCGCACACCGCGTATCACTGGGCCGGCTGCTGGATGCAACGGCGACCGTGCTGGCGCAGTCGGGCGTTGCGGCTGTCGATCTGAGCGCACTGCGCAGCGCGCTGGCCACCCGACTCGACCTCGACCAGCTGGCCATCAAGCTGGGCAGCGATACCGCAGGGGGTGGCCTGTTCGCGCAGGTGGTGGCACCGGAGGGCACGGCAGCCAGCGCATTGGAGACGCAACTGAACGCCCTGGACCTGATCACCACCAGCATCAGCATCGCCAACGGCGGGCGCGGCGTCGCGGTCGACAACCTGACCCTGCTGGGCCTCGTCCAGGCCCAGGCCGCCGTGATCGAACCGCCGTCGATCGGCATCGGCGGCGCGCATCAAGGAGGGACCGGCCTCACCCACAACGGCGCGCGCGCCTACAACGCCCAGGTCCGTGTCTTCGTCGATATCGATACCAACAACCTGCCACTGGCGGGCGGCCTGCTGTCGTTGCTCGGCACCCGCCTGAAGGTGCCCTTGCACGTTGACGTGACCAACGCGTATGCCGACCTGAAATCGCTGCAATGTGGTGCCCGTCCGCGCACCGCCACCTTCGATGTCACCTCGTCGGTGCTGCGCACCTGCATCGGCAAGGTGGCTGACGCCGACCGCTTCACCCGGCGTGACGTGTGTGACGCCAGCCTGGGCAAGGAACAGCTGCTTACCCTGCTGGGTGCACCGCTCATCAACGACAAGCTGCAGCTGGCCGCGCTGTCGGGCAGCCAGCGTTTGACCGTGCCCGAGAACGAAACCCGCTCCACCGACCCCAACGCGTTGCCGATCGGCACCTCGTTGATGACCCTCACCAATGAGCTCATGAAGCTGCTCGCCAACATGATCAATCCCGGCATCGCCGGCGCCAGGACCGACGACACCGCGCTGCAGTTCGCTGGCCAGTTCCTGGATGCGACGCGGCAGGCGAGCGGTCGTTACGACGTCGATCAGGCCGTCAAGGTGTTGCGCGGTGATGTCCACGTAGCCCACTTGAGCCCAATTGGCGACTGGTCGCTGAAAGACCAACCATCGGCCTTGAATGTCTTCGCCGATGTCACCCAGGGACGCAACGGCGGATTGCTTGGCGGTCTGTTGTCGCTGCTGCTGGGTGACCTGACCGCAAAGAGCTGCAGTGGCCTGTTGACCCAGCTCGTCGACTACAACGGCTGCGTCAAGCGCAATCTGGCCTCGTTCCTGCAGACCAAGCCCGGTGGCATCGGCGACCCGAACGCAGGCAGCGTCGTGGCGACGCCGGGCGCGACGCTGAACTGCACCGGGGTGCTCTGTGCCGTATTGAAAGCGGCCCTTGAGCCGTTGAAGGGGCTGTTGAACGAGGTCGGCAGGCTGCTGTCGACCACGCTGGCGAACGTGCTTGGCCTGGAGCTGGGACGCACCGACGTGCACGTGCAGTCGATCAGCTGCAGTGGCGCGCAGCTGGTCTATTGACGCCATGCACGCGGCATCGGCGACAGTTTCACGCGTGCTAGACTTCCAGCGGGGAACTTCACATCAACAACAATCCACTCGTGGGTGGTCTATACATGCGACATGACTCTGGGGATGCAGCGACCAACCGACGGATCACCGTCGCGTCGATGGCGCTGTTGATGATCCTTTCCGCGCCGTCGGCGTTCGCGGCACGCACTGAACGCACGCCGCGACCGGAGCTGGCTCCGACCGCTCCCGTCGCCCGCACGTCGGTGGACGAGCTCCGCCAGTTGATGGATTCCCAACAGCTGACGGAACTGCGCACGACCTATAACGGCGCGTACGGAGCCAGCCTGCTGTTCAATCCGAGCACGCTGAACTACTACGTCGCGCTGTTCCAGGAAAAGAACTTCTGGCGTGTCATCAAGACCGATTCGGTCGAGAACGCCGAGCATGCGTACCGCACGTTCGTGCAGCAGACCGAGCAGCTCGCACAGGTGAGCCTCGACACCATCCGCCTGGATGCCGGCAAGCGTTACACCGAGCGCCTGGTCAGCTTCAACGAGGAGCGCCTGCGCACCCTGCAGGCGCAGGTCGAGCAGGAACGCGCGCAGTCGCTGCAGGTCAGCACCGCGCTGCAGCAGGCACAGCAGCAGGCCGTCAGCCTGAGCACCGACCTGCAGAGCAGCAACAACCAGCTGGATACCCTGCAGCAGCGGATCCAGCAGTTGCAGTTGCAGCAGGGCAACCCGGAGACCACGCTGCCCGCGCCCGCTGCGTCGGCGACACCGGCGATCGGTGACTGATACCCGGCACGGGTTGATGTTCCACCTACATGATGCACGCCGACGGCGCCCCAGGGCGCCGTCATCGTCTACGGTGCAGGCTCAACGTGCGTCGGGATCCTCCATGACCGGCAGCACCTCAGCCGTCTTGCGCCAGGCCTCGCGCATGCGTCTGCGCTGCTGCGGCGAGGTGTACAGGTAGATGTTCAGCGTGTCGAGGAACGTGGATTGCTCCAGCATCGCCAGATCAGCGAACTGTTCCAGCAACAGCACGACGCTGACAGGAGGCAGGGGCAACACATCGACACCGGATGATCAAAGCGTAGGCCGTCACGATACCCATCACCGCAGCGTGGGCGCATCGGACCCAGCTGAATCCCGTGCAGGATCTACTCCGACTCCACCGCTTTGGCCCGCGCCTGTTGCGATGCGCTGACCAATCCATGTGCGATCGCGTAATGGAAAACCTCCGCATCAGTAGACAGGTTGAGCTTGCGCATGGCGGCAACCTTCTGCGTACTGACGGTCTTGCGACTGCGACCGATACGCTCGGCGATCTCGATCACCGAAAGCCCTTCGGCGTACATGCGCAGCACTTCGTTTTCGCGTTTGGACAGCACCTCACCGTGATCGGCCATGGCGGGATCCACTGCCAGGCGGGCTGCCACCTCGGGCGACTGATACGCGCCGTCCGCCGCCGCCACGCGCACGGCCGGCAACAGGTGGTCCAGTGGATCGGTCTTGCTGACGATGCAGCGAACGCCCGCCGCCAGAATGTTCCTCAGCACGAGAGGACTTTCCATGCCGGTCAGGACGACCAGCCGGGTCTTCGGGAAACGTCGCTGCAGAAAGCGCAGCATGGCGATGCCGTCACCGTAGCGACCATGCGGCATCGAAAAATCCGACACCACCACGTCCACGCTGCTGCCGCTGACCAGCTCGACCAGCGCCGTGGAATCCTTGACCATGCCGACCAGTTCCAGCCCGGGCTGGCCCTGCAGCAGGTGGGCGATGCCGGCCAGCAGCACCGGATGATCATCGGCAATCACGATTCGGAGTTTCACGTTGGCAGCCCGTGCAGGATGGGGTACGGCGGCAACTATATGCCACCTGAGCACGAAGCTGGCATATAGTTGCGCCGCTGCCTGCCCGCAGGCTGGCCCCCCGATGAAAGCTGGAGTCCAGAATGGTCGATAACTCGATCCGTGTAGCCATAGCCGACGACCACCCCCTGATCCGGATGGCCATCGAAGCGGCACTCGATACCGTACCGGCGATCGTCCATGTCGGTTCTGCCGCCAACTCCACCGAGCTCATCGCCCTGCTCGATGCGCACCCGTGCGATGTCGTGGTCACCGATTTCGCGATGCCCCAGGGCGAGCACGGCGATGGTCTGCAGCTGCTGCAGCTGCTGCGTTCGCGCTATCCGGACCTGCAGATCGCCGTCTTCACCGGACTGGACCAGGCCGCTGTCGTGCAGGCGCTGTACGACGCCGGCGTCAACCACATCCTCAGCAAAGGCGACGATGTCTCGCACGTGGCGGCCGCCATCATGGCCGCGCATGTAGGCAGACGCTATCTCTCTCCGAGCGTGGCCCCGCTGTTGCCGGCGCGCAGCAGCCAGCGCAGTACCGTGCCACTTTCCCCACGGGAGCGCGAAGTCCTGCGCCTGTTCGTGGCGGGCATGAGCATCAACGCCATTGCCGAGCAGCTGGACAGGCGCAAGCAGACGATCAGCACGCAGAAGGTCAACGGCATGGCCAAGCTGGGCGTGGAGCGTGATGCCGACCTGTTCAAGTATGCGGTTGAACTCGGCCTGGACGCGCCCGCTGCGGACTGAGCGGAGCGAGGTCTACGCCCCGCTCCCTCCATCGTCCTGCGTGATCGGCGGAAGCTGCGCGGCATGCTGGTCCACCAGCGCATGCAGATCGGACAGCGCTGCTTCGAGTGAGGCGCCATCGACGGCGACGCCGTCACGCAACTTCCCCTCCATGACGCCGAAGCGGGTCCCCAGCGCACGATGGCCCAGCATCATCAGCACGCCTTTGACGGCATGCAGGCGATCAAGCAGGCCGTGCGGGTCCTCCGCGAGGCGCGCTTGCGCGATCCGCTGCAGGTCATCACGCGTGCTGGTCACGAAGGTGCGCCGCAACGCGTCGGGCAGGACCATGGGCGGCGGGTCCGCATCGCCCCCCTGCTGCGGCACCGGCGCACCCTCACGCGGACCTGCGCGTGCGCCCGCCGCGAGATAGGGTTCCAGCGCGCGCGCCAGCGTGTCCAGGTTCATCGGCTTCAACAGCAGATCATTGATGCCCGCTGCACGACAGCGCTCGCGCTCGCTGGCAAGCGCCGTCGCCGTGATCGCCAGGATCGGCACGGCACTGTCGCGCTCACGCAGCGCGCGGGCCAACGCGTACCCGTCCATCACCGGCATGTTGATGTCGGTGAGTACCGCCAGGTGTACATCGGGGCGCCAGGCAAGCAGACCATCACTGCCGTTCTCCGCGGTGTCCACGCTCAGGCCCAGTGTCTCCAGCTGCTGCTGGATCAACTCGCGGTTCACCGCATTGTCCTCGACCAGCAACACGCGTCCCTGCGCTGTCTGCATCGGGCTGTCCGCCACGCCGGCGACGGCGGCGGGCGCGCCCTCGGCGGTGGCATCCAATGCCCGCAGCAAGGCGTCAGCGGTGTAGCTGCTGACATGCACGCCATCGTCCATCGGCTGCGGCGACAAGGGCCCGTTCGGAGACGCGCGGACGACATCACGATGCAGCGCCGCCAGCGCACTTTCGTCGTCTGCCGTCCACGCGCGGCGCTCGCCGAACAGCAGCAGAGTCGCATCAGGCTGCGGCAACGGCTGCAACGGTGGCTGCTCCAGCACGGTCACCTCCGCACCCCAGCGCTGCAGAAGACCCGCGATTTCATGGCGCCACTCCGCTGCCGCCGACAGCAGCGTGATGCGACGGCCGCGCAGCGGCTGTGCGTTGCTGACCGGAGCGCCGTCCGGCTGCACGGGCACCTCGAAGGTGAAGACGCTGCCGACGCCCAGGGTACTCTCTGCGCGGATGCTGCCCCCCAACAGCCGGGCCAGCTGCTGGCACAGCGCCAGCCCGAGGCCGCTGCCGCCATAGCGCCGCGAGATGCTCGCATCCGCCTGATGGAAGGGCTGGAACAACTGCGCCAGCGCTTCCTCGCCCAAGCCGATGCCGGAGTCGACCACCTGCAGGCGCAGCATCGGCGCTGCACCGGGCGGACGTTCCAGCAGCTGCGCGCGCACTACGATGCGGCCCGACTCGGTGAACTTCACCGCATTGCCAAGCAGGTTGTTCAGCACCTGGCGGATGCGGTGCATGTCAGCCAGGAACGTGCGCTCGAGCTCTGGGGCAATGGCATGGAACAGCTTGACGCCTTTGCGCTGGGCCTCCGGAGCAAACAACAGCGCAGCCTGCTCGATCAGCGGCCGCGGGGTGAATGCGACCGGATCGATGTCCAGCTGCCCGGCCTCGATCTTGGAGAAATCCAGCACGTCGCTGATGATGCCGAGCAGCGCATCGGCCGAAAGCCGGATACGCTCCACCCGCTCGCGCTGCGCCGGCTGCATCGGCGAACGCGCCAGCAGCTCCAGGTGCCCCAGCACGCCGTTGAGCGGGGTGCGGATTTCGTGGCTCATCGTGGCGACGAACGCCGACTTGGCCCGCGATGCCGATTCGGCGGCAGCGCGTGAACGCTCCGCATCGCGTCGCGCACTCCGCAGCGTCTGCTCCAGCTCCGCCTGGGCGGTCACATCGCGCAACGCGCACACCCAGACGGCGCGGTCGCGGTACGCCGCCAATGCCATGGCGACCTGGAGTCTGAGCGCAGGCTGGTCCGGCGCAGTGACCGGCGCGCTCCAGAGGAATTCCCGTACCGGTTGTCCGCTTGCCGCGTCGGCCCGCACTTTATCCGCCAACGCCACATGGAAGGCCTGTCCATCCACCGTGGCGGCCGCGTCGGCCATCTGCCGGGCAAGCTCGTTCTGCACCAGCGGCTCACCATTTTCCGGGTCGATCAGGACCAGGCCGACCGGCGAGGTATCGATGATGACGCGACTCAGCGCTTCACTTTCGTAGACCCGCGACGCATCCGCCAGCGCAGGCATGAAAACGCGCCGATCCAGCCGCAACAACACCCACCACAACGCCGCGAGGATCAGCGCCGCCGCCAGCAGCTGTGCCAACAGCCGGTCGCCCTTGTCGGTCCACAGGTCACCCCAGCCGTAGGCATGCAGGATGCGCCAGTCCACTGCCGCCACCGGCCCGGCAACCACGAACTGGCCATCCTGGTAGAGCCGGACATCGGCCTTTCCGGCCTCGTCGTTCACGCGCCTGGCCAACGCCGGTGCGATGGCGGCAGCCGAGCCGGCACTGCGCAGCACCGTGCGGCCATCGTCGGTGATGACCGTATACGCACCCGGTTCCTGCTCGTCCAGCCGTGCCTTGATGGTGTCCACCGGCTCGAACACCACCCGGCGCAGGATCGGTTCGCGGCCCTGCTGCAGCAACTGCAGCGCAACCAGCGAAGGCTGGCCGGTGATGGGATTGGCGTCGAAGGTCGACAGCAGGCGGCCTCCGCCAGCTGCGCTCTGCACCGGGCCGACGGATGGGCGCATGTGCAGCGCCCGTGCTTCGGTCGCCAGCAGACGGGTAAAGGCTTCTTCGCGGTTGCTGACCCGCAGGGCACGCAGCAGCTGTGCCTCGTCGGTGACGCCGGACACGGCCAGCAGCCGGCCCTTCGGTTCGTAGAAATACATCGTGACCGGTCCCACCGACCGTAGCGCGGTCACCGATCCTGCCGTGTATGCCGAGTACTCATGCATGATGCCCATGTAGGCATCCAGCAACGGCCGCGGCACCGGATTGTCCTTGGCCCCCAGCACCAGCCACGGCACCGCCGTGCGCCCTTCGGCACGCACCAGCAGCTGCCCGCCATTGGCCAGGAAACGATCCGCCAACGGCGCGCCCAGCGTCTTCAGCATCGGCTGCTGGGTGTTCCACATCACCTCGCTGCCATTGATGTTGCTCGCGTAGGCGCGATCCCGCTGGAACAGGAAATAGTCGACCGCCGAACGCGCGTCGACGAAATGCTGGCGTTCCTCGGCGTGGAACGTCTCGACGTCCGAAAACACCGCGATCAGCAGCGTCGCGACGATCAGCAGGCTGACCAGCCCGCCACCGCCAAACAGCAGGCGACGTTGGTGGCGGCGCAGTGAAGCGAGCGACGGGCGTGCCTGCACGGTCGTTCCTCCGGTGGATGACAGCGTGTCCAAGGCAGTTCCTCGTGCGCGTCTGCGCGCGTCGAATCTAGCTCATCGCTGCGGGGGTTTCCACGTCGCCGGCCAGACCGGCTGTGCCCTCGATGCCTTCCTCCGCAGTGGCGGCCTGCAGCACCTCCAGCAGCGCGGCGGCCGAGTACGCCGATACCCGCATGTCGCCGGGCGTGCCAGCCGCGCCCAGCGGCCCATCGCCGCGCACCCGCACGATCCGTCCACGGAATCCCTCCATCGTTCCTCGTGCCGCAGGCTGGTTCCGTTCGAAGATCACCAAAGGCAATGTGCACGATGGCTCCAGGGTCTCGATCTCCTGCAGCGACGCCAGCACCCCTACGTCCGCGCCCCAGCTCTGCAGGCGACGCGCAAGCTCTTCGCGCCAGCTGGCGACGGCGGAGTACAGCAGTACGCGGCGGCCCAGCATGGGCGGCGCCGCCCCACGCTCGGCAACGGCTACGGACTGTGCCTGGACGTCGAAGCCGAACACGCTGCCTAC
>Ga0247812_10001198_pt1 | contig 14721 bp, 7 predicted proteins | sample UWRJL149409B1_FD_178011 | JGI IMG/M metagenome (GOLD analysis project Ga0247812, IMG submission 178011) | Plant litter microbial communities from Arlington Agricultural Research Station in Wisconsin, United States - UWRJ-L149-409B-1 | ecosystem: Environmental > Terrestrial > Plant litter >...
GTTTGCTGCAGCTTTCGCTGGCGAAGCAAGGGAAGTACCCGCTATCAAGCGTGACCACTATTCGAAGTTAGAGGTGTCGAGTACGGAGTAAAGAGTCACCTACAAAGTCCATGGTTCTGGTTTTAGGACCATTTTCTATGCATTGTTGAATATGGTTCCAGAAACGTACCGCGTCAATTTACTTGCATGAGAGCTGGGACATGTAGTCTCGGTGGTCAAAGCTTGCCGATCACGGATCGGGTATGAATTCGGGTAGACATTTAAAATAACCGGTTCATCCAACATCAGCTTTAAATTTCTAAATCCCATCTTACAAACAGTAGACACGCGTCTCAGCGCTGCCCATGAGTAGCTGTCCTTAATATGAGGCCTTAAATTAGTATTTTAGATTTATGTAAGAGTGCATGTTCATTGAACTAGAACTTTTAGGTCGTTTGTTGTACTCTATCGAAACTATGTGATCCTTCATCTCAACTAGCAAATCGAGCAGAAGTACATACAGTTTATTGACTCTGTTTTCAAACCCCATATTATCATGATAGAAGGCACTCCAAGAACATTCGTACAGGGCTTGGCTGGCTTTGCTATTACGACAATGAGCCAATCATTTACCCTAGAAAGTGAATTTGAATGGTGACTCAAGTGCGCTATCAATCTAAAGTGAAACTGGAATGGATGCCGTGACGTTCGGTATCTTCCTGGCAAGAAGTGGCCATGCTATTGGCGAAACTATTAGAAGGGTATCTGAAGACTGGTCTTAGTGGCATAACTGATTAGTTACAGCCGAGTAGACATTTAATGGCAGCGTGTCAAATATGGTGGTACAATAGAAAGTTGACAAAATGTCCCAGTTACGTAGATAACGGATTTATACCCAAGTTTGCTATGTTGTGAAGTTTTAAAAAATTACAAGTTGTATGTCTACGAACTTGATTCAGTGTGTGCAAATGTGGCATCTCGTCTGGACAGTGTGTCAAAATCTAGGCTTAGGAACAACAGACGCACCCAGAAGTGTGGTTCTACATCACTAGATTAACAACGCGTGCTGAACAAGATTTCATGACTCGAGGTCTAGATTGTTTTGATTCCTGTCGCGAGGTTCGCCATAGTTTATTTTGACTTTCAAGTCTAGGCTGATCCTTGCCAATCAGAAAGAGTGACTAGGGAGCAGGGCTAAGTTGGATTACTTGTGAAAAAAGAGAATACATGCAATGCAACATTGTGAGAGGGTCTTTTAGTCATTGAAAATTGAAATAGATGAATATAACAGAAAATATGATATAGATGAAGTTCGTCAAAGACATAATCACCTATCTACTGATCTACATCTTAATAGAAACAAACCTAGCAAACCCCTGCGTAACCGACTAGGGCCACGGAGCAAGTGGAGAGTTTTTAAACATAGAAATATGGTACAATTCGGATTTCTTTCACAGTACCATAACATGATGAGAACAATAGATTGAAAACTTGTCTGGGAACGGGAAGATAACCAAATTATCGAGGTGCGAATACTAGTAAATGATTTGTACACAGTATTGATATGAGCGTTTCAAATTAACCGAATCGACCCACTCTAATCAGTTTAGCTTACTTTAGTGCTGTCCGGTTGCTGGGCCAGCAGTATACCTTGGCAACACAACATGAGGAAAGGCTGTAAACTCTCCATAATCCCCGCACACCCAACAAGGAACCGTATCGCGCGCTCTCTTCTCATTGTTTTGTTCTTACTTCAATCAAATTATCTGCCCCGTGCGATTGATATCGGAGGTGTTATTTATCCTCCCATTCGTGGCTATCCACGATCGTTACGGAGTACATTCCTCACTCCTACCTCCACGCGCTTCCTGCCGCATCAACATTCGCAGTCTTTCCATGCCATACCACATCGAGCAACAGCTATACCAAGAATAGCCACGCCTGGTACCGTAAAGCAACTTTGAAATCGAAAGGTGCCTTCATGACATGGCATCACCGTCGCAACCTGTGAGCGCATCATTGTTTACTATCGTTATGGAGAAGGAGTGCTGATAATTGACAGGTTCACCCGTTGCGGATCCAGAAAGGTACTCCATCGCCAGTAAAGAGAAGCTCCCTTCCTCGTCCTCTGCCAGAGATTGCTCTCTCGGACAAGAGGAGAAACTCTCCCAGCTTTAACCAAGCCGCAAAGGTATGTTGCGTCACCTACCTTCGGGCCCTATCGGAGATATAAATGCTCAATTACTCATTGTGCAGAAGATGGCACTCAATGTGGACTCGTCTCCATTCCAGTCATCCCCTTTCAATGCTTCAGCCGAAGGCAACTCATCCCCACGTCTCTTCTGGCAAGGCCGTGATCCAAAATCTCCGTCAACACCAGCCCGCTTCAATTCTGAAAATAACTTGTTTGGGGGAAGGGAGGCATCACCATCACCAACTCGCCGGTCTTCTATCGAGAGACTACAAAAGGCTTCGCGTGTCAAGAACAGCAATATGTTTGCACGCGAACAAAAGCAAGAGTACGATCCAGCATCTGTGCCCGTCATTGAACGCCCATTAGCCAAGCAACTACAGGGAAACGCATATGGAGGAGCTGGACTCGACGGCTTCCGTTCTGCTGAGAAGGGGCGCCCGCTTTTCGGCCACAATAGAAATGATAGCAAGACCAGCATTCCTCTGTATAGTCCAACCAAGACGCCGCTCAAATCGGGAGCGAATGGACTATGCGCCCCTAGCAAAGAGCAATTATCTCCAACCAAGTCCTCCATGGCATCTCGACCATTTACACCAAAGTCTAGCCTGGATCGTGAAAATGTTCATTATGCAGAGGAGAGCTCATTTGACGATCGCGAACTCCCACCAGGTAGAGCCCTTCACAGACATGCAAAGTCCGTCACATTTGACGCTGCACCACCTCAAGTCAATGAGTATGAAATGGCGACGCCTGATCTCTCTTCGGTTGGTACAGGATCAAGGGAAAACAGCTACGATTCCGCCGAGGACGACGATGAAGATAGTTACAACCGCGGAGACTCGATAGAGCAAGACGATAGCTTTGACGCTTCTTTAGAAGATACAGACAAAACTCCAGTGGTTGGACCAGAAGATTGGCGACATGCCAGCCCTAGTACACATGGCAATGGAATGATCTCCGGACGTTTGTACGATCCTTTTGATGGCCCTGAAGGTAGCCCAATGCCAGAAGCCCGCCCGACTTCTTCAGCAGAACGCCCTGCTGCCTCTCGAACAGACTCTGGAGACCATCGACCGCTCCCACCACTCCCTGGCATGATGGGACATGTTCGAAGCAATTCAGCATCCTCTGTTGGACTTTCTGCCGCTACAGATCGTACGTCTAACAGAAACCTCCCTTCCCCACCTGGAGCAGCGTCGATTAGCAAATTAGACATCCAAGGCATGTCAGGAGGCAAAATGAGCTTAGAGGAAAGATTACGCTTGATGATGATTCAAGATGAAGAAAAGCCGAAAACAATGGCAGAGCAGCAGCGCGAGAGACGAATGAGAAGAGGGGTGCCGCGGGAAAGGAATAGTCAAACCCCTGAGCGAGATCAGACCATCCAAGTTCACGAGGATGAGGTCGATGAAGAGGATACTTTGGATGATCTCCCCGGATTGGGTAGTTACCAGTTGCCTCCACGAATTTCTCGAGAGTCAATCCTACGAAAAGTCAACGGACAAGATGCATTCTCTCGAGATTCTGACTACAACTTTTCATCCCCAATGCCCAGCTCAAGCCCGGAACGCCAAACTGCAATTGATCCAGACACTCCCATTCCTTCGACGGAAGATCAGTCTCTCTTTGAAGAGAATGATGATAGTGTCATAATCAAAGCAGAACCAGAGGAAGATGATGTTGATCTTTCTTCTATTACGGACATGTATCAGAGGAATGACTCTAGATTAGATCAGTACGGCTCAGCCAATGATGCCGTTCCCGCCGACGATGATGCAGATAGCCAATACTCTGATCCCACACCATCCCTTCAGAGTCCTCAGATCCAATCTAACAGTGCTCCAGAGGATGATGATCCGCCAACTCCTCGTGCCACTGAAGGTGTAGAACCTGTTAAACAAAATGATGAGAATGCGCTACCAGAACTCAAAAGCTTTTTGAGCACTGGCGACTTTGGGTTAAGTCTTCAATCTTACATGAGTAATGCATCTCCCAAAGTATCCGAAGAACCTCAAGAGATGGTACAGGGGCAGGAGACTCATATTCCAACTGCTTCAGACGCTCATGAATATTTAAATCGGCCGGAAACACCCCAGCAACGAGCCGTACCATCTTTGAAGCCAGAGTATGATGGCACTGGATGGGGCTCCGATGAGGAAGACGATGAGATTGAATGCTCTACGCCAGACTCTGTAATCCGACATGCTCTTCCACCGTCTCCCCCGCGTGACTCGCCCGTGATTCCAGAGCATGTTGCAACCATCAAGGCATCGGGATCGAAACTGAAGACAAGACCATCCGCTACACCATCTGATCTTGAATTCATGAGAGAGATGCGGCGTCAAGTTAGTGGCGAAACCCGAAATATACCCCCAATTCCAGAAAGACATCGGAATCGCCCCTCTATGAGTGTGGAACGTGAGATGGATGAAGGACTTGACGCCGAAGGAGCTTTGGAGAGACAGCGAAGTCTGAAGAAAAGAAGCTTAACTCTGGATATCGGCAGTGATCTCGGTTTGAGTCTTGACAAAGATTTTGATCGGGTGATCGAAGCCCAAAAGGTTGCGTTTAACCTAACCCCTTCCCGCTCCGCTATTTTCTTTTCCGATGGACAAGTGTCCGATCTTGCTGGTCTCCCTACTCATTACTCATATGCTCACATTTCTCATCGAACACAGCGCGGTTATCTCATGCGACAAAATACCAAGGTAGTTGTGGCGAGTAGCGATGTTGGTAAAGGTAGTCGTTCAGCCGGTAATTCACCAGTGAAGACACAGCGGCCACAGTCATGGACAGTCGAGCCGTGGAATGGCCAAATGCGTCAAAATAGCTTCCGTGATAAGACAAGTCCTCGAAAGAAGACACCACAAGGCCCGATGCCCCCAATGCCTGGTCACGAGAGCAATGTACATGGCCTTGGAGCACTAGCAGAAGAGAGTATGCCTGAGCCCACTATAGACGAAACTGGCGAAAGAGGAAGATTGTTTGTTAAGGTGATGGGTGTCAAGGACCTAGATCTGCCTTTGCCAAAGAGTAAGTCTAGTGATTGTTAGTGTGGAGCTTAGTTGACATTTTCCAGGTGAACAGTCGTGGTTCAGCTTAACGCTAGATAATGGTGTTCATTGTGTGACGACTGCCTGGCTTGAACTCGGAAGAAATGCCCCAATAGGCCAAGAATTTGAGCTTGTGGTTCCAAATGAGCTGGAATTCCAGCTTACTCTAAATGCCAAGCTTGTCAAACCAGCACCAAAGCGTGTAGTCGAGTCGCCTACCAAAAAGGTCCAGAAGCCTTCGACTTTCAGCCGCGTCTTCGCATCCCCTAAAAAGCGCAAGGAGCTTGAGCAAAAGCAGAAACAAGAAGAGCAACGTCTGGCGGAACAGCAACAGCGAGAGGCTCAATCAAAGAGAGCATCTACACAGCCAACAACCTGGGATTTACTCTCTCCTCTCGCCGCCGAAGACGGGAGCTTTGGTCGCTCATATGTGTGTCTAAAAGACCATGAAACTCGTTGTTACGGTCGGCCTTATGTCGTTGATGTTGCCTGCTTCAATGAATGGGCTACCGAGGAGGCCAGCTTTGCTTCAAGTGGTAGAAGCAAGCGAGGGAATACCACTATGCAACGTCGCGCACCTTACAAGGTTGCTAAGCTAGAGCTCCAACTTCTCTTTGTACCAAAGCCCAAAGGTGCAACTGATGATAACATGCCAAAGAGCATGAATTCTTGCATCCGAGAGCTGAAGGAGGCTGAGGTTGCTGTTGCTCGGAACCATGAAGGTCATCTAAGCCAGCAAGGTGGTGACTGCCCAGTAAGTTTAAGCAAGCGGTATTACGTAGATCATAAGCTAACAGCGTTCCAGTACTGGCGCCGTCGATTCTTTAAGCTGAATGGCAGCAAACTCACGGCTTACCACGAGTCTACTCGACAACCTCGTGCAACCATCAATCTAGCTAATGCATCAAAGCTTATTGATGATCGTCGTGCTCTCACCCAAAAAGATACTACCGCCAAGGGTGGGAAGCGCCGTAGATCTGGCTTCGCGGAAGAAGAAGAAGGCTATATGTTTGTTGAAGAGGGTTTCCGCATCCGATTCAACAATGGAGAAGTCATCGATTTCTACGCCGACACTGCGGCCGATAAGGAAGGCTGGATGAAAGTCCTTGACGCCTGTGTGGGGAAAGAAAACGACGGATCTAAATCGAGCTGGTGCGAGATGGTCCTTAAGCGGGAGGAGAGTCTGCGGAGAAAAGCCGATGGTGGACAACGGAGACACCACAGTCGAACGAAGAGTATGGGGGTTTGACACGACTAACATATTGATCATGCTTAACGGATAATGTCTCTATGGATTTACGAAATCCCCACGACATTGACTGTCCCTCCGTCCTTCCCTTCAATCTGGCGTTTGAATCTCGCATGGTGTCAACTCAATACATGGCTCACGACTTCACAGTCCTCTCCGCTTCGGCCCCGGTGGCGTCTATTTACATAACATCGCTTTACGTGAAGCCTTTTATATTTTCATTTGTGGAGTGAAGTGTGAAAGTAGGGAATAAGGGGTTTTTGTGATCATAGGATGGGGTGCACTGGGGCGTAATTATTTTGACTCCTTTCGTTGTTCGTTTTTTGTTTTAAATACAGTTTTGTATGCACTACGAGAGACGAAAATCAACTGATAATGAAAACATGAAATACTCTCCTCTGTTGCCTTGTTTGTGAACGTTCCCGGTCGATTCAACTCGTTCAGAAAGACGAATCTAATAATGCTCTGTCTATTGGCTTATGCTTAATCGCCGGCCAGGCTTAGGAAAACGGAGTATACAGCTTGGCTGTCAGTAAAGTCTTTTCCCCAAGCAAGAACGAATTACTGGAACTTGAGACAGACAGAACCCAGACAGCTGTATGCACGGCGAGCTTTTATCTCAAAATGCTTCTCAGCTATAGTTAGTTTCAAGGAGATATGATGAACTGCTTTTCGTATCTAAAAATGCTGCGTGTTTATAAGGAATGACGGGCATCATATGCATCCTCGGCATGGAGGAGATTTAGGATTTAGGACTAAATCACGAGACCACGCGTTTGCTACCAGCCTGCATGGGCTCTTTACCGCGCTTCTTATCTGTCCTATTATGCATCTACTCCGCACTTTTATATGTCATTAGGGAAATCGTATTTTGTCCTTGAAATAAGAGCCATTTCAGTGTTCTTAATTGGTTCTCTCAACATGGCGCCCGAAAAGCAACCCCAAGATTTTGTCACCACCTCCCTACTTGCAACATGTCATTGTGGTCGTGTTCAAATTCAACTACCCAAACCCCCCAAACTCAACGAATGCCACTGCACCGTGTGCTACAAGTATGGGTCACTTTGGGCGTACTTTCAACCGAGTGAAGTGACGATAAAGGTAGCAGACGATACCTCATTGGCTGAGTATTCACGCAGTGACGGGGATGGTAGCATCACTTTCAATCGATGTGGTCATTGTGGGTGTATGGTTCGTTCCACTTTCGTACTGAATTCTTCATTTTCTAGAAAGAGCCAAGACGCATGAAATACAAGATTTGTTTTGTCTCGGCTCTTTCTAACTTTCACTAGTTTAAGTGCTAATGTCCAGGATAGATGTTTTGGAGAGGTGTGGGAGAGTATTCGGGACCAGAGCACCATATGGTAAGTCGTGATCATTGGTTTACCAATCTCGTTAGGAGTATTGGAATAGACTATTGAGATAGCCTACGTATTTTTTTTCTCTTTTGTAGTCTTCTCAAGTTCAAACGCTATCTCCGGCACCAATCTACTCACAGCGGTGCTAGCCAATAGTATCTAGCTATACTAACTATCGACAGGGAGTCAACTGCCGTATGTTACCGGAGGATGAGATCAAGAATATTGAAAAGAAGGTTTCTGCTGGGCCGAAATGATTTTTAGAAATGCAGTGTCTATATCATCTAGGTTTTCTACCCCAGCACGAAGTCGTTCGCAATGCCTTTCGTGATACCATCTAAATACGTCCACATAAAGCAAGATTTCGAGAACTTCTGTGCCACTTTTCTGAATATTTATATGCGTCTGGAATCCAGTCTTTCTCTATCATTTCCAACATCAACTATGCCCTGCGTGCTCTAAGTCGTGGATATTCAGCCTGATAGACGGCGTTTTGACTCTTTTATCTACTTAATCTGTCTGGATATATAACTTACGCAATATTGATTAGTACTTCTGGGTGTAATTAGGTGGCCGTTTCGATTCCTGTCAAATTTTTTTTTTTAGGAATAGTGAACAAGTTTTCCAAATGTTTCTACATATAGAGGCATGTAAATTGTGTACACCTACCACTCAAGTGGCTCGGGCGTTGGAAAAATCCCTTACTTTGCTGAAAGCAGTTAGAAATGGTAACTTATATGTAATAATATATATTCAAGATGGAACTAGAGCCATATGTCCTATTTCTCTACGCGATGGTCTGAATGTGGATGGAAAGTATCTGGAAGGGAAATGACGCGCCTAATCTAACTTTTCGAGCTGTTTTTGTTGATGTCAACATGCACTTATTATTAGGGGTTGTCTTTTAGCGAGATAACAAGCCTTGGCATTCTCCGTAATGTGAAGGGAACTCGGGGCATTAACCTACGTTAGGCATTACCCGATCTATCCGACTTAATTCACCGAACACTTTCCTTCGACAATAAGTATTGCATTCCTCGCCATGACGGCGTGTGCAAACGCCACTGTGACCATTTCTGATCATATTGTGCAGGTAAGGTTAGTTCAAGATACCAGCCCAGAGCACGGTGACCAGTCATACCTCTCATCCCGCTGATGAAGTGATGGTGGCTGCTCCAACGAGTCACATGCAAGGCTCCCATTCTAAGCCCTTTGCAATATGGCCAGCCTGCGCCTTTCTCATTTGACAAGGACTCTCTATTACTTTAAAGACTGAATCGTATTTCTAATTCACTTCATAACGCTATTCTTTCTCACAAACTTAACAAGTGTTAATTCCCAGTTTTCCCGAGCTAATGTCTCAGACTCGCTGTGTGATTCATCACCCGCACACACACCTGATGAGGCGCAATGCAAATGAATGACTATAGCATTTACTAGGCTGCTGCGTGACTACTATATAGGAAGCACACCTCTTGAAGTATTTCCTGGTTTTCCCTATACTTATTAAGCACATACCAAGGTCAAGCGCACTTCCGGTTCGTTTGTCTAGGACATTCGCACCCACCAGCAAGTCAGCAAATACATAGACCGGCCTTGAGCCGGGTACAAGATAAATCCAAATACCTTCACTTCCTCAAGCCATAAAAGGTAACATCGCGATGCCTTTCAGTGAATCATCGCGTCGAGACTCGTGGCCTCCTACCATCCTACGTATTCGTGAGGATGATACCGTAGACACCGACTCTATCGACGAGAACCCATTCTCTTTCTTCCTAACTACACCGGAGGATGACATAGATGATGACGAAGACCTTTCTGCGGGTATTGAGTCTAAATCCTCAAAGATTCACCAAGTTCGCGAGATTTCACCTTCCGACATTCAGCGATCACCTCTTCCACTTGATGACGAGGAGGAAGATGATGCAGATTTTGGCTTGGCGATGCCACTTAGTTTGAAGGATTTCACACGCAAACACATAAACGATGGACGGACCTCACGGGCTGGAAAGAGGGAAGAGGATGGTTTGACAGGTCTGGGAATTGCAATACCGGTGTCTACAATTCGAGGACGGGCGACGGTACAACTTGCACCCGCAAGAAATGGGAAAGTAAGAGGACGAACGAGAAGCCTAAGTGCAAGACGACCTCGTTCATGGAGAGCACCGAGCCCAGACCTGGGATCTATTAAAGAGGAACGTGAGAGCGATGAGGAAGGAAAGATTGAGTATTTAACGGTCGATGAATTCTCTGCCAGTGCGCCAGCAACAACATATATCACGCAGGCAGTGATACTGCCCAAGCCGAAGAAGAAAGTTCACTGGGCACTATGAGCATCAGATTGGCATAACATTGCAGGAGTTTTGGAGTATGGCATGGCTTGATTGATCGAGATTGAGATTGAGATAGATTGACGGTTGGGAATACACGGGAGGCATCAGTGCCAAATTGCATATTATATAACAGGTTGCGCAAGCTTTTGAGATTTTATCGCCCCCAGATTATATATTGGAATATTTAATATAAGGGTCTTTGGCAATTTCGCCCACCCAAAAACGATCAGTTCCATTTGTGTAGCTCCTTACTTTGTGACACCAACTTTGTGTACAAGGTTATTTTCCCTTTTCATTTCTTGAATATTGCCTCCATATTAAGTTAAAGAGTCAAGTTGAAGGCAAAAGACTATGTGGTGGCGTTCACCTTTTCTTTTATGTTCGATTTATTCAGCTAACCGCACCCGTAGGCTAAATCTTCAAAATCTTGATAGTTGCTATGGGTTCCTAGTGACAATCCAAGTTTCTTTCCCCTAAGCTAGGTTTCCAGCTAGAAGATAAGACCGTTCAAAACTACTCTTTACACACATAACTGACCATATCAACAGCTAACAACTGCTTTATGTCCATGTATGGTATTACGCATCTCCAGTTTTCTTTGATGTTTGTCTCAACTGTCTCGTGAATGTTTAAGACATCGTGACCGGCCATATACATGTTCAAACTTACCATGGGTCATGACTTCTATTCTTGATAGAGGGCAATCCTGCATTGAGCAGGTACTTAATCAGGAATGATGGTTATACTTTTTTCCACAGCTGGTATTTGAAGCCAAAGATCATGGATAGATCATGCATTTTAGCTGTATGAGTTGCGACGATACCAATGGCCACTATAACCCCCTTTATAGTACGGATAACAAACATAGCTTTTATTTATTTAGGATAGTTCATTTTACTCAGATGCGCTATACTATATAACATTTGCTTGAGGAAAGGGATAAACGTCTTATGGAACCTTATCAATAGCAAGGCGTAGGTTCACGAAAACACCCTTTAGTTTCAATCCCCATGTTCCCATTCCCATAAGCAGTACAAAGGCCTATAAGTAATTAGCGCAAGTCAACTATAACAAAGACAACTTGGTAACTTACCTGCGTCCATAACACTATCACTTCGCTGACAACTAAGAATAGCCCGATCAACAGCAAAAGTAGCATCACGACTGTGTGTGTGTTAGCAAATCAGAAACAGCTATATAGAAAGCGGCTAGACGTGCCAGTAAGAACCACTACTATCAGTTGTTCCAACATTTCAGCCCGTGACAAAACAGTTGCCTGCTTGGACAAAAAGATTATCAGAATCTGGTGAACCTTCACCCATAATTGTTCTATGGGATTGACATAAGGTAATTATAGCAAGCTCTACAATTTGTAATATTCGTTAAACCTCTGCCCCCCGTTTATAGCTATGCATCTTAACATCATAACGTTTCTTTGGTGTCTGGACAGCTTGGAATTCTGAACGAGTTGTTCCATCTCAGAAGTCGTAGGTGCAGTACAATCCTAACACAGTCCTAAGGTAAAAGTGTGGCACAATAGTTGAAGGAGCGGGGCATTCTTCTTTACGTCTTACATGAAGCAATGTTCATATGCAGTAATGGGTTCATGCCGTCGCTCTAGGGCTACACATCCAAGTATCCTGCAGCGGTAAAATTAGCACTGCGCCGCAGTTAAAAGAGAGAACATAAAAAATACGAATATCTACGAGGGCCAATTCTGAAGACCAACCCAATACCATTAAGATCATACATGAAAACTAAGAATTAGAAAATAACAATAAAATAGAAGTTAAGGGAATAATAGCTGAGAACAGTGTGTTTGAATCCAACTAGTACTATAACTATCAAACGTTATACTTACTCTGATGTAGACATCGAATTAACGGTCTGGAGAGCACGGCTGTGGTTCGGCGATAGAACTCGTCCCTTCCCAAAGACGGACATAGCTATGAGAGACGGACTCTAGAGAGTCCGGAGAATCAGACACTTTTTACACATACTAAACATCATACTGTGATGTCTAATATTCAGCCTATTGGCTTGGCATCTTCTAAGGCAATTAATAGAGCAGTTATAGGTTGGGTGGACGTCCAGCAAGGTGAACTTGCACAAACTACTTCGTATATTGTCGATAAAGAGACATTGACTGTGATACAATGGCTAACCTTTTCAAGCGATCCGGAGAAACACCATATGTGCTTAGTTCTCCTCTCGCGGTGCTCGCGTATTTTTCTCCAATGAAGATGACACAGTGAGATATAAATCTTCACTGGCTAAAAATACATTAGTTCTGATGAGTGGCTTGCATGATCAAGGCGAGAGTCTTGCGTACCGACCAGTTCATGGAGTTCTGCATATAACTGATTCAAACCATTTGGCTGGGACGAGACGCTACTTACGATAGCACCGAGTAATTGATCTATGTTCTTGTGGAGGTGGAGGCTGTCTCCCAACTGCTGTATCTACCCTAGTAACTGCAGCGAGATAGCACGTGTGTTCAAAACATGAATAAAGATAGCAACAACATCAGCTACTGAAAAACTGACTGCCTACTCCCAACAGCTCGTATAGTTTCTCTGTAACCATCCCCTCCAACTGAGCCAGTTTCCATTCCCACAAAAGTGTTGAATAGCGCTTAGAAAGTCGCATGAAAGCGCAGCATCTTCAGCAGGAAATCTACGTTCTCCACCATGGCCACCTCCACATCTAGAGGTAGAATAGTAGGTGAATCCACGCTGATGAATCAGTCTATGTGCAAAGGCCTTGGATCTGTAAATTCCAAGACTTGTTTCCTTTGACATAGCCATCATATAATTCTGGCGCTCTAAATGCATGAGGTATGAAACATAACCCTGATTTGTTGAATTTTCAAGTTGCTAGGCTAATACATCATGACAAGGAGGTCGGGTCGCAAATGACTAACTGGCTGACAACCACCTGATGCACAGTCATATTCGCTCATCACAGCGTCCTGTTGATTGAGATATAATGTCGAAAAGTCATGGACGGTTGTAGCTAGATAGTCGTTGAACTTGCTCCTCAATATATGGAGCTGGTATCCTCCGCCAAGCTTGAGGATGAGGAATTTGACTTGGACGAAATTCCTCCCCTTTCATGAACATTTCTGCGAGTTTGAGTGTGATTTCTGTCAATGAATTAGTACAGATGGTGAAGTAAGTAAAACCCTACCTTCGTAAATAACAGGTAGGTTTCAGATCTTTGGATGCCATTTTCCTGCTTCACTTGACAATAAAACTTCTATGTCAAAAGTTTCGTGCCTCTATGAAATTGTAGATTGTCAATCAGGCTGGTCCTTATACCTGGAGCATTGGATGCCAGCAGGCACATTTCCAAGCAGGTACGATGTTTTGATAATCACAACCTAGGCAAAAGCAGCGTGAGTAGCACACCCATAGTAGTAGCCTCCTAGAACTAAGTGTAGCGGTTAGAGTTAGTAGCCTCTTGAAGAACAACTCTATATCATCTCAATCATACAACGCGGTAGGGCAAATTTAGAGAGATAACTGTATAATTTATGTCTAAAAATATGCAAAGTAGGGCAGAGGTATCTAATATCTTAGCAGCTTATTCTTAATGCTTTTTGAATGCCATTCGAGCTGTACATCTGAGGTACCTTGTATTCTATCACCCTTGTTTAATCGATAATAGAATGGTTATGGTTTGTTATTCTCGGAAATACCACTAATTGAGAACATCAACAATCATATTGAGTTATGTTGTATTGAAGTACAGAATTTCCATATCATCTTCACGATGATTGCTTTTTCAACGGTTGGGGTTTAGACGGTTCGATGACGGAGTTACTGATATATACATTTCCCAAAACACTATAATATATCAAGGGCTTATTCGATTAATAAATCGCAACAGCGTTTTGAGGCATTCTTTTAGCCCAATTAGGTTGGTCAACGCTTTGCTTCACTTTAATCAAATATTTTACATCAACGTTTTTAATTCAGAATCCTCATAAGGAATTAAAGGTATCATTTTAACCGGGTGTAACGTTCCTAATATCCTATCGTGTTGGGCTAGAGGGTTGTTGGGTTGGTATTTCGGGAGAAGTAGTTGAATCAGAATTTAGGGTCCTCCAAATGGAATTAAAGACGTTACTAACTACACAATCGTATTCTAATTATATTGAATTTGAGCACAATGCTCCTATCTACTAAACTATTTTACTTATATAGGATCTTCATGAGTTGGATCTAACTAGATCTTAGGTCCTTGTAGGTCGGATGTTATCTCATAAATCAGACCCTCTCTCGCGTAAAACCCGTAAACCGCCCCACAAATGGGGCTAAAACTCAGTGAGTTGAGCGCTGCGTTGATTTGATTGGCCGAGGAGTTTGAAGGAGTTCGAATTGACTGAAGTGTGACAGTGAGCTGAGTGCTGCGTTGATCTGATTGGCCGAGGAGTTTGAATTGGCTGATAAAAGGTTGATAGTAATTAGAGCAACTATAGCGATCTCCTGCTTAGACGAGGAGTTTGGCACGATTCAAGATAAAGCTAGGTAAGACAGAAAGGTAAAACTTA
>Ga0247812_10001199_pt1 | contig 14720 bp, 11 predicted proteins | sample UWRJL149409B1_FD_178011 | JGI IMG/M metagenome (GOLD analysis project Ga0247812, IMG submission 178011) | Plant litter microbial communities from Arlington Agricultural Research Station in Wisconsin, United States - UWRJ-L149-409B-1 | ecosystem: Environmental > Terrestrial > Plant litter >...
TTCTCCTTTCTTTCTCCTTTCTTTCTTTCTTTCTTTCTCTTCACTTTCTCCTCACTTTCTCTTCCACAGTCAATCCCACCATCGTCAAATATACCTCGTCACTCCATTTTCAACCATTGTCCATAGGCAGACGGAAGTACCAGCAAGGCTCTTCTTCTCTTCAGCTACACTACAGCCCAGTGCAACACTCCCTATTATCAACGATGACTTTTTATAAAGCCGGCCACGCCCGCTGCATGATGCGCCATTCGCCAGAGAAGTGGATGGGCACCGCCAACATCGAGGCCCGCGATCTCGAGCTGCTCGAGGCCGACCGACTTCCCTTCATCGAATTCACTCCCAAGTCTCCCTATGTACGCAAGATCTTTGCCAAAGGCGAGCCAGGCACTGAATGGGTGAACATGGATTGGGTTGTTGAGAGCAATAACGAGGCGATGCGTATGGTCTCTCAGGCTGGCGGCGGTCTCGTCGGCTTTCCCATTGGTCCACAACCACATAAGGATTGGCAGTCTATGACTGGTATGTATTCTTCACTTCCCAGTTTACACATGAGCAAATAGGGAGTGATATTCTGACGTTTCATTCTAGTAAATGTCAACGTTGGCGGCACCTTATTTTCCGGTTTCGACTGGGGTTATCTCTCCACTGCCGCAAGCAATGTCCGAATCTTCAAAGGTCCTCCAGAGACATGCGAGAAGCATACATGGGTAGGTTATCCCATAATATTTAGCAAGTTGAACTTGGAGGTTGAATTCATACTCTATAACAGCAAATATATCGTCCCCCCTATCTAATTCGTGCTTTGATTGCTTCTAGACTTCCGTTGACACAAAGCCTCTAGGATGCGATGATTCTCCGTGATTGCACCACCAACACCGGTAACCTCAATTACCACGAGCCCCTTGGGATGCGTAAGTGGGATATTCTCGCATTCAAATGCTGTGAAGACTTCGACCGTAAGTACTAATTACCACTCTCAAAGTGTACTAGCTCAATGATTTATCATAGATTCATGGATTGTGGTTTGTGTTAAGGATGTCGGTGCCTACAGCCGTAGTGACGGACCGTGCTGTTGCAACATAGTTAACTGACGATATAAATGTACCTGCTGCCCTTCGAGTACTTGATGGTGATCCATTTAGTTCGCCAAACATTGTTAGGCTTTTGCTATTGAGGCATTACGGGATACACATGGGTATTCTTGTTGCTATTATTTGATTTTCGATATAAATTGTAGTTGATGAATCGGCTGGAATATTGCTACTATATCGGACTGGCAAAACTGGCAACCTAAACATTTAGCTTTGCAATAAGAATATAGTAAAGGTTACTGTTGGTATACTGGCCTTCCGAATCGGCTTACATAAGCTGGGAATGCTGATGTAAGCATCGGGTTATAGTAACCCCGGTTCCGGTGACGTCATATACACTAGGTTGTACGTAGATCTAGTTCAATTAAGCATCATCACCACCGAATACAACTAGCACTTACGTACAATACGTATTGGTGCCCCGTATTCAAGAGTGATCCGACAGTTACCAATGTCCTCTCCACTTTTGAGGCCTGTCTTTCCTAATCATGGAAGTTACTCTCTTTTTCTAATATTCTCACACTTGTAATCCCCAGCATCTCTACCTCTTCTTTCCGTCACTCTCCTTTTTCACTGATACAAACTCTAAATATCAATATCCAAGAACTTGTATTTTTCAAGTCTAAACCTGAATCAAGAAATCTTCTCAGAGTTGTTACAGTGTGTGGGTCTAAAGTACAAGCCAAACTCCCAAATACACCTTCTTTTTCCTTTCAACCCACCCAACAATCTTTCATCTGGGGCTAACACTAAGTTAGGCATTTGACTGTTTAGCGTCGGACGTAAATGTTATGAATCTTTCGACGAAATTAATCTCTCACGTATTAGTTGATTGAAAACTATTATATTTGATCCATACGACGCTCGAACCTCTCTTATGCAACTATTAGTTACTCTGAAAATACCATTTCATTAGTAGTTAGTCAAGGAAAATATTCTGCAGCGCGGGGGTATGACTTATTTCGAGAGCCCCCAATGCTGGCCAAATACCACAAATCGAAAAATACAAGTAAAGTGCTTGAATGGTAAATTCCTTGAATACTACATGCAAACTACTTATTTTGCAAAAGAAACTACATCACTAGGGATTGGAAAATCTTCGCATCAACGCCTCTCTCCATACATAATTTTAATCGCTATCCTCGTCCTTCAAAACTTCAAAATGATACTTAGTTTTGAACATACCATCCATCCAGGGAGTTGTTGGTGAGGGGGGTGCAATAGGAGCTGGTGTTGCCGGCTGAATCCGTCGTCGAGTAATAGTTTGAGCAGGGATGGCACTGCTCGGAAGCCGGTTCCGGAGCTCCTCTGTTGGTACCCAAGTTACGGCTGGCTGGGACTCCAGTTGTCGTAGCATAAAGCGATATGAGTGCTTTGTGAATCTTCTGGCCAATGTTGGAATATCCGTATCATCTCTGAGTCTGGGGGCTTGAAACTCTGTCAGCGGTAGGATAAATGTGTGGTAAAAACGTAGGGTCCTGGAAGGGGCCGTCTCGTGCTCTACATCCTCGTATCTGTACACGTATGTGTCGGGTATAGGATTCATGTTCTGGTTGGTCATCTGTTTTCTTTTTTTAGTAGCTAGCTTATAGACACGTTTTTCGAGGGAGAGATGGTGTTATATTAATACCTGAATGAAGTGAATGTTAACTGTTCCGGTGGATTCGTCTGGAAGCAGTTCTAAGACTATAACGGGGTGGTTGAACGCAGGGAAAAGAAGATGACAATTCTCACGGCAGTTGGCTGTCAGACGTTGACATGGAATGGTGCGCATTGGAACATCTTCTCGTAGGTTGGATAGCCAGAGCTTGCATCCAACACCGAGGTGATGTGGTTGAACTGCTCGCTCAGGCTTGTCTCCTGCTATCGTTAGCGTGGACATTATCAGAAGTCGTCTTGGATCCGATAGATTTAAGTATTCTTGCCTTGTGGCAACGCTCAAAGATATTTCTTATTGCAAAGATTACTTCCCAGAATGAGGTGATTGAAGAGACTCTAGCTAGTCTAGTCCGCTTTATATATATAAAGAAATATAAGATTATTCTACATATTGTTTGATCAGAATGACAAATTTTCATATGATCAAAGTATCCATGAAGTGGAATCTGCTATTTATTCGTCAAAGATAAACAAATTCATCATAGACCCTTCTACTCAAGTACAATATCGGCCAGCAATGAGTTTCTTCAGAGCCAAAAGCTGTACAAAACCACAGAGATAGATAGAGATGTATAACTCAGTTCCTAGTACGTATGACTGAAAATGTAATTTGCTAACAAACTTGAAGAAGTTAATTTTTACTCAATAGTCCCAAGATCTCAGTCCAGCTTGGTTGTCTTTAACGCTTCAACATGACTGTCCTTATGTGGCCGCAGATATTAAGCAGATATTAAGAGAACAGTCATAAAAAGGTCAGAGATCACGCGACCAGGTATTATTCGCCTAACCCCTATTTTTTGCGAGGTCATTAAATCAACTTTCTATAGTAGTTTTCATTTTTCTTTGAAGGGTCCTAGAGTTTTGTCTAGTCTGGTGGTGACTGTTTTTCCTAATATCAACAGATATTCCAGAACCGAGGTTCCAGCTCGTCTAGCCTACTTTTCCGACCATATGTTCTGTAACCAACAGTCTAATAATACAATAGTCTTCGATTGTGGAGCTGGCTATGCCTTATGTACTATCTGTTAAAGCGTTTTCGAAACTTTTCTAAAATTCCATTCTACTATAAAATATCATCATTACTTCTATTCCAACGAAAAATATTCTAGTATTGAAACTAGACTTAATTAAGCTGATGTGTGAGTATTCTAGTACCCGCTGTGTATCAAGTCCAGAAGTACCAAAGTTTCTGAAGCATTAAGAGAAATATAATACTTCTAGTTCATAGCATCACGTGCTGACGAGGAAGCGAGTTTGCAATATCGAGAATCCCTCTACAGCTGCACGTTACTTGCAGCTGCATTTTGCCGCAGGCCACTCCACACGGGACGTAACCAGAATGATATAAACGATTCACCAATCCATGGGGGCCCACATACTCACTCGGACGCATAGGAGGATAACGCATCATCGCCAGACACGGGACATCCAACATCTATAAACTGACTTACCGAATACACCGTGCATGTCTGTCGCTCGGCCAGGCTAGGCTGCAGTCTTTGCTTCATGGATCCTCTCATGGCGTTCGGTCTGGCAGGCAATATCATTCAATTTGTCGATTTCACGAGTAAATTATTCTTGGCAACTCAACGGCTATATGTCTCGAAGTCTGGAACAAAGGCAGAACACTTGGAGCTAGAAAGTCTAACCCAAAATATCAAGGAGCTAGCAGAACGGGCCAAACCACACAGTCTTTCCGATACATGGAATATATCGACCCATGAGAAGACTCTGGCAGACTTGGGAAACCAGTGTATTGAGGTATCGAATGAGCTACTGTCTGTGCTCGAGAGTCTCAAGGTCAAAGGCAAAAGTGGGAACAGAAGCTGAGAAAGCTTCAATCAGGCCATAAGAAGCGAGTGGAAAAAAGGTGAAATTGAACTACTTCAGCGAAGACTCGATCGGATCAGTAACCAATTAAACACCCGCGTTTTACTAGATCAGCAGTCCAAAGTGTTTACTCAGCTTCACGAACTTGCTAGAGAGAATCAACGCTTAGATGCCGGTAGGACGTTAGAAATAGGTCGCTTACGGAAAGATTTCCAAGCCCTCTTTAAAGAAATCCAAATTGGTTTAGCAGGTGAAAGTGCAAAAAGCAAAGCATTGACACAAATTTGTCGTGCAGTTGAGAAGGGTGTAAAATACTCTTCTGAAATGTCAATTCTCGACTTTCTCTACTTTGATACAATAGATGATCGTCAGGCCGGCGTTCGAAAGGCACACGAAAACACATTCTCATGGTTATTTCAAACTTCAGAATCAGCTAGCCAGGGTCAGAATTCTTCCAACTTTGGTGAATGGCTAAGATCCGATCACCCCCTGTTCTGGGAAACGGGAAAACCGGGCAGGTATGTATCTGTATTTTAAAAGTAGTTTGCGCAGTTCGCGCAAGTTCATACGTTGTGTCACATTCCTCCTAATCACCACCCTTATGAAACTAGCGGAAACTGTTTATTTCGCCCAAACAATTGTTCGGTATTTACAATGCTGACTCACCAACCTCAGCGGAAAATCCACACTCATGAAATTTATTTGTGAGCATAAAGATCTTGCAACTACTCTGCGGAGATGGTCAAAAGGCGGCCAGATCGTCATTGCGTGCTTTTTCTTCTGGAACGCTGGTCGAAATGCTCTGCAAAAATCACAAGAAGGGCTACTTCGGTCAATATTATACCAGATTTTACGCCAATCTCCGGATATGATCTCGTATGCTTCGCCAGGCCTTTGGAAAAGGCTTATCTCAGGAGAATCAAGAGACCCTTCAGCTGAAAATTTGACGACGGTACAGCTCCTCAACACGCTTCAGGCCATTTCGATGCACCTAAATATGTCGAGGACTAGATTCTGCTTTTTCATCGATGGGCTGGACGAATATGAGGGAAATTCAAACGAAATAATCCGACTAATTGAGCTTTTGAAGTCATCGCTGCAAGTCAAGATGTGCATATCAAGTCGACCTTGGAACGAATTTGAAAAAGCATTTGGTCAAGATCAGTCGAAGAAATTTTATATGCAGGATCTGACGAAAAAAGACATTAGGTTATATATCCGAGAGACTCTTGAAGAAGATATAGGATTTCAAGAGTTGAAGCAAAGAGATAATCGTTCTCTCGATCTTGTTCAAGATATTGTTGATGCAGCACAAGGGGTGTTCTTATGGGTCTTTCTTGTTGTAAGATCACTCCTTGAAGGACTTACGAATGCAGATAGAATTTTGGACTTGCAAAGAAGGCTCAGACTTCTTCCAACGGATCTCAACGAATACTTTGAACGAATCCTTTTCACAGTGGTCAATTTCTATAGGAGAGAAGCAGCCCAGATGTTTCAGGTCACCTTAACGTCACTCAGACCTCTCTCACTTATCAATTATTGGTTCATTGATCAAGATGCAAGCTACTTGGAGAACTTGCAGGTAATTCCTGTAATTCCTGTAAATCATACAACCAACGACGCCCGCCTGGCTCAGATGAGAAAAAGACTCAACGCTTGTTGCAAAGGCTTGCTGGAAGTCCGACTAAATAGCCCTCCTCAGTTCCATTCAAAACCATATAGGGATTTCTTCTATCTGGAGGTGGAATTTCTTCATCGAACAGTGCGTGACTTTCTTCAGAACCCCACTATGCAGATTATGCTAGAGACATGGGCCAGCGAAGCGTTCCATGCCAATATTGCCATAAGCGAGGCATTACTGGCGCAGGTCAAGACAGCCCCGAGAGGGAGAGCTTACCATTTATTAAATGGCCCTATCCATACCATTCTCAAAATGGTATTTCGACATGCACAAGTGCTAGAACTTAGCGAGGCCTCATTGTCAATAGAAATCCGTCTTCTTGACGAACTTCAATCTGTAATTACAATGCACAAAACTGAAGTTAAAGAAATTACAGATCTCTTTTTGACTTCTAGGCAAAATAACAGAAGCTACACGAATGAGGGTTGTCGTAACGCCAAATATCTAGTCTTGCACGAGGCAGTTCAATATGGACTAAAGCGTTACATTTCACAAGAGTTGGACAAGCAGCCAGGTCTGCTTCCTAAAATAAAGCATTCCCTTCTGCTTGATGCATTACTACCAGTGGATAGGAGCTTGTCAGCTCATCAAGTAGAAATGGTCAAGTTACTCCTCGAGAAAGGGTGCGATCCAAATATTGCATTTGGTAGCGAGACGCCATGGACATTGTTCCTAAAATGGCAAATTCGGACTAGAATGTCGGACAACATCAGTGAATATGCGGTCGTTATAATCAAAAACATGTTGGAACATGGTGCGGACGTAAACGCGAATTGTTATTTGGGAGAAATGATGGACCAAGGCTCTCCTGGTCTTGTGGGACTATTGGGACATGGTGAATTAGTGGACCCAGATTGCTTCCTTGGAGAATCGAGGAAAAGAAGCGCTGTTAGTATTGTAAAACTTCTGATGACAGACTATGAAGTACGAGGGCTTGGGCACCTCTTGGCCCAGCCGTCGCATATTTTGCAGGTTGGAAAGGGAACAATTCGGGACACAAATCGGCGAAAGCGATTTATCAAAATGATATTTAAAGATAAAAAGGGGGAAAAGTCCACACTAAAGTAGATGTATGGAATATGGCCACGTTGTTCTACTATTGAGGATCCTTTGGCTTTGCTTTCTTGACACTACAAATTTCTGTACTCCGCAATATTTAGGTATTTCGTTAAAACAATCGGTGTCTTTTAGGGGTTGGGCAATAATGAGATATAGAAGGGCGGCGTGAGTAAATAGGTTCTTTTTAGATACAAGTGCCTGAAGAAATATGTTAGGAGAGACGCTCGTTTTCAAGTTGTGGGAGCCGTTCTGATGCCCAGGTTTTGGGGCTTCATGATTGATTCATGATTCCTTCATCTTCAATCAATAAACGAAATGGTCAAGAGATAGATTCTATATTTGAGTGACTGGAGATTCTAGTAGTCGTCAAATTTTGCGAGACCGCACGAGATGGTTTATGAAGCACCAGAACTGTTAATTAGTGATATGTATAAATTGTTGAGTAGGACTGTGAGCTATTGCCTCCACCCTATATCTCCCTCTGTAGGGAGTTATAACTAAGGCTGATTTAAGCCGATCTCACTACCGTCATTCTCGGTCCTCGCTCAATATCCCTGCTTTCAGACGCTCCAACCTCGCTAATATCGATACCATGCGCAGGGGGCTCACTGGTCATGGGACCAAGCTCTTATACGTAAATAGTTGTTGCTGCAGTTAGATCAATATCATGTTTTATCGTAATTTAACTTCCCTTTCTAACAGTTGTTGCATAGCTGGATTTTAGCTCCTTCGCCAGCATCTTCGAAGGCAAGCATGGCGATATCGGCAGGGTTACGTTGAATTGGTGGGATCTTTTCTGCATCACTGGTCTCAGGTATCTGGTAACTGGCCTTCTGTGTTCAATGCAACCCTAATATACATCACGGACCGGTAAACTCAAGAAAGTGCATATGTAAGTGATCTGATATATGGCTCACTGGGGCAGGTGTGAGGTGGGGGTGTTGAAGCAGTATTATTTAATATGGATTTCTTTATATGTTATAGTTGAGCGTGTCAATGTCATTGCTTGATATACCTTTTTGCCAGCTTGGAAAGCGCGTAGTTATAATGAAACCGAAAAAGCGGAATGTATTACTATTCTCGAACAATATATAAATGATCTATAGACTCTAGAATGAGCCATTGAAGGACTTATTCCCAAAATTTGAATATTACCTCTGATGGTTGCTCATCGAGGATCCTCATCGTAACTGCCACTCAGTTTGGCTTTCAACTTGGGTAAATTGTGTTCCACTTAAACAACAGTACTAGTAACTTGCAGAAACCTGAATAGCATCCCAGATACAATGTTTATTGGTGCCAAGTACAAAGAATAGTGCAGAACTACTGTGCATCTCGTCACTACACCTCTATGGCATAAGCTCCATGTTTTACCACTATCTGTGATGTGTACCTAATCAGACTATGCTCCATCAAAATTTTGACCAGTTGATGGTATGATTTTCGCTCTTCGTGATGTTAACACCGACACCCGGATTTAGTATAAGCCTTGCATTTATCAAACTCAATAGCTAGCGGAGGTCAAATATATCCCTCGTGCAAACTAGCTGCCCTTCCCGGCTTGGCATCGCTGCACTCCTGATGATGTAGTCGATCGGGATCGGTATGGTGGTATGCACACCTGCTGAGTAACCGCTTATCTACCAAGGATACACATCAATTTCATCATGTTTTGATCTCTTACCGGCTCTCCGAGAGACTAGCGTATTTCATACCACCATGTGTACAAGTGCAAGCCGGCAAGAGACGCGGATGGACGGCTAGGAAATAACCAATAACATTATCATATAGAATAACGTTAGCATGAAAAGTCATAGTTTTCCCGTACACCATTAGTATCGCTCCTAAGACAGTATCTAAATACGTCATTCTTAATATAAACCCCTAGAGTCAATACAGTAACTCTAAGTAAGTCACGTGAATTTTGTGTATATTTCCCCCCAACTCCTGTCTATATAACTCCTACCCATTCCCACATTCCAGCTCAGTTTTCAACCTTCAAAAAATAGTCAAACAATACATTTCAACGTCTTTCAAGCTAGCAGCTACCCATAAGATTCAAATGGCGGACCATAATCAGCCATCTACCTTTTCCAAATCCAGTGGAAATTCTGCTCCGCGGACAGTAACTACTGACTCCGCAAATAAACCTAGAAATCCTCTCCTGAATGTCCCAGCACCAAATGTATGGATAGCCATTAGATATCAGCCATTCACGCTGACCCATGTTAGGTATCTTACTTCACACCTCAACAAGTTATCCCTGCTGGCACTGCGAGTACGTGTTAATCTGGGAGCATATCATCTGTCCTGTTGCTAAATAGATGCGTATTTTAGTCACTCATAATTCCGACGATAAAGCCTTGCCCAAGCTTTTCCAACCGCTCACCCTACGAGGGCTCACACTGCAGAATCGTATCTTCGTCTCCCCTATGTGCCAATACTCCGCTCAGGATGGGCATCTGACAGACTGGCATCTTACACATCTAGGAGGAATCATGCAGCGCGGTCCGGGTTTAACCATCGTCGAAGCTACTTCTGTTCTTAAAGAAGGCAGGATCAGCCCCGAGGATTCTGGTTTGTGGAAGGATAGCCAGATGGAACCCTTACGTCGTATCGTGGAGTTTGCTCACAGTCAAGGCCAGAAGATTGCTATTCAACTTGCTCATGCCGGACGAAAGGCTAGTACGGTTGCGCCATGGATCGACCGCAAAGCGGGTGCGCCATCAGATGTGAGCGAATTCATAGCCCAGTTTAATTTTTCTTTTGCTAATATAGTTGCCGCGACAGGTTAATGGCTGGCCAGATGATGTGATAGGTGCAAACAGCCTTCCTTTCGATGAGGAGCACACTTTCGTACCTAAAACCATGACCCTCGAGTACATTGAAACCTTCAAAACTGCTTTTATTGCTGCGGTCAACAGGGCTTTAAAAGTTGGATTCGATGCTATCGAGATTCACGCTGCTCACGGTTATCTTCTGCACTCCACTCTCTCGCCCGCAAGCAACGACCTCCCAGCTCCCTATTCTGGCTCTCGGGAGAATCGCATGCGATTACTTCTGGAACTCGCAGAAATGACCCGTGCTGCCATTCCCGAAAATATGCCGCTTCTTGTACGCCTTTCAGCCACCGACTGGATGCCAGCGGATTCCATCTCCTGGAAAGGCGAAGATAGCGTAGCGCTCTCTCTTGAACTTGCAGACCGTGGTGTGGATTTCATCGACGTGTCTAGCGGTGGACTGATGAAGGAGCAAAAGATTCCCGCTGCGCCGGGCTTCCAAGTTCCATTTGCCACTGCGATTAAGAAGGCGCTTGCGGAGGCTGGCAAGAAAAATGTATATGTTGGGACGGTTGGTATGATCACTTCAGGTCCACAGGCACAGGAAATTCTTCAAGAGGACAAAGCAGATGCGATATTAGTTGCGCGAGCATTCCAGAAAAACCCCGGACTTGTATGGGAGTGGGCTGGAGAGTTAGGAGTAGAGGTTCGCATGGCAAATCAAATCGGTTGGGGATTTGGGCAGCGTCCTGGTGGTGGTGTAAAAGCTGGCCATGCAAATGCGGCCAGATAAGTGAATAATTGAGCCTGAAACTTGATGATTTGTTAAAGTTGATGTGCTCGGTATACCAGAGTTGGTACATTATACCGGAAGCAATTGATTGGCGGGTCCAGACTCATTGCTCATGTCTAAATATTAGCTTCAGGTTTGGATTTTTAAATGAAACATATGATTCACACCTTAATTCAGTCGCTTAGACAACCGGTTATCCGGCTACTACTAAGCTATAATATATACAGAATCCGAGGATGCATGCTGAAGTTTTACTCGAGTGATATAAATTTTCTGTTATACACAAGATACACAGTTGAGATTATGTCGGTATATTGATATAGATTGACAAGATAACTGTATGAGGTAACAAGTCCATTTAACCCAACCTTTTAGGGCCATACTTATCGCCCATATATTACCCATAGATCCACCAGAGTATCTTTGCCTTAGTAATATGATATCGAATTACAATATATAGCGTAAGTGTACATTAAGCAGTTTACATCTGAGAAGAGTTGAAAGTCATGACCCCAAGAGATCGATCTAACAAAAGGAGCAAGCTTCCTCAAAGAATATATTTCTAGCGTGTAATCTAGTATCTAAGATCTAAGATCTAAGTCTACCTCTACTCTTTCTATATTGTAGGTCGCTACATTCCCTGAGATCGCTGTGTAGCTTTGACGATAGCCTTGGTGTAAGCAGACCTCACTCTATCTTCTTCCAAACTCATTGTCCCAGCAATCGTCGTTCCCTTCGGACTCGAGAACTTCTCTCGCAAGGTATCCGGAGTTTCCCCATTCTCTAACAGTGCTGCAAAAGATCTGAGCGTTTGCGCAAACATCTTGCGAGCCTCCGCACGCTTGATGCCCTCCTTGACCGCTCCATCCAACATACCGTCAACTGCAACGGACATGAATGCTGCGGAAGCACCGGCGATAACACCACCAACGTCGTACAAATTTGGTGCTACCAAGGCTGTTTTGCCGAGTTGGGAGAATATCCAATTGGTGATGTCCAGGAAATCTCCAGGGAGGGGTAAGTCCTCAATAACTGTCAAAGATTCACCATATTGTGCGGCAAGATTCATCATTCCTCGTACGATTTGGACACCATCTTTGGAGCTTGGCCTGCTTTGCAAGATGTTGTAATCGTGATAGATGGAATCAAGAATTTTTGCATGTGGCGTGCCAACAACGAAACTGATAAGTAATTTTCCTTTCAGTGCATCAGCGAGTCCAATTTCAGAAAGAACCTCTTCCGCCATATATGGCTTGCAGCCAAGCATGATGATATCTGCATCTTTAGCACCTTCCACATTCTTCTTTTGCAAAATGCTCAGACAATTTTGATATTTGTGGAATCGAGTTTCAAGTCTCTCCACCGATCCTTGACTATTCACACATGCGATGAACTTGGAGAATCTAGATTCGGTTCCTGCCAGCCGTGACTTCTCGCACGCATCCAGAACGCCTGCCAGAATAGCAGAGCCCATCACTCCTACGTCAAGTTGTCAGATACGAAGTAGGCCCAGCGTATACTCATCACCTACCGCACCCTATAATAGCTAGAGTTAATCCTGCTCGCGGGGTCACCCCATTTTCCATGGCTACCATGTCGTTGACTCAACCCAAACACAGGGTTTCCGTGGCACGTGAGTCGACGTGAATGGCTCGCGAATACGCTGGATGATGAGGATGAGATGACAGGATGCGAGCTTGTTGGTATGTCGTAAAAACTAACCACTCATCAACTATAGACCCCAATATACGAAATATGAACGTGACCTGATTGCAACCGCCCATAGATTACGAAGTGTTTTTGATTGAGGTAAAGTGGGATAATCTTACCGCTGGACTTACAGTAACCCCCCGGGACGCGGCTAAGCGCCTATAAGGTTAAACAACTGCAGTATTAGCAAGTATTAAAGTTTACGCATGGTTTGGCATATTGTCCAGAATACAAGAGATAATTCCGGATGAATGGGAAACCCATTCTCATCATTATCTCGAAAATGCCGTACTCTACTGGCAACAGAGCCCCAAGTCACCCGACGGCCCTGCAAAGGTGAGTTCGTGGTGTCTGTTGTTTATGGGTTCAAGCGAACGAACAGCGGAAGATCTACGTCTAGTATGGATGGCCTTGACTTAAGCATAAGCGAGAGCGAGAGCCGCTGTGTATCCCTTGGCGTTTTGGATGTCGGCGTGGCGGTGCTTATGTTTGACGATATAGATCAGGGGCTCTTCATCTTAATTTTTTCATGTGAGTGTTTCCTATGGATCCACGTCGAGCATTCACCACGTCACGCTTTCATAAAATCATAGGATCATAGGTTATACTATACTATGTGCCGCGAAAACTGGACTATGAATCACATATATTATGAACAAGCCTTTGCACAGTACTGTAGCCTGTAGCTGCATAAGCTACGTACGATTGACTGGGCTGGGCTGGTATGGCATTGTAATGTCCTGTTCCTGTACACAACTAACCGAATGGAAACCGCAAACACGTCAACAACCTGAATTATCGGAAGATACGTTGGAATTTGGAAATTAGTTCGGTCCTGATTGTTGGTCCGGTCCACCTCTGCCCTTCTCAATTCTCTCTCTCTCTCTCTGTCTGGTGTTTGACCACTTTACCGCCAACCATATATCGCAACAGCCAACCCACAGGACAGGACAGGACAGAGTCCATCTAAAAAGTTGGTTTTGAGGGAGATAACAGGAACCACACACGGACCTCGTAGGTAGGCGCCCAATCGGTAGCCTCTCCAAGAAGAAGCCCTTTGGAGATCTGGGACTGCGGCAATCCATCCAGGGGGCCCGGAAAATAGATTCTTATGCGCTAAACTCAGCCCCCAGTCGCAATTGCAGCAAGTTTCGTGAAGCGGGCGATGAATAACCGGAGTATTTAACCCAAAAATAATTCGAAACAACACAATCTGGAAGAACGAACCCAATCATCAAGAGAACCTAGTATTTGCAAGGCGCTGGCCATGAACGTTGCATCTTGGCTCCCTGTTGGCATGGGCCAAGTAGCTGGGCCTCCCGTTCATACTAATGGGACCCCCTTGACTCACTCAGTTATGCCTTTTCAACTCGAGATTGTGAACAGCATGGCGAATGAATGTGTGAAAGAATCCAGTGAGGGAGATTGTATAAAGGAGGAAGGATCTGCTGTCTAAGGATTTTAGGAAGAGCCACCGCTATCCAACTTCACTCATTTAGATCTTTAGTGTTAGATATCACGTGCATTTCATCATGTTACTACCAACAACACTCCTGGTGGCACTCTTGTCCCTCACCAACCTTTCTAATGCCTGGGGTTTGGATGAACCCTCGATAGAACATAGAGTTCTCGTCCCTCGGTATCCCATAAACCGACGAGCAACCGAAGCTGATTATGTTCGATACTCGATTGCCGCAAGCAATCAGATGATGACTTGGTACAATGCGGCGACTGGACTTTTCGACGGCGCCTGGTGGAACAGTGCCAATGTGGTCACCACGCTTGCAAACTTCTATGAGCAATTCCCTAACGAAATAAAACACATTACCGACCAAGTCTTTCCTACTACTCTCGAAAAAGCCCCCACTGCGTTTGGTTTCAAAGGATTCATCAATGGTTTCTATGACGATGAGCTATGGTGGGCGCTTGCCTGGATCAAAGTTTTCGATGTCACCGGCGAAAAGAAATATCTCGACAAAGCAGCTGAAATTTTTGAGGACTCCAAAATCTCATTTGGGACTTCTTCTTGCGGAGCACTATGGTACGTCTCCTTTCCCTTAACCACATGACCTAAGCTAATGAGCCCTTTTTTCAGGTGGGACAAAGCTCACTCTGGT